>Ga0326728_10013049_pt1 | contig 18200 bp, 10 predicted proteins | sample MB3enrmetagenome_FD_207602 | JGI IMG/M metagenome (GOLD analysis project Ga0326728, IMG submission 207602) | Lab enriched peat soil microbial communities from McLean, Ithaca, NY, United States - MB31MN | ecosystem: Environmental > Terrestrial > Soil > Wetlands > Peat | place: USA: New York... | reverse complement strand
ACGATCAATCCCCAGCATGCGGCCTCCCATCCTCTTCAGGCTCATTCTGCGTTAGAAACACATCCCTGCTTCAGGCTCATCCTGCGTTATACAAGACTGAACAGCCCCATCGGAGGTGCTTGGGTGTATACTGAATGCCCGCCGGGATACCACAACGGAATTTTGATTTAGCATCATGCTCGGGCAGGTTTCGGATGGCTTGGGCGACGAAAATGAAACTCATATGAACTCCCGGAAGCCCGGCATCTGGATTGCCGCGGCGGCAGTGTGCGCCGCGCTCATCGAATCGTCATGTTCGGTCGCGGTATCCGCCGAGCAGACGAAACCCCGGCCGGCATGGCTGCACGATACGCCGATCGTCCTCGTTTCCAATCACGACAGTATGCCCATTTTCCGCCGGCGCGTGGGCGGCAACACGACGTGGCAGGAGGACGAGTATTTAAACAAAGAGCACAGCGAGGAGGCGGTTCGCAAGCTCAAGGAACTCGGTGTCACTGTGGTGGTCACGCACTTCTACAAGGGATTTGGCCTGGAGGCAGAGAGGGCGCACCGCCAAAAAGCACTCGAGCTCGTTGCTCTGGCCAAGAACTACGGCATGAGGGTGGGGGTCTACGTGGGCAGCACCATCGCGTATGAAACGTTCCTGGCCGAACAGCCGGAAGCGGAATCATGGTTTGTGCCGGATTATCTGGGAAGGTCGGTTTTTTATGACAGCCAGACGTTTCGCAAGCGCGTGTACTTCATGCATCCGGGATATCGCGAGTATATGCGCCGCGTCCTCCGGGCAGCCGAAGACGAATTCCACGCCGATCTGATTCACTTCGACAACACCAGCATGCAAGCCGAGCCGGCCATTTTCCAGCACCCGCTCGCTATCCAGGATTTTCGTGAATTTCTCAAGACGAAGTACACGCCGGCGCAACTGGAAAGGCGGTTCGGATTCTCCGACGTGCGCTTTGTGCTGCCACCCAGGTATGACCGGCCGCTCGGCGCGATCAACGATCCGCTCTTCCAGGAGTGGGCCGATTTCCGGTGCGTGCAACTGACGCGGTACTACGCTGAGATGGAGGAACTACTCCGCGCCCAGAACCCGCAGGTTGCGGTCGAAACCAACCCACACTCCGGCATCTCGGGAAGGAACACCGTCTGGGAACAGGGAGTGGATTACCCGCGGCTGCTCGCCCATATGGACGCGGTTTGGACCGAGGAGGACAACACCCCAGGAGTCACCGCAGATGGCATCCTCGTGAACCGCATCCGCTCTTTCAAGATGGCGAACACGCTCGACAACACGCTTTTCGTCGCGAGCGGCGGACCAGGCGGCAACACTCTGGGAATGGCCGAATCGCTGGCCTTCAACCGCCAATGCATCGGAGACGTGGGCGGCACCCTCGCGGGCTATGACACACCCGACGACCAGAGGCGTTACGTGCAATTCTTCCGTAACAATTTCGATCAGTATCGGGGCGTCGATAACCTCGCAGACGTCGCCGTGCTGCACTCGTTCGCCAGCATGGGATTCAACAATGACCGGCCCGCTGTGAGCACGATGCTGTTTGAACAGGTTCTGATTCAATCCCACATTCCGTTCGACGTCATCTTTGACGACAACCTGAAAGATCTTTCGAAATACCGCGTGCTCGCGCTGGCCGATCAGGAATGCCTCGACGACCAGCAGATGGACCTCGTTCGGCGATTTGTGGCCGGTGGCGGATCGGTGATCGCGACCGAGTACACGTCGCTATTCACAAACTGGCGGGAGCGCCGGCGGGATTTCGGGCTAAAGGACTTGTTCCATGCGAGCGCCCCAGCGTGGCGGGATGAGCTCGTCCCCGAACAGTTTCCACGCAGCGGGCCGGTGCGGAGCCAGGCCGGCCGCGGCCGCGCGGTTTACATTCCTGAAATCCGGCCGGCGATCGAAAAACCGTTTGGTGCGCGCATGACCAACGAGTACTGGAAACTGCCGTTGAACTGGCAGGAAATCACCGATTCGGTCCGATGGGCTGCGGGCGGCGGTTTCTCTCTCGAGGTGAATGCGCCGGCCACCGTCATCACTGAGCCAATGGAGCAGCCGCAGACGAAAAAGCTGCTGGTCCACCTGGTCAATTACGATGTCACCCACACTCCTTCGATTTCCAATATCGGCCTGCGTTTCCGCCTGCCTCACGGTGCTTCCGTCGCACGCGTGACCCTGCTCTCGCCTGATCGCGCCGAGGCGCCGGTGTTGCCGCACAAAGTGCAGGATGGCGCCGTTGCGTTCACTGTGCCGCGCCTCGCCACCTACGATCTGGCCGTGATCCAGTTGGAGCAGTGATGCGGCGAAATCGAAGAACATTTCTCAAACAGGCCGCGGTGATGCCGGCCGCGCCGTCTATGCTATCCGCGCTATCAGCGGCTGCCCAGCAACCCACCAAGGCCCAGACCATAGGCCCCTACAGCCAGGAGATGCCGGACATGCTGCTCAACTACCTGGCGAAAAAGACCAACGCTCTGGCCGCGGATTGGGACCGCAAGCGTGCTCAGATCCGCACGCCGGCCGACTTGGAGGAGCGCAACCGGTTTGTGCGCGCCCGGTGCATCGAAATGATTCACGGCCTGCCCGAGCGGCCGCCGCTCGATCCCATAACGGTGCGAGTCCACGAGCGCGACGGCTATCGCATCGAGAACATCATGTTCCAGAGCCGTCCGAATTTCTGGGTGACCGCGAGCCTGTACGTGCCCACTTCCGGCAAAGGCCCGTTTCCGGGCATCATTTCGCCCTGCGGCCACGCCCCCGACGCGCGCCTCTATCCTCCGTATCAGTGCATGTACATGGGCCTCGTGAAAGAAGGCTTCGTAGTGCTGGCCTACGATCCCATCGGCCAAGGCGAGCGCCGTTACTTCTGGAATCCCGAGACGAAACAAAACGAGATCGGTGGCCCGGTAACCTGGGAGCATTCGCTACCCGGCCAGTTGTTGCTTCTAATCGGCGAGGACCTCACGCATTACCGCATCTGGGATGGTATGCGGGCCATCGATTATCTGCTCACGCGGCCGGAAGTAGATCCGCAGCGCATCGGATGTTGCGGCCAGTCCGGTGGCGGCACGCTCACTCTGTTCATCAGCGCGCTCGATGAGCGCGTCAAGTGCGCGGCCGTGCACGAGGGTGGCACGCATCACCGCTGGCCCATCGAGATCCGGCCCGAGACCGCGCTGGGCACCGGAGATACGGAGCAACATTTCTTCCCTGCGGCTATCTATGGCATCGATCTGACCGATCTCCACGCCGCCATTGCGCCGCGCCCGCTGCTCGCGACCATCGAACATTTCAACCCAGAGTTCAACTCTGCCGCGCGCGACATCAAAGCGCGCTACGAACTACTGGGCGTGCCTGGGAAGTTCGGTACCGTGGAAGCGGCCGATCCGCATGACATGACTATGAAGCTGCGCCTGGCCAATACGAACTGGTTCTGCCGCTGGTTCTACAACCGACCAGGCCCCGCGGTCGAGCCGGATTTCCAGCTCGAAACCGCGGCCGGCATGAACTGCACTCCCAACGGGTCCATCCGCTTTTCCGGCAAAGGCGACACAATCTATTCGCTGATCCTCAAGAAGCAAGCGAGCCTGCCGCCTGGTTCTTCGCCAGAAGCCGGCCTGCAACAACAAATCAAGTCGCTGCTCCGGTATCGCAAATCTGACGCCACGCTCGCGGTCCGCAGCGTTGGCACCACGCCGCGACGCCGCTATCACATCGAGAAACTCGAGTTCCTTTCCGAGCCCGGCATCTACCTTCCGGCTTGGGTTTTTGTGCCGGACCAGCGCGGAGCGGAGCGCTCCGCCATCCTTTATATAAGCGAAGACGGCAAAGAGGCGGATGCGCTCGAGTTTGAGTTGCTCGAAGAGTTGACGCAGAAGGGCAATCTTGTCGTCGCGGTGGACGTGCGGGGAATCGGTGAGACCAAACCACCGCATTCCGATGATGCCGGCTGTGGCTTGTTCGGGCACGTCGATGATGCGGAGACCACCATGCAGTACATCGCCTGGGAGATGGACGAATCTCTCGTTGGCATGCGCGTGCACGATGTCGTGCGCAGCGTGGATTACGCTTTGAGCCGTCCGGATGTGGACCGCGGCGTGCGCGTGATCGGCAGAGGCATGGGCGCTCTATGGGTCCTGTTTGCCGCTGCGCTTGACCCGCGAATCTCGCAGGCGGTGTGCGAGCGTGGGCTGCTTTCCTATCGGATTCTAACGGCCGCCGACCGCTACCTCCACGGGGCCAGCATCTTCATTCCCAGCGTCCTGAAACATTTCGACCTCCCACAGGTGGCCGCGACCGTCGCGGGCCGGCGCCTGACCATCCTCGATCCCGTAGATGCCATGAAGTCGGCCGTGGATCTCGAGACCGCACGGCGAGCGTACGAGCCCGCTGAACAGGCGTATGCACGCGCCGGCGCGCCACGCGCTTTTGTGGTCGCCCGACGCCGCGCCGAAGTCACCCGGGCCGACGAGTACCTGGAACTGCTCCGGGCTTAGGGCCCTTACTGACAGAGCTGGGGTTATTTGTCGCTGCAATAGTAATATGGATGGCAACGCCTGCTGGCGGGAGCGCACTTCCCTGGTGCAGCAAACTGATGCATCGCGACCACTCTCCATTACGGATCGGGCTATTCAGCATCGGGCTGGATGCCTACTGGCCTCAGTTCCCTGGACTCAAGGAGAAGCTGCTCGCATATAACCAGCAGGTTGCCCGGCGCCTTACCCGAAGTGGCGTTGAGGTCGTTAATCTGGAATTAGTAGACTCGCCTGAGAAAGCCTTATCGGCCGGGCATCGCTTCCGTGAGTCAGACGTCGACATCATATTCCTTCACGTAGCCACCTATGCTCTTTCGTCGACGGTCTTGCCCGTTGTGCGGCGGGCAAAGACACCGGTTGTGATTCTCAATCTTGCACCTGGTGCGGCAATTGACTACTCGTCTTTCAATCAGTTGCAGGATCGAGGCAAGATGACCGGCGAATGGCTCGCCTGGTGTCAGGCGTGCCCGGTGCCTGAAATTGCTAATGTATTGCAGCGAAGCCGGATTCCGTTTTTTCAAGTCACGGGGATGTTGCAGGATGATCCCGCGGCCTGGAGCGAAATCGAGGCCTGGATCGACGCTGCCAAAGTCGCTCACATCATGGAGCATAACCGGCTCGGGCTGATGGGCCACTACTACGGAGGCATGCTCGACATTTACTCCGACCTTACGCTGCATTGCGCTATTTTCGGAGGTCACATAGAGATCATCGAGGTCGACGAGCTGGCGGCATTGCGGCCGGAGGTCACAACCGCGGCAGTCGCTGAGCGCGTCAGCAAATTCCGTGAAACGTTCGATGTCCAGCCGGATTGTCCGGCGCAGGAACTCGAGCGGGCAGCGCGTACCTCGGTCGCCCTGGATGAACTGGTCGAGCGCCACGCTATAGGGTCGCTGGCCTATTACTACCAGGGGACCGGCAATCCGGCAAATGAAGATGCAATCGCATCCATCATCCTGGGTACCAGCCTGCTGACGTCCAGGGGCATTCCTGTTGCCGGTGAATATGAGGTCAAGAACGCGCAGGCCATGAAGATCATGGATGCCTTCGGGGCCGGCGGATCCTTCAGCGAGTTTTACGCCACAGATTTCACGGATGACATCCTCTTGATGGGACACGACGGCCCGGGCCACATGGCCATTGCCGAAGGGAAGATCAAGGTTCGGCCGCTTAAGGTTTACCACGGCAAAGTGGGCCACGGCCTTGCGGTTGAGATGTCGGTGAAGCACGGCCCGGTGACGCTGCTATCAGTCGTGGAAAGCGCCGGGCGTTTGAAATTGCTAACCGCCGAAGCCGATTCGATCCCCGGACCCATCCTGGAAATCGGCAATACGAACAGCCGGTACCGGTTCCGCATTGGCGCGCGGCAATTCGTCAACGACTGGAACGCCCAGTGCCCCGCGCATCACTGTGCCATCGGCATTGGGCACATCGCAACGAAAATTGAAAAGCTGGGCTCTGTATTAGGGATTGAGACGGTACGGATTTGCTGACGGCCAATCAATCGAGGTGGAAGACTTCTTCCAGCAGCTCCATTTGGCGGTCTGCCGGACGCTGTTGTGGGTCTTCGAAGAAACCCTTCATCTCGGCCTGCCAGCGGTCATTGACCCCTTGCAGAGCCATGCCCGCGAGAGCCTGATCGAAGTCGGCTGTCTCGAGGTATCCAATGAGTAGTCCGTCTTCCCGCAGGAACAGCGAGTAGTTCTTCCATCCGGTCCGACGGAGAGCGTCGAGCATCTCCGGCCACACTTCCCGGTGGCGGGCCTTGTATTCGTCCATCCGGTCTTTCTTTACTCGAAGCTGGAAGCAAACACGCTTGTGTTGAGCCATATGGAATTCGTACCCAGTCTCATCTTACTTGCTGGAACGCAGTTGTGGCGCAGCCTCGTAGTGCACCTGCCTGGGGCGCAGGCCGGCGGCGTCCAAGCTTCGTTGTGATTCTGCAACCTTCAGGCTCCGCCCTTTTCACTCGAACAGTACAAATCATCGCTATTGAAGATCGCGGCATTATAGAATGATTTTGACCCGGCGAACTTCTCGCCACCGGGGAGAAGGGTGGGGCTTTACAGGCTGCGGAAAAAGGCGCTTCGATCCCCAAGAAAAGGCCAAATCTGCTTGTCGCCAAACGCCTCCGCCGGGATGTCTGAGAAGATCAAGCTGCCCCAGAATGTTCCATCCGCCAAGTCGTACTGCGGTAGAGGCGGAGTGTGCGGCGGCGCTGTCCGTGGTCCCCAAAGGAGGCGGTATGAAACGGTATTTTGTAGGTCTGGTGGTTTCATCATTGCTCTCTGCGGCAGGCGCACTTGCCGGCCAGCGGCTCTACGAAGTGGGGACTGTTTATATTTTTCTTCCTTCGACTAGCAACGAACAGATCGTCCGCGACCTGGAAACCATCGCCGCGACTGGCATCAACACGATCGAGATCTGCCCGTCCTTTCTGCTGACGCCTGGAAACCCCCAGCCGGACTTCTCCAAGACCGATCTCATTCTGAAGACCTCCGAGCGCCTGGGCCTGCGCGTTATGCCCACGGTTTTCTGGAGCGGGCTGCTTCCGGACTACGCTGAGGCAAAATGGCCGAATCGGTTTTCGCCTACCATTGACGGCGTGGGTCGCGAGGCGGAACTCTCCTATGCCGACCCGGAAGTCCTGCGTCTGATTGATGACTACTCCATCCTCACCGTCCAACACTTTAAGGATTCCCGCTCCGTGATTGCCTATAACATCTGGGACGAACCCCACATGGAGGGGTTCTCCTTAGCCGCGGGTGAACACCAAAGGGGAGGTGGTGATCCTCACTTCGACCGATGGTTCGAGAATTGGGGACTCGAAAAGTATGGAAGCCCCGCCGCTTGGTACCTCCAGTGGAACGACCCGCTGCTGAACCAGGAGTACGCGGGATTCGATCGCCCGCTGTTCTACTGGTACGCCACCGGCCACATCCTGCAACATCTGAACGAACTGGTGAAATCCATCGACCCGGTGCATCCCACCCGAACCCATGACGTGGGCAGTACCGTGACCAGCGGGGGCTTGGGCATTTATGGACAGGATGACTGGACGATGGCGAAATTCGTCGACGAATATGGGCTCTCCTATTATCCCGATATTCCCGCGCGTGGCGCCGAAGACAATCCGGAGCAACTCGCCAAGGAGAAGGCCCTGTGGGACACGCCCTGGACGACCAGCCTGGAGCTGACCTCGGCCCACGACGCGGCTGCGGCGAACGGCAAGCCCTTCGTGATGCCGGAAGTGCAGACGGGTCCCCAGACCGGGTTCACCCGTTACGGCGACGAGCCGGGGGCCATTTTCGACTACAACCGGATTCATCTGCTGGCATGGCAAATGGCGGCGCATGACGCCAAGGCGATGTACTTCTGGAAATGGCGTCCCCACATGGACGAGTGGCAGGCCTTCGGGCGCGGTCTGGCGGCCTCGGACGGCAGTGTCACGCAGCGCGCCGTGGCTGCGGGGGACGCCGCACGGGCACTGAATTCGGCCCCGGATCTTTTCCTGGACAGCAAACCGTTGGCTCCGCAGGTGGCCGTGGCCTACGACGTGGTGGGCGACCTGAAGGCCAAAGTGCAAGGAGGCGACTGGGATTCGTTCACGGTTCGAAATCTGATGGGAATCTACCATTCGTTGTGGAACGACCAGGTGCGCATCAACGTCCTGGATGGACGTCAAGTGACGGCCGGCAGCCTCCACCCGTACAAGCTGGTCATTTTCCCCTTCTACCTGTGCCTCCGAAAGAATGTGGCGGAAGCTATCGAAACATACGTGGCGGGTGGCGGCACGGTGCTTGCGGACGCCCGCTTCGGGATCATCAACGAACTCGACCGAGGTTATCAGGTGAACCCCGGGCTGGGCATGGAGAAACTGTTCGGAGCGCGGCGGCACGACCTTGTGGCCAGTCACACCCCATGGGAAATCCGCGTTACGCAGCCGGCGGCGCTGCTGAACGGAGCCGGCCTGCCGAGCCACTTGATGGGCCGGGTGTTTCGAGAAGAATTGCAACTCGAGAAAGATAGCGAAGGCAAAGTTGTAGCGGTATTCGATAAAACCGGGACCCCCGCCGTGGTGGTGCGCCGCACGGGCAAAGGGCAGACCATCCTTTTGGGCTTTTCGCTCGGCATCCCTCTGCTCGAAAACAATGATCCCGGAGCCGCCGATCTGCTGCGGGCTGTCTGGCAATCTGCCGGGGTAAAGCCTTCCATCCACATTGCGACCGCAGTCGACACCGGATCCGTGGAAGCGGTGGTGCATTCGCGAGGCCATGAAGATGAACGGCTCGTTTATGTGCTGAATTGGGGACACCACCAGTCAAACATCACGGCGGAACTGCCCTGGCCTGGGCAGGCGCGGTTGCAGGGGAAAGACATAGTCTCAGGCCATGCCGTGCCGGTCGAGCACAAGGAGAATCGGGTGGTCTTTAGCTTGACCCTTCCTCCTGACCATGCTGCGGCCGTGCACATCCAGCCCTAAACTGGATTTCTCAGCCCCACTTTTCCGGCCGGTTGGTTAGCGAAAGACAGAGAGGAGTACCGAGAGGTGAAACGACGTGCGTTTCTCGGATTGACAGGCGCGGCGGCAGTGCCACTTGGGATAGCGAGTCTGGGAAGGGCGCAGAGCGTAAGTGGGCCGCCGAGGGATGCGACAGCACCCGGGGAATTGCGGTTGGCGGGCTTGAGCCTTGCGGAGTTGCGCCAAAGGCTCTACGATCAGCTCTTCCAGGTGCTTCTGCCCTTCTGGGACAAGCACGGAATCGACCACGAGTATGGCGGTCTGATGTGCAGTCTGGATTACGACGGCACACTCCTCGATACCGGCAAGAACCTCTGGTTTCTGGGGCGCGCCATCTGGGTTTACAGTTTCCTGTATAACCACTTTGGAAATAACCCACAGTTTCTGGAGGTAGCGAAAAGGACCAAGGAATTTGTGTTCAAGTACGCGCGGCAAAAAGACGGCTGGTGGGCGGAAGGGTTGTCGCGGAAAGGGAGAGTCCTGAGACCCTTCAGCGGCGACACGGAGGGAATGTACCACCTCACCGAAGGCCTCCATGAGTACGCTGTTGCCAGCGGAGACGAAGCGTCCCATGAAGCCGCCTTTGCCATCCTGAACAAGCTCTTCCGGGACTTCGACAGCCCGGCATTTCGGTACCGAGGGGCGGATTTTCCCTATCTGTGGGGCAGCAAGCGTGCCATACGGCCACAGGGGTTGTGGTTTCTGAATCTCACCATCTCGACCCAGATGCTCGCGCGAGAGAACGATCCACAAATCTCTGCGATCGCGGACCGCGCCTTAGACGCGATCATGAATAGGCATTACAGCCCTGACATCGGCCTGAATACGGAAATGCTGTATTACGATTTCACCAGGCCGAAAGAGGAAGCGCAGAAATCGCGCTTCGGCCACTCGGTCGAGGCCCTGTGGATGGTCATGGACGAAGCGAACCGCCGCCACGATGAGGCGCTGTGGAAGACCTGCGCCGAGCGCATCCGTCACCATCTCAATGTCGGTTGGGACTACATCTACGGAGGACTCTCCCAGTGGATCAACGTGGATCACCCCTCTTATCAATGGCCGGTGGAAACCCCCCCAGGGACCCATCAACAATTGCATTTCACGGGTGAGTATGAATATATGAAGTGCCTGTGGTGCCAAAATGAAGTACTCGTCGCAACTCTGAACGTGCTGGAGCGGACGGGGGCGGAATGGGCGGCAGAGTATTTCGGAATGGCACACCAGATTGTTAACGAGAAATTCTGGCAGAAGGAGCGCGGTTACCCAGCCGGATACATGCTCTTCGCCGACCGCCGGATGACCTTGCAGCCTCACGTCGGTCGCCAGGACAACTATCATCCCCTCCGCCAACTGATGTTGAATATCCTGACGCTGGACAGAATGATCGCGCGTGGTGTGGCTCCCCTGCGGCCTGCGGCCGACGCACAGCATTGCGTTCAACGGATGAAAGTATAAGTCTCAAGACGCACTGAGGACACACACGTTCAAGGAGCAACCTATGGGCAAAAGACTTGTGATCTTACTACCTGCGCTTGTTGCGCTCGCATTAGGCGCGGCAGGACAGCAGAACGACATACGGCAATATCATTCCGCTTTCATGCGCGTCGAATTAGCGCAGGACCAGCCTGCCTTTGTGGCACTGGCCGTGGATTCACTGGGCAAAAACAAGCTTAGCGTAAGCGCACTCCGGCCGCCCGCCAAGCCGCAAGGAGCATATGAACTGCACCGTGCCGGCTCGACGTTTGAGTATCGTCCCTCGGGAGATCGCACCCCGGCGCCGCCGGGATGGACGTTCGAGTTCTCGGCGCGACAAATTCACCTGCGCTCGCACTTCGCCGGAGGGAATCCGCCTCCGCCCTTGGTTCTGAACTTCAATTCTCAAATCAACCATGCCACGCTGCTGGGGTTCATCAATGATGACGGCAGTGTGCGGCTGCCTGCGCTTCTCCACCTGCCTGATCAAGGGACCTTCCGAATTACTTCCAGTCCAGCGAAGGGGTTGGCGCTCGGATACGACGCCTTGCGGCACGATGTGGATCCGTCACCCAGTACGGCAACCTCTAAACCGGAAAGCGATTACGTGAAGGTGACCTTTCCCTCCGCCTCCGCTAGCACACCCGACATTGACTACAGCCTGGAAGTGGTGGCAATTTATCCTGGCCCGCCAGAACTTGCAGGCGACTCCCGCTTCGACGGATTCCGCCGCAACTGGCTCAATATCTTTCAACTGAACCCGCGGTTACGCGTGCTGGCCAACCATGCGGCCAGCGACCCGTGCGCCTTCACGCTGTTTGAGTACTCCTCGGTGGCCGTGCGCACTCCCCAACTCGCACCAGGGCTGACCGCACTGGACATGATACGCCAGACATTGGACCGTTACCTCAGCGGGATGAAGGCGTATGGCATCGCGGGAGTCCAGCCGGATGTCCCGTACGATTTCCTGGATTCTTATCCCTCACTGCTGATCGCTGCCTCGGACTACGTTCAAGCCAGCAAAGATAATGCCTGGTTGAAGAATCACTATCCGGGGCTGAGAGATTGGGCTACGAAGATGCTCGCTATGGATCGCGATGGGAAGGGGCTGATGGAATACCCCTTGAGTGGTAATTCCGGCTCATGGCCTGAGGAACTGACCGTGCGCCCGGCCAACTGGTGGGATACCATCGGTTTTGGCCATCAGGACGCCTACTCAAATGCCCTGGCTTACCATGCCTTGCTGGGAATGGCCGAAATGGCCCGGCGTGCAGACAGGCCGGAAGATGCGCAGCTTTACGAGTCTCACGCGCAGAAGCTCCGCTCCGTTTATTTCGACACCTTCTACAATCCCGCAACGGGAGTGCTGGCCGGCTGGCGAAGCGCCGACGGGAAGCTGCACGATTACTACTTCCTGTTCGTGAATAGTGTGGCCATCACTTATGGTTTAGTTCCCCGCGACAAAGCGAACCAAATCATGGACCGCCTGCTCGCCAAGATGAAAGATGTGGGCTACACCTATTTCGAATACGGGCTGCCTGGCAACCTGGTGCCCATTCGCCGGGAGGATTACGCACATCACGAACTGAGCGCGGGTGGTGGTCAAAAAGAGGATGGCTCCGATAGCTTCCAGATCTACGAAAATGGCGGCGCCGCGGGGGACTATACGTATTTTACTCTCCAGGCTCTGTATCAATTGGGCCGGCGCGCGGATGCCGACGCCATTCTGTTTCCCTTGCTCGAAGGATATGAAAAGGGGGGCTTTCAGGGGTTTGGCCCCAACGGCAAATCCTACGATTGGAAGTCATGGGACGGGTCGCCGCACGGCTACGAAGGCTTCCTGGTGGACAATTATCAGGCATTGCTGGCGGGGTTGTCGCGCTGACCGGGAAAGCAGGCTGCGCCAACAGCGGCCCGGCGGCGGCTGACCTGTGGGTCTTCGTCTCCACAAACATGATTCTGGACTCCCACAACTGCGCATGGATCATGCAGTATCCCCATCAGCCGCTGGCGGGCGGCGGCATGTACGCGATTCGGCTTCCGCCTGCGATCCCACGGGCTGACACTCCGGGAGGGCCCCCACCACCGGCTGCGCCAGAAAGGCGCATTGGGACATGGGCACCGTAGAAGTACTCGACAGTCTGTTATTATCTTTTAGGGTCTCATAATCCTTGTATTGGATTGACCCCGCACGTAGAATCGGCGACAATTCATCTGTCTGGGTTTCCAAAACGGAAATCCTGGCTCTCGAGGCTGGCGGATCATCGAGTGGTACAAAAAAGAGTGGCGTGACATTGGAAAGGAAGGGTCCATATGTTCAGTCGAAGGGATTTTCTTAAGTCTTCATCATTCGTGTGTAGCAGCGCGGGTTTAGTCGGTCCTGGTTCCATTTTTGCCGCCGCGTCGAAACCGTCCGGATATTTTGGTGTGCATCCGTTTGTTGAACGGCACCCCGAAGCTGTCTTCATCTTGCGGACGCATGTGGATTACAAAACGAATTCCGCTGCGTGCAAACGGGTCGGACTCGATTTTGGACGGTCGGTATTCGTTCCCATGGACAATTCCGGCGTTCTGGTAACTCACAACATCGCAACCAAGCCGAATCTCACCGCTCACGACCCAGTGGACAAGAAAAAGGGGTTGACCCTGGAAGACACAATGGGCATTACCACGGACGTGTTCTTCATGGAGGGTCTGTTCGAATCTTTGAAGGAGCTGGGTGTAGCGGGCAGCAGGATGCATATGCGGGATGCCAATGGGGGTGGCGTGATCGGACCCCGCGGATACGTCGCCATGGCCCGGCGGGTGGGGGGGACGACTGCCCCGGCAAGAGACACCATTAAAACACGGGAAGATGCCAATGATGCAGGGTCCTTTGTCTGGAGAGAGGTTCTCGGCGGCGTGGTGAGTACACATCTCCCTTACCTGTGGCCCTTCAATGCGCCGGACTCATGGAACCTGAATGTGGCGAAATTCAAGGCTCACGAAATGGGTTTGACCCTCACCGCGAAGAACTGGCAGGGCAGCCATCCTTCACCATTTCAGCGATACTGCGGCGAGTGGCGCGACATTGCCGAGATGCAGAAGCACCAGAACGTAATTAGTAAGAAATACATCCACCCGAAAGTTGATGAAGTCGTAAGAGCGAATTTCAAACGGCACACCGTCAGCATTCCCCGCTGGAATACACCGGATGTGCAGCGAAGCGATCCCAACTACAACGAAGCGTATTACTACACTGCCATGTGTATGGAATTGTGGGCGCATCGAACCATCGATAACCATGCGGCGTCTCCGATGGGGCTTCATATTGTCGAGGGTATCTACGGCCATGACGGCGACTTCAGCAATGGCCCGAATCCGTTCGGTAACGAGAACAACTACGATGGCAGAGCCTGGGACTACATGACGAACATCGTTATCTTCGGCAAGAGCCCCTACCTCGTCGATATCGTGGGCCATTGGCTTGGCGGTCATGAGCCCGGAAATTTCGGGTTGTTCCACATTGCGATGGAGCGTGGCAAGCTCGACGTGATGAATCCGATGAATATTCCTGTGTACGAGTGGCAGGATGGTGTTGCAGTCCGCCGTCCGCTGACGAGTTTCACACGCACGCCGTTGCGGTCTTTCTACCTCCACCAGCGCGCGAAAGAGCCGCTGTGGCATCTCGTCACCGAGCCATTCGACTACACCAAGGTGAGCGAGAGGAAACTCAGCATTCCCGCGAAGCCGGCGACGCGCGTCCTCAACCAGCACTATCCGAACGCGAACAATCCGCAACTGGCTATCGAGTACAGTGTGCCGGAAACCGGATGGGTACTCGTAGAGATCCTTGACCAGAGCGGCAAGAACGTGGAAGTGATCTCAAACGCGATCTGTGATCCCGGGTACCACATGGCGGCATGGAACACAGCGAAATACGCTTCAGGCCGCTATAAGTACCGGCTGCGCTACAATGACTACAATGAGGTGCACGACTTGGTCCTGAACAAAGCGTAATGGTTATGTGCCAGGCCGGTTGACCCACACTAGGCGCTTTTGTAGAGTCCTCGAAGCGCCGGCTATATAAGTTATAAGACCGCTTGGCAGAAAGCCAGCGAAGTTAATCCGTGTGCTCATGTGGCGCATGGAAAAGGATCTGCGCACGCTCCCAGCCTCAAACTGATAAACTCTCGTTTAGTCAGGAGTTCAAGCGTGCTGCTGCGCGTAGCCGGTGCTTCCTTCGTTTGTGCCGCTCTTGTCGTCATTCGGAGTGGATCATATGCCGGCGAAGGCGCGCGTCAGGCCAATTCTGGCCTGCAAGCAGCGGGCAGCACTGGTGACGAGCAGTCAACCCTCCGCTTCAGTGCCGATACCACGCTCGTGCTCATTCCTGCGACCGTCACTGATCCGTTGAACCGCTTCGTTCTCGGTCTTCAGAAACAGGACTTTCATCTTTTCGAAGATGGCACCGAACAGACGATCGCGCACTTTTCCGGCGAGGATGCGCCGCTATCGCTGGGCCTGGTTTTTGACACCAGCGGCAGTATGGGCGATAAGCTGCGAACCTCGCGTCAGGCTGCCCTTCGATTCCTCACTACGATGAACGCTCAAGACGAAGCATTTCTAATCCAGTTCAGCGATCGTGCAGAGCTCGCTGTCGGCTTCACCAGCCAGACCGAGGAGATCCAAAATAGCCTGACAGTAGTGCAGCCGGGCGGCCTTACAGCCATGCTCGACGCTGCGGAGATGGCGCTGCGACAAATGAAGAAGGCAAGAAACCCTCGCAAAGCGATTTTGATTATTTCTGACGGCGGCGATAACAACAGCCGGTACACTGCAGCCGAGATCGAGTCCCTGGTGCGTGAAGCGGACGTGCAGGTCTATGCCATGGGCATCTTTGAGCCATCCATCTTTGCGGGTTTAACCAAGGAGGAAGTCTCTGGCCCACGCTTGCTCTCCGAGCTTGCAGAGCAGACCGGGGGGCGGGCGTTCAGCGCATCGGATCCGAGCGACCTGCCCAACGTTGCCGTCAGGATTGGGATCGAGTTACGCAACCAATATGTTCTGGCATATTCGCCAAAGAACCAGAAAAAAGATGGGAAGTACCGCCGGGTGGAAGTGAAAGTGACCAAGCCAGTGGGCATACCAAATCTCAAAGTGCACTGGAGGCTCGGCTACTATGCCCCGTCCCAGTAGCCAACGATTCCGCTAGCGTTCCTCAAGGGTGAGCGCCGGCGTGCACTGCAATATGAGGAGAGGGAGGAGGCGCGGGATGAGGACTGGGCGCGGGAATTCTTGGTGGAGCCGTTCGTGGCGGGTGCGTTCCGGTCGGTAATGGGAATAACGGCCGCCCAGGATAAAGCCAACGCCCACCCGACCAACCCGGATACAGCGGTCCATACAGGTAAGACGGGAAATAGATCGAGCTCAACGTGGCTTGGAACGGGCTCCAGAAACTGAGGCCGTAAGGGTTGCCGATATCCAGAGACGGAATGCCCGTCAACGGGAAGTAGCTGTAGCCTCCAAGCGCAAGCCCGGAGCTGTCGGTCTGACTCGGATCGTCCACGATCCCGGCTGCTATGGTGTTGTCCGCAGAGATGGCTTGGCTCCGGCTCATCGCCCAGTATTTGAAGTCGTCATTTCCGAAGGTCGTGGACGGCTCCGCGACAAGCACCGCCGCTAAGGGGAGAACCTCCCCCTCCCGCACGGCTACCGTTTCCGTTCTGCCATCAGTGGCAACTTCAACTTCGCCTTTGTATACGCGTATCCGCGCCGGCTCGGTATCGATTCTGTAAACGCCTTTTTGCGGAACTCGCACCCGCCAACTTTGGTAAATCAGCGTGACCGCTGTATCCGGCGCCGTATCCGTCACCTCAAGAATTGCCGACCCACCGAGCAACTCCACTTGCGTATCAGAGAATCTGCTAGAGAGTAGGCGGATGGAGCTGTTCTCGTCGAGGCGGAGGAAGACACCCGGGGTGAGAAGTACCTCCGCACGGCCGAGTGTTGTGCGCAGGTCGCGGCCCTCGCCGATGTCCGGGAATCTCCCGAACTTCTGTTCCAGGCGCTCGTCGCCAAGGAAGGCGGAGCCTACGAAGAAGTAGATCACCCCGGAATGTGTGGAAACCACCGATTGTCCTGAAGCGGGAAACCCAGCTGCCAAAGCCAGGGCCAACAGTAAAAACGCAACCATGCGGGCGTTCGTCATATAGCGCCCCCAGCGACGAGTATCCACCCTTTCGGGCCTTCCGTCAACGGCTGTTGCCACCCCGGCCCTTGCGCTCGTCGCGGTTGTAGTCCGGGCAGGGGCGAGTAAAGCAGCCGAGCTTCGGGATCGTAGGTACGGTCTCGGTCAGATTCCGCTGGCGCGAATCCAAAAACTCTCGGTCCACACCCCTCCGGCGGGCACCGTCTGCAGGCCGGAGTACTTGCCCGCGTGTGCGAGGTTTACGCCGTCGATGATCGTGGCCAAGGGCTCAAAGCAAATAAATTCCCGGTCCTGTCCAGGCACAAGCGGCGGCAGGTAGATGGTGGCCACCGTGTATTTAGGACCAAACAGCGTTTCGACCATCTTTCCGCCCGATTCGATCGAGAAGTGTGCCCGTCCCTCGGCATCGCGCTCCAGATCGGTGAACCCCTCGTCTAAGGTATGCCCCAGCAGCGGCAGCGGATTGGGTATGTCCATGGGCCGCATTTCTCCGGTCGGAATATTGTGCTCGCCGGGTATGACGTGCACCCGAGCGGGAATGTGTGCGGTCCAATCATCGCGCGGGATATCCGGGATTTGAAAGAACGGGTGAAATCCAATGACCAGCGGCATGGCCTCGGCGCTCAAGTTGGTGATCGTCGTCTTCACTTCGAAGACACCTTCGGCCAGGCTGTAGGTCATCTCGTATTCATGGGCGAACGGCCATTGCGCGGCCAGGTCCGGATATTTCCAGAACTCGAGCCGGGCCGACACGTGCGCCGATTGTGCATCTGCCGCGACTTCCGTCACGCGCCACAGCGGCGAATTAACCAGCAGGCCATGGCCCGGCATGTTCCCCCCATGGACATTGCCTAGACCCATGTTGAATAGGTACTCCTTGCCATTCGCCCAGAAGCCCGGTTCGTCCAGCAGATCTGCCCACGGTGCCAGGAATGGGATGCCACACAGTCTTGGCCCCTCCTGAAACTCGGAGACGTCGGCATACGGGAAATGCAAAATGTTCTTCCCATGTACTTTCATCTCATAAGCGCGATTGCCGATTGATGGCACTATTGAGACTTCCACGCTGTGAGGAATATCAGTGAGACGCACGATCGGGACACCATGATCGGATATCTCTTCCGCCCTGTAATTTTGCGCGAGAGACGTTACGGGCAACAGTAGCAGGATTAACCCAGCAAGATGTCGAACGTACATAAGGCTTTGTATAGTGTAACCAAGCGCCGGCATGCACCATCGGATCGCCGCAACTCGAATCTGGCGTGCCGGCGGCCATGAGGCATTCCGGAGGAAACAGGATTGAAACACGATCTTCACTTCGCCGCGAGTTGTTTGCAACAAAATTAGGGCTCTGCGCAGGAATGTGAACGAGTGAGCTAAACTCGCGGGGTTGACGGAACGGGAATTCACCAAGATTTTGGACTGGCCGGGATACCGGGTGTACCGGCACGAGATCGACGAAAA
>Ga0326728_10013048_pt1 | contig 18202 bp, 18 predicted proteins | sample MB3enrmetagenome_FD_207602 | JGI IMG/M metagenome (GOLD analysis project Ga0326728, IMG submission 207602) | Lab enriched peat soil microbial communities from McLean, Ithaca, NY, United States - MB31MN | ecosystem: Environmental > Terrestrial > Soil > Wetlands > Peat | place: USA: New York... | reverse complement strand
CACCATCATTCTGCTTACCAGCAACGCGGCGACGGAGACGGTGATGAAGCTTACCGCCGATCCGGAGACCATGCCCGACAGCCTGGGGATGGTCAAGGCGCTCAAGCCGGAGTTGAACAAGATATTCAAGCCGGCGTTCTTGGGCAGGCTGATGATCGTGCCTTACTTCCCGATCCGGGATGAGGCTATGAAGCTGATTATCCGGCTGAAGCTGGGCAAGATTCAGCGGCGCCTTGCGGAATCGCACAAGATCGCTCTTGTGTATGACGACGTGCTCTTGAACGAAGTGGCAGCGCGTTGCACCGAAGTCGAGAGCGGAGCCCGGAACGTGGATAACATTCTCTCCAATACGATGCTTCCCGATCTGTCGCGGCAGATACTCTCGCGGCTGGCCGAGGGAGCCGTGGCGGAGCGAGTTAGTGTCTCGGTCAAGGACGGCGAGCTGACTTACGCATGGGATGCCGCTCCGGAAGCGGCCGGCGTCGCGGCGGAGGTCTGAAGAACGGTCTTTCGATAACTGCGGCAAGGGACAGGCGGGATTGGCATGGCAACTTCAAAGCAGACAGACCGGTTTATGCAGTTCTCGAGCCCGCTGGGCAAGGACGTGCTGCTAATTGAGTCGCTCGATGGCGCGGAAGGAATTTCGCGCCTCTTCGAGTATCGTGCCGAGTTGCTGGCGGCCGCGGGTACGAATATCGATCTCAAGTCGATCGTCGGCGCCAAGGTTGCCGTTGCAATTGCCCTCAGCGACGTCAAGGGAAACAGGTGGATCAACGGGATCGTCGCCTCGTTCGAGCAGTGCGCGGGCGACGAGGACTTCGATGTTTACCGGGCGCGGATTGTGCCCTCCATGTGGCAGATGACATTGAGTTCCAACTGCCGCGTCTTCCAGAGCAAGACGGTCCTGGAGATTGTCAAAGCGGTCATCGGCGATTATGGATTGTCGTTATCGGACCAGACCAGCGGATCTTACAAGCCGCTCGAGTACTGCACTCAGTACTCCGAGTCGGATTTCCACTTTGTCTCGCGGCTGCTGGAAGAAAGCGGCATCTTCTATTGGTTCGAGCACACCGACCAGGATAACAAGATCGTACTGGGAGACAGCAGAAGCGCCTATCAGGACTGCCCGCTGTCGGCCTCGGTCCCGTATGCCCTGAATGTGAAGGGACGCGAGGGAGCATACGGGGCGCGAGTTACGGAATTCAACGCGACCTCAACCATGGTTTCGGGCAAGCATTCCACGGCGGATTATAACTTTCGCCCCTTTGCCCGCGTCGATGTGCCGGACAAAAGCAGCTCCAGCGACTTCGGCAAGAATGCCTACGACCAGTACTTATATCCCGCCGGGGAAGAAGGTTACCTGAAAGACTCCGACACGCAGTCGAGCACGGATTTCGAGACCTTGTTCCTCGCTACTCGCGAGCTGGCCGCCGACGCTTTGGCCGAGGTTTATCGCGGGACCGGGAATCTGCGCTCCTTTTGCGCTGGTTATACGTTCACTCTCACCGAAAACCCGCGCGGCGCTTTCAACCGCAAATACCTGCTGACCGCGGTAACTCTCCACGCGGACCAGGTTCCGCCCTATCGAACCAGCGACGCGGGGAATCGGACTGAATACAGCAATCGATTCACGGCGGTTTCGTCGGATATCGTCTTCAAGCCCGCCCAGACCTGCGTCAAGCCCAAGATTTACGGCCCGCAAACGGCCTTCGTGGTGGTGCCGGCGGGCGAGGATATGTACATCGACAAGTACGGGCGGGTCTGCATCCAGTTCTTCTGGGACAAGCTACGGCCGGCAAACAAGGTGGACAACACCTGGGTGCGCGTGGCGCAGCACTGGGCCGGGAATGGATGGGGAACTTACTTCTGGCCGCGCGTCAAGGACGAGGTGGTGGTCCAGTTTCTCAATGGGGATCCGGATAACCCGGTAATTACCGGCTCGGTGTACAACGGCGTGAACGTGCCCAAGTACCCGCTGCCCGACAACAGCACCCGCTCCGGGATCGTTACAAGGAGCAGCAAGGGCGGTTCGGGGCAGAATGCGAACGAGCTGCGCTTTGAAGACAAGATGGGAAGCGAACAGATCTACATTCATGCCGAGAAGGACATGGATGTTTCGATCGAGCACGACCGGCGCATCTCGGTGGGAAACAACGACTCGCTGATCGTTACGACTAATCAGACCGAGCAGATCGGCGGCAATTACAATCGCGAGGTCAAGGGTAACTCCGTCGATAAGATCGACGGTAAGTCGGACCTCAGTGTAGGGTCGGACATGACCGAATCGGTGGGAGGAAGCCACTCCCTGAATGTCAGTTCCAATCAAAGCGTGCAAGTGGGCTCGGCTTATTCCATGGATGCCAACCAGACCGTGTATATCAACGGCGGCATGAGCGTGGTGATTCAAGCCGGGATGGAGCTGAGCCTGATAGCGAGCGGGAATTTCATTAACATCGGGCCCGCGGGCGTGGCCATCTCGGGAACGATGGTGCTGATCAATAGCGGCGGCGCGGCGGGCTCGGGCAGCCCCGGAACGGTCAACAGTCCCGGGTCGCCGGCTGCTCCCGACCAGGCGGAAGGCGCCAGCGCGGGCGCGGCCGGCAGCAGTCCGGCGAGCTCTCCCGTCTCCACGCCGTCCGTGCCTTCTGCCGGAGGCGCGACTTCGCTGGGTGCAGGCGCATCTCCCAGTCTCGGGAGCGCCCTGCAAGGAACGGCGGGCGCTGCCTCGGGCCTAGCGGGCCAGGCGCAGCAGGCCGCGCAACAGGCCGCCAGCCAGGCGCAGCAGCTTGCCCAGCAGGCCGCGAATCAGGCACAGCAAGCCGCTAACCAGGCGCAGCAGGCTGCGCAACAGGCCGTCAGCCAGGGGCAGCAGGCCGTCAACCAGGTCACGCAACAGGCGCAGCAGGCCTATCAGCAGGCCAGCCAGGCGGTGCAGCAGGCACAGCAGGCTGTGAACCAGGCCACGGCGCAAGGGCGGGCCGCGGCACAGCAGGCGCTCGGCCAGGCGCAACAGCAGCTCCAGCAGTGCGCGAAGGCCGGGCAACAGGCAGTCAACCAGGCGCAGCAGGCGGCCCAGCAGGTTCAGCAGCAGGCTCAGCAGGCCGCCGCTCAGGCGCAACAGGCAGCCCAGCAAGCGCAGCAACAGGCGAAGCAGGCCGCTGCCCAGGCGCAGCAAGCGGCCCAGCAAGCTGTACAGCAGGGTCAGCAGGCCGCGCAGCAGGCGGCCCAGCAGGCGCAGCAGGCTGCTCAGCAAGCGCAACAGCAGGCCCAGCAAGCGGCCGCTCAGGCGCAACAGGCGGCGCAGCAGGCTCAGCAGCAAGCGCAGCAAGCGGGGCAGCAGGTGCAGCAGGCGGCTAGTCAGGCAGGGCAGCAGGCGCAGCAAGCCTCACAGGCTGCCCAGCAATCAGCGAGTCAGGCCATCAGCCAGGCACAGAGGGGGTTTTAGCGGGCTATGGAAGTGGCGGCCCGCAGCAGCGCGAGATGACTGCCCAGCGCAGCAAGGACGGTTACGCAATCGTGCTTTCGTGGGCGAACTATGGAGCAGGAGCATCGCAGAGAAATGACTGGTGACCTTTGACGCAAACAATGCCACAATCCAGCGCCGCTGCCCGCTTTCCCTCGGTTGGAAGATGGAATGTTACAGCGATGCCGGCTGGCTGGCTTTACGTGGCCGGCTTTGGGATACGCCAGATGACGGCAGCCGCGGGGACGATAGCCGCCAGCGTGGGCGTGGGACAGGATGCACTCGATTCAGAGAATGGCCTTGGCGAGTATATCGAGAAGCAGAAGAAACTCATCGGAAACTACTTGAAGGAAACGAAGTTTGCCGGGCCCCAGGCAACCGCTTTTGCGGGCGCGGATGAGGCTCAGTTGCTCTTTGTTCGCCACCGCGTGGAGCCAGCCGGGAATATGTTGCATGCCCAGACCTACGTGCGACTGGGAAGCTGGGTGGGTATCGTTACACTGACGACTTTGGAGGCACAACTCAAAGCGGTGCGGCCGGACTACGAGGCATTTGTGAAAGGCCTGCGTATTGGCCCGCAATGAGCGGGCTGAACGGCAGAAGGGGATTGGCAGGATGAAACCGGGGATGGAGGACGACTGATGCCGCCAGCAGCAAGGATCACCGACATGCACGTCTGTCCCATGGTGACCGGAGTTGTGCCGCATGTGGGCGGGCCGATTCTGCCGCCGGGCGCGCCCACGGTGCTTATCGACTTTCTGCCCGCGGCCACGGTAACCACCATGGCCACCTGCGTAGGTCCTCCGGACATGATCGTCATGGGGTCGGTGGGGGTGATGATCAACTTTCTTCCCGCCGCCCGGCTGGGTGACCCCACCGTGCATGGCGGGGTGATCGTGCTGGGTTCCTTTACCTGCATGATCGGCGAGGTCGGCACTCCATCTCCCGGCGCGGGCGGTTTGGGCGGGGTGGCGGGCGGCCTGGCCGTGAGCGGCGCGGCCTCCAGTGTGGGAAGCGCTCTGCAAGGAGCAGCGGGCGCAGCCTCGGGCTTGGCTGGCCAGGCAGGGCAGGCCGCACAGCAGGCGGGACAGCAAGCCCAGCAAGCCGCAAGCCAAATCACGCAGCAAGCCCAGCAGGCGGTCGGCCAGGTCACGCAGCAGGCGCAACAGGCTGCCGACCAAGCGCAGCAAGCCGCAAGCCAGGCGCAGCAGGCAGCGCAACAGGCGGAGCAGCAGGCTCAGCAGGCTGTCAACCAGGTGACGCAACAGGCTCAGCAGGCCTATCAGCAGGCCAGCCAGGCCGTGCAGCAGGCTCAGCAGGCCGTGAATCAGGCCACCGCGCAGGGTCAGGCCGCGGCACAGCAGGCGCTCGGTCAGGCTCAACAGCAGGTCCAGCAGTGCGCGCAGGCTGGGGCGCAGGCCGTACAGCAGGCGCAGCAAGCGGCCCAGCAGGTTCAGCAGCAGGCTCAGCAGGCCGCCGCCCAGGCGCAACAAGCCGCCCAGCAGGCCCAGCAACAGGCCCAGCAAGCCGCGGCCCAGGCGCAACAAGCGGCGCAACAGGCGGTCCAGCAGGGCCAGCAGGCTGCTCAGCAAGCAGTTGGCCAGGCTCAGCAGGCGGCGCAACAGGCGCAGCAGCAGGCTCAGCAGGCGGCTGCTCAGGCACAACAGGCGGCGCAGCAGGCTCAGCAACAAGCGCAGCAGGCGGGCCAGCAGGTGCAGCAGGCGGCGAGTCAGGCACAGCAGCAGGCGCAACAGGCCTCACAGGCTGCCCAGCAATCAGCGAGTCAGGCCATCACCCAGGCGAAGAAGGGATTCTAGCGAGCTGTTGGGAATGCCGGCCCTCCGGCCCATCCTGTGCGGTAGGCTGGTGCGGGAGGATCGAGCGGGAGATGATGCAAGCAGTCCTGGGCATTGACGGTGGAGGAACCCGGACCCGCGCCGCGATCGTTGCCGGCGAGCGGGTTCTGGCCCATGGGGAATGCGGCTCCATCAAGCGGCTGCGGGTGGGGGCCGAAGCTGCCGAAGAGAACCTGCGAACGCTGCTCAAGGATCTGTACGCGCAGGCCGGCGTAAGCGCCGTTTGCGCGGCCTCGGTTGGAGTGGCCAGCGCTTCCATGCCTGGTACGAGGGAATGGATCGCCGCTGTCTTTCAGGACTTTAAGGTCGAACGCTCCGAGGTGGTGGGCGACGAAGTCATCGCCCTTGACGCGGCCTTCCGGGGCGGGCCGGGAATCCTGCAGATTGCCGGAACCGGGTCGAATACCATTGGCCGCGCGCCGGGCGGCAGCCGGGAGACCGCGGGCGGCTGGAGTTCGCGCCTGGGCGACGAGGGCTCCGGCTACTGGATCGGGCTGCACAGCCTGCGCCGGGCGCTTCATGCCCATGACCGCGAGGAGCCGACGCAGATTCTCAAGCGAGTGGGCGAGATTTGGGGTACGCCCAGCCTGGACGACCTGATCCACCTGGGCGACAGCACGCCCGGACCGGACTTTGCCGCGCTGGCGCCGGCGATGAATGAACTGGCTGAGGCCGGCGACCCAGTCGCGCTTGATGTTTTGCGGAAGGCAGCGGCCGACCTCGTCGAATCTGTCCTGCTTGTACGCGCCAAGCTGCGCCGCAAGCACGCGTTCACGGTCGAGGCTCCGGTGGCCTGGACCGGCGGCGTAATCGAGAAGATGAGGCTGGTGCGCGAAGCCTTCTTTGCCGGCTTGAGCGCCGCCGCGCCCCTAATGCCGGTGGGGCGGGAGGCGATCGTTTCGCTCGATGGCGCGCTGTGGCGCGCGAGGCGGTTGGCGGAACCTCCGGAACAGCAGGATAGCTACTGCTCCGGCGTGAAATGACTGCGGTTCCATGCTACGCATTGGGTTCGAGTTACTATGGAGCGAGCGGACGGCAGGAAGCTGTTCGAGATTCTCTCGGCATCCGATGCGCGCCCCCGATTGGCGGCGACGCTTCTGCGATCCGTTCCATCGTCCTGTCATCCGCCCGCATCTTTATTCCTCAGGCAGGCTCGCCGGTTCCGCCGGTTGGCGCGCCGGAGCCGCACCAGCGTGAGCGCAAATCCTGGCGGAACTTCTCGCGCTCCTCGGGTGTCATCCGCTCCCAATGCTCGTCGGCCGGCCGCCGGCACTTGGAGTGATCCGAGCCATGACCGCCAAAGCCTCCGAAGAGCATCCGGCAGAGAACCAGAAGGCCGAGAGCCTGCCAGAAGGTAATCAGATGCCATCCGAATATCGCCGGCAACAGCCAATTCCAGAGGTGCATCACGATCACGCCGCAAATCGCTATGAAAGCCGCGACCGCCAGCGGAGCCACAAAAAAGATCCACTTGTTTCTCTTGACCCAGCCGTTTTTCATCTTGTGTTCCTCACTTCCTCACAAACTCGTTGTGAATGTTCAGCAATCGCCGGCGGAGATGAAGCACCGCGTAGCGCTTGCGCGAGAGCAGTGTATTGACACTTATGCCGCTCTCTGCCGACAGCTCATTGAAGCTGCGCCCCTCCAGTTCGTGGGCGACGAATACCTCCCGCTGCTCGGCGGGCAGCTCGCCGAGCGCAGATTCAAGTTCATCGAGAAGCAGGTTGCGGAGGTAGAGCGCCTCCGGCCCGGCATCGGGCGATGGCAACATATCCTCGATTTGCAGCAACTCGCCGTCTTCGTCCATGAGCGCCGCGTCGGTGAAGGTCTCCGGCCTCTTCTTGCGGAAGAAATCGGTGATGCGATTGCGCGCAACCCGAAAAAGCCAGCCGGTTACGTAGTCAATCGGCATCAACAGGCGATGGGCTTCCACCAGCTCGCAGAAGACCTCCTGAAGAAGATCTTCCACGTCGGATTCGTTTGGCACCCGCTTGCGGATAAAACTGCGCAGCCGGAATCGCTGTTCCGCGATCACTTCGGAGATTCGGCGGTCTTGCTCGATCATCAGTAGTGTGCTCAACGACCCGTCCATCCATTCCTGAAGACGAACGGCGGCAGGGAATATTGTAGAGTCCTGAATTCGGAACCTCAGTTGGGCGCCACGGGGGGAGGCGGCAGGCAGGTTGGGCGGCGAGAATCGTGCTTCGCGTCTTCGCTTGGCGTGAACACGTCATTCGTTTCCCGCGGAGTTGTGGCGAGTGCGACGGTGTGCTAATCGACTCCCGCTCCGCACGCCAGGCGGAGGCCGACTCATCACCGACAGCCGGTACTTGCCCCGCTGCCGGAACGGCGCCCCGGCCCGCAGCGCGTCACTCCTCTATGCGGTATGTATACTCTTCGATCACTGGGTTGGTGAGCACCTCGCGGGCGATGCGCTCGACCTGGGCCTTTGCCGCATCGGCGTCGAGCCCGTCGGCGAGCGAAAGCGCGAAGTACTTGCCCTGGCGCACTGCGGTTACCTCCGCAAATCCGATCTTGCGCAAGGCGTTATGGATGGTCTGGCCCTGCGGATCCAGGACCGAGGTCTTCAGCGTGACATAAACATGGGCCTTCATTATCGACGATTATAGTACCCCGCGGCGGGCCGCGGAGGCTCTTCAGCAGCCCTTCTTGCAGCGCGCCATGATGGCGGCGTGGAGGCGCTCGCGGAGGCCGGCGGGCAGATCGTAAATCTCGTGCGAGCGGTAGATTTCGATGGTCTTGCGGGTGGTGTTGAGAATGACTTCGCAGTGCCCGCAGCGGCCCAGGTGGCCTTGCAGTTCGGCGCGCATCTCGGGGGTCACCGAGTCATCGATCAGGTCGTCGAGCCGGGCGAGAAACTCAGTACACTTCACCTCTCACCCCCTCTTCTCCTGCGGAAGTAGCGGCTCAGGCGCTCGCGCAGTTGCAGCCGCGCGCGCAGCAGGCGCGACTTCACGGCCGGGATGCTCAGGCCCAGCGTCTCCGCCGTCTCCTCGGTCGAAAGTCCTTCCACGTCGCGCAGGACAAAGACGATTCGGAATCCCTGCGGCAGCCCCTGAATGGTCTTGCGCAGAATCTCGCCCAGTTCGGCCTGGTTGTAGTTCTGCTCCGGGTCGGGCGCCCAGTCGGCCAGGTCGCGCGGGACGCTGCCTTCCTCGGTCTCGACGTCTTCGTCGATCGAGACCATCTTGCCGGTGCGGCGCTTGCGCAGCCGCATCAGGCTTTCGTTGACTGCAATGCGTACCAACCATGTGTAAAACTTCGAATTCCCCTGAAACTGGTCGAGCTTCTCGTACGCCTTGAGAAACGCGTCCTGCATCGCGTCTTCGGCATCCTCGCGGTTTTGCGTCACGTGCTGCGCTATCCGGAAGATCTGCCGATCGTACTTCCGAACCAACTCATCGTAGGCCGTGACATCCCCGTCGCGCGCCCTGGCGACCAGGGCCACGTCGGGATGCGGTTCGAGTTCTCCTGCACTTGGTTGGATGGTCGCCATGGTGGTTGGTTGCGGGAATCCTTTTGGCCGGGCGCGGTTGACGCTTGGAGGTCTGTAGACGAGTGTAGCGGACGGCAGGGGCGGGAACCAAACCGGCGCCTTCAACATCCGAAATATGCGGAATGGGCGCTCGGCGTGCGGCCCTACAGGATGGGCAGCTCGAATTCCCGGAGAATGATCGTATCGCCTGCCTGATCCACGTCAATCACTCGGTTGACCAGTTCCGTTCGTCCCGCAATTGCGCTCAAAGCCGCCCGAAAAAGCAACCTCTGTTGCGCAGGCCGGACCATGGGAAGGATCAGGATGAGGCCGGAATGAATGCTCACTCGCGCATACAGCTTTCTGAAATCGATGGCGTTATTGGTGACCAGGGTGAGACCCTGCAAAACTGCGCGCTCCAGCAGTTGCCAATCCTGAGCACCCTTCAATCCCAACCGGTCCACATGGTGGGCGGCAAAACCCATTTCATTGGCCAAATCCGCAAGGCTCGGATGAAGACACTCGTCAATCAGAAATACGGGCAGGAGTGCCGGAGAGCTAGCGGACATCGGCAACCGGGACGCGCCGTTCCTGGACAAGCCGGGCCGATTTTGGCAATCGCGAACCCAGCCTCGCGCCGCGCCGCGGGTGTGCCTGCGCGTACAGCACCGCCGACGCAACGCCCTCGGCGGTCAATCCCCGATAGCCCTCCAGAATCTCCTCGAGGGGTGCGCCCTGCCGCCGCATCTCGGCGATCAGATGGACTGGAATGCGCGTTCCTATCACCACCGGTGCTCCGCCCATGATCTTCGGATCGCACATCACGCCCTCTTCCGCACGGCGCAGCTTCTCGATCTCCGCGTCGAGCGCAGCGTGTGCCGCTTCGGCCCGGATCACAACCGCGTCGGAAACCCGCCATTCCTCGGCTGCGGGCTGGGCGAGAACCGAGCGGTAAATGCGCCTTCGATTTGCCAGCGGGAGTTGGCCCACGCCCAACTGTTCGAGCTTGAGGCAGAGCAAGCCCTCGCGTGGAACCATTCGCTGCACCGTTCGCCCCAAGCGCATTGGCCGCGACGGAACGGTCGCATGGTCCAGGGCCTTGCGGACGGCCGAGAGCGGCAATCCAGTGAGCACTGCGGCTTGCGATGGAGTAAAGCCAGTCATTTGAAGGCCTCATCATAATTCTACCCCAAGCGAGGTAGAAATACCACCTCGTTGATTCGCACCCTTTGCTCCGTCTTTGTCGGGCACATTGCGGTAACGGCACTGGTTCGCGCGCATTGCAGCGGGCCGAAAGCAGCTTAGAGTGTAGATATGAGGTTTGTGAAGTCTTCAAGGCCCTTTCCATGGCTGGCTTTCCCCAGCCTGGCTGTTCTGTTGTCCTGGCTGATGGTTGTTCTGCCGGTTCCGGCGCAATCGACGAGCGGATCTACAAATGGCGGCTCGACGACCGCGCCGGCCGCCTCTGCCTCTTCCACGGCGAAGAAGACTGCCGGGAAGCCTGCGCAGAACACCAGCAAGCCGGCCACCGCGAGTACGAAGGCATCGAAGCCCCCCAGCACGACGGCCAAGAAGGCCTCGAATCGAGGAAGCCACTCAAGCAGGGCGGCGCGGCGCGCTCGAACCGCGCGCATCAGGCAGGCCTTTGTGGCTTCCACGGAGCTGCGTCCCATGGCCCAGCAACTGGCCACGCTGCGTACCCCTGCCGCCTACGAAGGCGTGAGCAAGTATGCGCATCAGCACAGCGGCGAAGCGGCGGCGGCTGCCTATCTGGCGCTGGGCCACGCCTATCTTATGGACAAGCGCTACGTTGAGGCTGAAGCCAACCTCCGGCAGGCTCGCCAGGCGGGCCAGGAACTGGCCGACTACGCCGACTTTCTGGGCGCCGAAGCCAACCACGAAGCGGGGAACGAATCCGCCGCCGAAGCCTTGCTGCGTGGGTTTGTGACCCGCTATCCCGACAGCATCTTCGTTGCCCAGGCGCCGGAACTGGAGGCCGGGGTGCTGCTTGCCGTGGACAATGCCGCCGCCGCTCAGCAGGTGCTGGCGCAAGCCGCCGCAACGGCCTCCGCTAGCCGTCCGGGCTTTCAGCTTGCGCAGGGCGAGGTAGCATTCACTCTGGGGCAGACCCAGGATGCGGAGCGCATCTTCAAGCGGCTTCTGCTCGGCCGCCCCTTGACCCCAGAGGCGCAGATTGCCCGCGCCAAACTGACCGCGATGGGCGCCGAGGCGAGCTTGACCGCGACCGAGTTGCGCAGCCTGGGCGATGCCTACTACAACGCCGACCGCTTTGAGCAGGCCGCGGAACAATATCGCGCGCTGGCCCGCTCGCCGGGGCTGACTGCTCAGGCCCGCAACGGTTTTGCCGTGGCTGAGGCTGCCTGCGACCTGAAGCTCAAACGGCTGACAACGGCCCAGGCCGAGGCGCTGGCCGACACCAAGGACGAGAACGGCGCGCGGCGGCTCTATCTGCTGATGGAGCTGGCCCGGAACCGGGATGACATCGCGGATCAGAAGCGCATTGTGGCCCGCATGGAGACCGACTTTCCGCGCAGTCCGTGGCTGGCCGAGGCGCTCTTCTCCAGCGGCAACATGTACCTTCTGCGCCGCGACTATCCCGCCGCCGCGGATTATTATAGCTATCTGGCCGCGCACTTTCCCGACAATACCAATGCCGCCGCCGCGCACTGGCGGGCGGGCTGGCTCAGTTACCGCCAGGGGCTCTACGCCGACGCTGCGCGGCTCTTCGACGAGCAGATTAGGCTCTATCCCAGCGCCAAGGAGACCGCGTCGGCTGTCTATTGGCGCGGGCGCCTTTATGAGACGCTGGATCACAAGCCGGCCAACGCAGTGGCTAACTACCGCGCGCTCATCCGCGCTTACCAGCACTTCTTTTATGCTCAAATGGCCAGGCAGAGGCTGGTTGCGCTGGGGAGCACGCCACCGGCGCCCCAGCCGCAACTTGATCGCTTGCAGCCGGTTCCGGTGCCGCAGCTCGCGGAGAGCTTTCCCACCGACAGCCCGCATCTGGCCAAGGCGCGCCTGCTGGCCAACGCGGGGCTGAACGACTATATCGCAGAGGAGATCGCAGCCGATCCCGGCTCCGCCTCCTGGAGCGCGCTGGCCGAGGCGCAGATATACGCCTCTTATGGCGAAACCTATCGCGCCATCCATGCTCTCAAGAAGGCTCTGCCTTACGCCGCCACGGCTTCCATCGGGTCCATCCCCCTCGCCTACTGGCGCATCCTCTTCCCCGAGCCGTGGTGGGAGACGATCAAGGCCGAATCGGCGAAGAACAACCTCGATCCCTACCTTGTGGCCTCGCTGATTCGCCAGGAGTCCGAGTTCGATTCCAGGGCCATCTCCCACGCCAACGCCTACGGACTGATGCAGCTGCTTCCCTCGGTGGGCAAGCAGTTGGCCCGCGAAGAGGGAATCAGCCACTTCGAGACCTTTCAATTGCTCGATCCGGCGATGAATATCCGTCTGGGCACGCGTTACCTGCGGCAGACGCTCGACAAGTTCGGAGGTGTGCAGGAATATGCACTGGCAGCCTACAACGCGGGGGACAACCGCGTGGTCGACTGGCAGTCCGCCGGCCCTTATAGCGGCATCGACGAGTTCGTCGAGTCCATTCCCTTCACCGAGACCCGCGAGTACGTCGAGGCGATTTTGCGCAACGAGGAAACCTACAGGGCAATCGACGAGTTTGCCGGTTCACAAGCCAAGGCCGGGACGGCAACGTCCCGGTAGAGACCCGCCGAGCAACTCGACTCCTGTGCCGGTCGGTTGGTTGACAGGCGGATATTGGAGGCGCGTCGAGCCAGAATGGGCTTTCTTGCAACGGAATCTCGAGCCGGGTCATCCAATTCTTTGGTATGACCCAACCTGGCTCGCATTCCCTTCGCATCCTCGGCAACTCCGACCTCAAACTTACACCCATCGGTTTTGGCGCATGGGCCATCGGCGGCGGCAACTGGGAATTCGCCTGGGGCCCCCAGGACGACGCCGAATCCATTGCCGCCATCCATCGCGCCCTCGACCTGGGCATCAACTGGATCGACACGGCGGCCATCTACGGGTTGGGCCACTCGGAGGAGATCGTTGGCCGGGCTCTCAGGAGCCATTCCGGTCCCAAGCCGCTGGTCTTCACCAAGTGCTCGATGCGCTGGCATCCGGACCGCTCCATCTACCGCTCGCTCAAGGCCGCCTCGCTGGCCGAGGAACTGGAGGGCTCGCTCAGGCGGCTCGGCGTTGAGACCATCGATCTCTACCAGATCCACTGGCCTGACCCTGAGGAGGAACTCGAAGAGGGTTGGGAGACGCTGGCTGGGTTCCGCAAGCAGGGCAAGATTCGCTGCATCGGGGTCTCCAACTTCTCCGTCGAGCAAATGCAGCGTGTCCAGCAAATTGCCCCCATCACCAGCCTTCAGCCGCCGTACTCGATGCTGCGCCGGGCCATTGAGGAAGAAATTCTGCCCTTTGCCGAGGACAACGGCATTGGCGTCATCAACTACTCGCCGATGGCGTCTGGCCTCTTGACCGGCGCAATGACCGCCGAACGCGTGGCCGCCCTCCCCAAGGACGATTGGCGGCGGCGCGGGATCGAGTTCACCGAGCCGCGGCTCAGCCGCAACCTGCGCCTGGTGGAGTTGCTGCGGGAGATCGGCAACGGCCACGGAGTCGGCCCCGGCGTGGTCGCCGTGGCCTGGACGCTCCATCATCCGGCCATCACCGCCGCCATTGTGGGCGGGCGAAGCGGGCAACAGGTCGAAGGGCTGGCTCCGGCGCTGGACTTCAGGCTCAGCCAGGAAGAGTACGCCCGGATCAACGCATTTCTTGCTTCCAACCCGGCTTGAAGCCAGTCTCCGGCTGCAGGCAAAAAGAAACCCCGGCCATGGCCGGGGGTTCTTTTCACAGGAGAAGCCGCCTTACATGGCTGCGACAAAATCGGGGACGACGAACGCGGCATGATCCTGCAACAACTGGGTCATACGCGCAGCCATCCCGGTGTACATTTGAGCGGCGCGGAAGGCATTCACGCGGACGCCCTCGCTGGTCCGCGAGAAACCATACTGGGCCAAGGCCATCACGACCAGGAGGCGAATCTGCATGGCGTCGCTGCGCAGGGTCTCCACCAGCAGGCGGTCCACGCCGTCGCTGTTCCTGGCGGCATAGTCCGCCATTTCCAGCATCACCCGCGCATTCTGGTACATCGCCCACAGGCCCTTGGGGCCCTCCAGGCGCTGCCAGGCGTCTTCGGGAGTCGTGCTAAGCCCCTCTTTCCAAAGGAAATGCTCGCTCAAGTCCCGAGCGCTCCAATCGGGACGCAACCGTGAGAGAAGCGAGTCCCAACTCTGGGAATTGCGATGCCGCAATGCGATACGCAACCGGACAAGGTAGAGCGCCACGCCTGCAACCGCCGCAATTTGGAGGAGAGAGAGAATCATCGGTAATCCTCGTAACCGGTTGTGATAACCAAAGAATCTGCCGGAACAACCCGGATAATCTTTGCCTTACTATTACTAGTAACACAGAATCGTCGGCATGTGGACTGAAAAGCATGCCACTTTCGTTTCATTCCCAATAGAAAGTACCCAACAGTCCACTGTGCTTTAGTAATCAGGATCTCTCGCGGCCCTGGTTCGGCCAGCGGTATTGCGGGCCGACTGTCTGGTGCGTGCCGTGCGCCAGATGGTGGCGGCCTCCGCGCGCGGGGAACAGCCCAGCGCCCTGGCCAGCGCGGAATTGTGGAGCGAAACGGACTGCGGCAATGGCTCTCAGCGCTTCCACCTCTTGGCAGGCGTGGAATCCGTCATCGCAATGCGGGTGGTTCGGGCGGCTCCGGCTACTGCCAAAAGCGCGCTCCGCATTTGTGGGCTGAACTCCCGCCGTTCCGCCTCCTTTTGCGCAAAACTCACCATCCAATAGAGCAACGAACAGAGGTAGCCGACCGCGACGACCTGCTGCAAGTGGCCATACTGCGGCCCCATAACCTGATGCGAATCCAGCATCTCGACGGCAAGGCTGACAATGGAATAGAAGCCGAGACCCGTGGCGACCTGCAACTCGCGATCCCGCCAGCCGATGGAGAGCAACTGGCTGCATCCGGCGAGGACCAGGAAGAACAGTATCCTGAGAATCGAGGCAGTCTGCTGCACATGCACCAGATTGCGCCATGCCGGAGGCAAACTGGCAAGCCCATGGATGCCGGAAAACGGCCAGATTGCGACGCCGGCGGCCAGAATAACGACTCCGATAACCACCAGGAAGCTTCGAGGCAGAGAATCCCGCTTCGGGCGCAGAACGGACCATGCAAGTTCAACCAGAACGGCGAACTCCAGGGCGGAGTCCAGTGCCGTCTCTACCAAATAGGTCATGAGATAGCCATGAGTCGTCCTGGCGGCAAGGAGGCGCAAAACGCCGTAGTTCCCTGCATCGCTGAGGAGAACCCATGCGCAGTAGACGCAAAAAACCGGCAAGGTTCGCCAGGCACTCCTATAGACAAGCAGCCCAATAACCGCTACCTCGGCCACGATACCGGCAAACCAGAGTGTGTTGTCCAGACTCACAGTCAGCGCCTTTACCAAACTCATCAGCGATGATTCAGTGTAGCAGCAGATCACTTGCTGCTATGCGGCAACAATCTGGTCAAACTGTTCGATGCCTCGCCACTTTATGTCAAACGTGGCGGCTAAGGTCGCATGCCTAACCATTACCCATTACACATCCATCGTCCTCGTTTATGCGCTTAACGCGCTGAACGGAGGAGCGGTTACACGCCGATGGCCGGTGGAGGTATCGGATACGGGCTGATCGGCGAGGCGAGCGCGGTTACGCTGCCGATGGCCGGTGGAGGTATCGGATACGGGCTGATCGGAGAAGCGAGAGCGGCTACGCTGGCGATGGCCGGTGGAGGTATCGGATACGGGCTGATCGGAGAAGCGAGAGCGGCTACGCTGGCGATGGCCGGCGGAGGTATCGGATACGGGCTGATCGGAGAGGCGAGCGCGGTTGCGGCCGGAATTGGAGGAAACGGGCTGATCGGCGTGGCAAGGGCATGGCCTGCCGCGAAAGCCGCCAAAGCGGCGCCGCATACAAGGCAACGGAGTTTCAAAGACGTGGAAAGCATGAGATTTGGCTCCTTGTGGACAAGAATAGGACACTGCACAGGAAGAATAGCCCCAATTGTGTACGCCGTCTACCACGAAAGTAATCATTCGTACGACTTTTGGTGTGCGCCAGTTCCGCTCGGCCCAATTCCCGCCAGTTCCGGGCACGACTGGAGGCATTCCTGTTGTGCAGCCGCTGAACACCGGATCGAAGCGTGGGCGGCGGTCAGCAGCGGTTTGGTTGCCGGCTGCGGCGATCTTCGCTGCGGTTCGATCCTGCGGATCTCTGCCTCAACAGCCACTGCCGTCTGTGCCGCCATCGAGACCCGCACAATCCTGCCGAGGCCCAGAACCTGGTCGTATGCGCGTGGCGGATCTGGCAGCCTGCTTCCGCAATCTGCGGGACGCGCCCGAGCAGGGAAGAAAGACGGGAGTCAGGTGCACAAGACCCGGAGCGGTATGCAGCTCGGCGGCGTCTTTCCCCCGGCGCCCTGCCTTGCGCATCTGAATTGTGAACGTCGTTCTGTGGCCCGCCAGAATGGACGCAAATTATTGACTCTACAGTACTTGTACTGTTGATTCGCTGACAGGTCAGGAGTACCGGGCATTCGCTCCAAGCTGCTGCTGTTACGACGAGAGGCGAGACCTTGCACCACGGGTTACTTTGTGGAGAACTTTGGTGCCCTGGAATGAACGGGAGAACTCCGCTAGAGTGAGCTGAGAACCTTTCCTTGGTTCGGGGATGCAGCTTATGAACGCCTTGAAGCCTGGACTTTCGCCGCTGCCTACTCCGCCTGGGCCAGCCAGCTCCCAGCAGGAGGTGCGTTGCGCGGTGCGTTTCCCCCTTGCGCTGCCCGTGCTGCTGTCAACCGGCGAAGCGGAGCTTGCCGCGCTTACGCGCAATGTCTCCGCCAGCGGAGTGCTCTTTGAGCTGGCGAACCCATTGCGGGCAGGGCTCGATATCCGTTTTTCGCTGCAAATGCCAGGGTCGGTGCTGGGTACCTCACGTGATATTCTGGTTCATTGCATGGGACGTGTGGTACGCTGCTCCATAAGCCACACTCAGTATCTGGCTGCCGCCACGATCGACGAGTACAAGTTTGCGGAGCAATGACGGCACGAGCCAGCTTGGCAGCCCCTACGATGGATTATCTGGACGATTCACCCGACGGTGAGATGGTTGACGCCCCGGTCAAGCCGGGGACGATCCGCATCATCCTTGCGGATTCTCAGGCGATCTACCGCGTAGGCATTCGTAAGGTTTTTGCCCTCGAGGACGATTTGCGCGTTGTTGCCCAGGCGGATTCCATCGAGAATCTGCGCCTGGCCATTGCGCGCTACCCCACCGACATCGTTCTGCTGGAGGGAAGTCTGCTGGCCGGTACAGCCAACGTCATTCCCGAGCTGCTGCGTGTCGCCCCCGAGGTGAAGCTGATTGTGCAGGCCGTCCAGGCGGACGAGAACCACACGGTGGAGCTTTACCGGCGCGGCGTCCGCGGCATCATCTCCCGCCTCATCTCGCCCGACCTGCTGGTGAGGTGTGTGCGCAGAATCGCCGCCGGCGAAACCTGGATCGACAATCAATCGGTCAACTGGGTCATCGAGGCTTACCGCGCCCAGGCCGCCGCGCTGGTCAGTCCGCGCACCCAGCCGCGGCTCTCGCCCAAGGAGATGGCCATCATCACCTGCATCACCCAGGGCAAGCGCAACAAGGAGATTGCTTTCCAGTTGGGCACCACCGAACAGGTAATCAAGAACTACCTGCGCAAGATCTACGACAAGCTGGGAGTAAGCGACCGGCTTGAACTGGCGCTCTATTGTCTGCACAACAAGATCATTCAGACCGATGCGGACGAGGAATTGGTGGCCCAGAAGGTAGTGGGGACCTAGGCGAACCCTCGCCGCTTTCCTGTCGACGCTCCAGCCCCGCTTCTACTCCAGCATCTGCAAATCCAGCGGCTCTTCAAGCAGGCAGTCCATGCCGCGGATGCTGGCCAGCGCCCGTTGCAGCACCGAAGACTTGCACGGCTCCACGGTGACCACAAAGGGCAGCGCGTGGTGCGGATAGCCGGCCTTCTGCACGATGGCGCGAATGTTGATGCGCTCCTTGGCCAGCGCTCCGGTAATCTCGGCCACAATCCCCGGCCGGTCGTCCACCAGGAAGCGGATGAAATGCGGGACTTCGAACTCGCCGCTCACCCGCGCCGCAGCCGCTGGAAGCTCGACCCGCCGCGATCCGTGCGCCAGCGCCAGCAGGTCGCTCACCACCGCTACA
>Ga0326728_10013047_pt1 | contig 18204 bp, 10 predicted proteins | sample MB3enrmetagenome_FD_207602 | JGI IMG/M metagenome (GOLD analysis project Ga0326728, IMG submission 207602) | Lab enriched peat soil microbial communities from McLean, Ithaca, NY, United States - MB31MN | ecosystem: Environmental > Terrestrial > Soil > Wetlands > Peat | place: USA: New York... | reverse complement strand
GGTGGCGCTCGGCATTCCCATGTCGGCGATGACCGTCACCCACTTTCCGCTCGCGTCGCGAACCTGCAAATAGGGCGAGACCATTTGCAGTCGGCGGTTGGATTCCAGAGCGCGAGCGCCGTTGGAATCCGTCCAGAAAACCCAGCCGTTGAGCCACAGACTTACGGGCGCATTCGCAGGCAACTCACCTAAGTCGAGGGTGAGCGAGTGCAAATCCGCCATGCCCAGAATGCGATTGCGCGCAAAGTCGGTGGGGTAGCGGCCGTCTTGTTTCAAAAGCAGAGGCAGGACATCGTGGCCTTGATCGTCCACGGCCGACACGGGAAAACGCTTGTCACGCAGCGCGTAGAGCGTGGGCGGAGCGGGATTGGAAGCGTAAATCTCGTTCGCGTAGACCTCGTCGTTCTCCGGATGATCCACCGCGACAAGTTTGACCTGGTCGAAAAAGTCGGCCTCGCGCATCTCATCGGTCAACTGAAAATCGTAATCGCCCTGGGAATCGGGCCCGAGGTTGGGCAGGCGCACCAATTCCTCGGGGGAAGGTTTGATGCGGGTGCCGTCCGGCGCGAGTTCGCCGATCGGAGCCACCCCCAGCACATCAGTTACATACACGAACCTTGACCCGTCCCACCTATAAAGGAACGGGCAGGAGCTCGCCAAGCGCTCAGATTCGCGGACCTCAATTTGTTTGTCAGTTGTCACGTCAATCCAGTTCTGCACCACCGCATTCGGCCAGGTGACCCGAATGACATCGAGCTTGGTAAGATCGCCGGTAAAAACTCGCACGGGGCTGCTGGCGACCATCACCTTGTTGTAGTAGTTGCCGGCCTTGAGCTCCACCACACCGCCGATTCCACCGCTGTTGCTCTTGTAGCCGTTCATCTTCACTTCCACCCAGTGGGCGGGCGGGCCCTGCTTCTCAAAGGCGCGCAGTTGGCCGCTGCGGGTCATGGCGAGCAGGTCGAGTTGGCTGGGCTTCTCCCACCATGTGGGGATCAGCGAGGCGAGCTCCGCAGCGTTGCGTACAGGAAGCGTCAGCGCCCCTTCCCGGAATCTTCCCCCCTGGTTGACCAGAAAGTGAAGGCCGCCGTGAACGTCGGCAGCTATAAGATCCGGAAAACTGTCGCCGTTCAGGTCCACCACCGCGCCGCGGAAAGTGAAAAAGCCGGCGGGAGGTGAAATGGCCGGCGCCACCGCGGGTGAGAATCTCCAATTACCCTGGTTCAGCAGCACGTGGTAGCCGTCGGCAGACCAGACGGCCAGGTCGAAGTAACCATCGTGGTTAAAATCGGCCACCTGTGCGTCGAGCACTGCCGCCTTGGCCAACGCTGCGCCAGCTTCGTGGCGCAGCACAAACTTGTCCTCACCCTGGTTCTCGTAAAGCAAGGGAGGGCCATCATCGCAAAACAGAAAGAGATCGGAGTACCCCCGATTGTTGAAATCGGCAAACACCGCCCCGCGCATTCGCCCCTTGGCTGAGGCGAAGCCGGCAGCAGTCGTTTTCTCCGTAAATGATCCGTCGCCTTCGTTTCGATAGAAGTGCAGCATGGCACCGGTGAAATCGTTGGGGAAGATGAAGGAGTCCTTTTCGGGAGGCTGATTCAGGTTAGTGTACGCGGTGATGACGAGGTCCAGGAAGCCGTCGTTATCGGCGTCAAACAGCACGGCGCGCGTGTCAACTTCGCCGGGCTCAGCCTTCAGCCCTGCCTTTTCCGTAATATCTTGAAACACGCCGTCGCCCGAGTAACGATAGACCTTCACGCCGTCGAGGCCGGCGACGAACAGACTCGTCTTGCCGCTGTTATCAAAGTCAGCAAAAGTGGCGGACAGGCTCGCGCCCGGCCCGGCGACTCCCGCCTTCTCCGTCACATCGCTAAACGTTCCATCGCCATTGTTGTGAAAGAGATGATTCGTGGCGGAAGGCATCACCACGTAAAGATCCGGATGGCCGTCATTGTCGTAATCGCCCACGGCGATGGAGGGGCCAAAGAGCGGGACAAGATTTTGCCGGGCGAATGCCAGGGAGTAATCAGCAGCTTTGATTGCCTGACGCGGATCGCGAGCCACCGTACTTGCCGGAGGAAGGGTGAGCTTGAGCTCTTGGGTAATTTCCGCAAACGTAACCCTCTCCAGATTCGCGGGGCAAGCGATTTCCACGGGCGCGGCGGACGGCGCCAAGATGCCGCCGTATTTGCCGCCTTCCAACGCCGGGTCCTGAAGTGCAATGTTCGGAACCTTGTCCCGCATTCCTTCCCACTGCTTCAGCACTTTCTGGGCGTCGTCCTGCCGCTTCAAGCGGACGAGCGCGGTAAAGCTGCGGAAGAGCGAGGCGACGTAAAAGTTTTGGCCCCGGCCAAAACCCATCGCGATAACGTGGCGGTAGGCATCAAGGGACTCGTCGATTTTCCTTTCGGCAAAATACACGGTTCCCAGATTGAACCAAGTGGCGGGGTCCTGGGAATCGGCGGCGATCACCCGTTGCAGAGCAGTTTCGGCGTCCGGGTTGCGGAGTTCGCGCTTATAGAGGATGCCCAGATTGAAGTCGGCGGCCACCAGGTGGGGATCCATCTGCTGGGCGGTGGTCATTTCGCCAAGGGCGGCGTCCAGTCTGTTCGCCTCCATCAGCGCCAGGCCCAGGTTCAGGTGATCGGCGGCCAACGCTTTTCCGGAAGCCACCACCTTCTGAAATTGCCCGATGGCTTCGACATACTTGCCCTGTTCAAAATAGGCTTTGCCGAGGTTACGGAAGGTTTGCTCTGGGACGGAGGGCGCCGTCGCAACTTGCTTCCCTGGGTGCGAGCCGGTCCCGGAGCCGGTGGGCGGGGTTTGCGCAAAGAGGAAAAAGGCGGCGAAGATCGAGGCCAAACTCATGGTCCGGCGAAAAAGGGATAGGCAAGTGGATCGTTGCATTCTGTCTCTCAGGTTTGCTGAGCTTAGCCGGGATTTCACACCACGTTGGGATGCTTTTTGGGGGCTGCGGAAAGGCGGGGGCGAAGGCTACCCGTTTCCAAACCCATGGTGAGGAATCCGGCTTGGGACACTCCGCAGGGTTGCAAGCCAACGAGCATTATCGGAAATTTCCATTCTCTACTTACCGCCGACCGAAAATATACTCCTGACCGCCATTGAACGCAACTCTCAGTCGCCTTGTGCCCAAGCTTGCCCCAAGGGGACGAAGCCCAGCCTGCCTGCGGCTCGCCCGAACGATCCGGGATATAATACCTCTTTTCAATTTCCGCGCTTTGAGCTGGCATTCCTCACGAACAGAGGAAACAGGCAGGCCACGGTTCGCTGTGGCGCCTCAAGGATGACATGAGATTCTCGCGCCGCAAGTGGCTGGGTTCATCGACCGTCCTTCTGGGGTCGGGAATTCTTGAAGCTCTCACCACGCCCCTGTGGCGATGGGCAGGAACTCTCGTGCTTCAGGCGGCCACCGGGCCTCATCCTGAAACGTCTTCCCCCGTCACTTTCGTGGATGTGGCGAAAGAGGCCGGCCTGAACGTCCCCAACGTATGGGGAGGAGTCAAGCACAAGAAATACATCATTGAAGCCAAGGGCAGTGGGCTGGCCTTTTTCGATTATGACCAGGATGGCTGGCTCGACATCTATCTCACCAACGGCGACCGCCTGCCGGGCGAAGAACCCTATCCCGACGGCAAGACGCCCACCCAGCACCTCTTTAAAAACAATCGTGACGGCACGTTCACCGACGTGACGGGAAAATCCGGCTTGGGCCGCACCGGGTGGGGCACGGGCGTTTGCGTGGGCGACTATGACAATGACGGCTGGGATGACTTGCTCTGCTCCTATTGGGGTCACAACGTGTTGTGGCACAACAACGGTGACGGCACGTTTACGGACGTGACAAAAAAGGCGGGGTTGTGGGAGGACCGCGTCCGCTGGGGGACCGGCTGCACTTGGCTTGATTACGATCGTGACGGCTTCCTTGACCTGTTCGTGTGCAACTACATCGAACTGGATCTTCAGAAAGTGCCCGTGCCGGGGCAGACCGGCTATTGCCAATGGAAAGGCATTCCGGTGATGTGCGGCCCGCGCGGCCTGCCCGGCGGAATGAACATCCTCTACCATAACAACGGCAACGGAACTTTCACCGATGTTTCGGAGAAGGCGGGCATTCTGAAGCCGGGTCCGCGCTATTCCATCACCGCCGTCTCCTACGATTTCGATAACGACGGTTGGCCTGATATCTACGTGGCGGTCGATTCCGAACCCAGCATTCTATTTCTCAACAAACACGACGGGACGTTCGAAGATACCGCGGTCGTGGCCGGATGCGCGTACAACGAGGACGGACAGGAGCAGGCCGGCATGGGCGTCGGCGTGGGCGACTACGACGGCGACGGCTGGCTCGATATTTTCAAAACTAATTTTTCCGACGACACCCCTGACCTGTTTCACAACAACGGTGATGGGTCGTTTACGGATGTGACGTATGCCGCTGGCCTGGGGGTGAACACACAATATGTGTGTTGGGGAGCCGGGTTCATGGATTACGACAACGACGGGTGGACCGACATTTTCCACGTCGCCGGCCATGTCTATCCCGAGGTCGAGGAATATCACATCGACAGCCACTTCAAATGCCCGCGCTTCGTTTACCGCAACCTCAGGAACGGAAAGTTCAAGGACGTCTCAAGAGAAATGGGACCGGGGGTGGCGGAGCAGTACTCCAGTCGCGGATGCGCTTTTGGCGACTTCGATAACGACGGCGACATCGACGTGCTGGTTCTGAACATGAACGATTATCCCTCGCTCCTGCGCAACGACGGCGGCAACAAGAATAATTGGATCACCGTCAAACTGCTCGGCACCCAGTGCAACCGCACGGCCATCGGCGCCCGCGTGCGCGTGGTGACGGGAAAGCATGCGCAAACCGACGAGGTCCATACCGGCACCAGCGTCATGTCGCAGAGCGACCTGCGTCTCCATTTCGGCCTGGGAGCATCACCGCAGGTGGACTTGATCGAGGTCAAGTGGCCCACCACTCAGAAAGTGGAGAGCTTCACGAATATCCCCGCCAACCAGTTCCTCACCGTTAAAGAAGGCGCGGGAATCATTAAACGCGAAAAGCCAAACCTCGCCGCGAAGTCCTGATGACTCAGAGCAAGAAATTCCCGTATAAGGGAGACTAACCTAAACGCCTATGGGTGGAAGCCGGTTCGGAATTTCTATCGGAGCTTCACAAGTGTGACCGGTGCGGTGTTATTGCCGGCGTGATCGAAGGAAATAACTCCTGCAGCCCCGGCGAAGACAGAAACTCCTGCCAGCGTGTCACGCAAACGCGCGCGGTTGGGGCCGGACTGGCGCAGCGATGCGGCGATAACACGCACGGCATCGTACGCTTCGGCTGCACCGATACCGGGCTCAGCGCCGAAGCGCCGGCGATAGTGTTGGTAAAAAGCTGTCCAAACCTCACGGTTTTCCGGCGCCGCAGCAATTAACCGATTGCCATCCTGGTGGCTACACGCGGGGCAGCGCAGCGGGATTTCGGCGCTGGAATCCTCTTCCGCCGCACTGCGGCACAGGTAAATGGGGACCGCCGGCCGCAACTCGCGCACGCGGGCAGTGAGCCAGTTGGCCGTCGTGGCGTTGGTCCAGATGACGACGGCCTGCGCGGTGGCGAGTTCTTTCCCAGCCGTTTCTTCCGGAAATTTCCCCGGCTCCACCACGATTTGAGTGGGCGCGGCGGCATTCATCTCGCGCGCTGCTTTGACAAATTCCTCGCCGCCCAGGCGGCCATTGCGGTCATCCTGACCCAACAGCACCACGCGTTGCAACTTCCGGCTTTGGTAGATCTCGCGAGCGAAGACCCGCGCCTGCGCGGTATCCGTGGGACCCATGCGGAAAATCCAGGGCAAATTGATTTCGGTCGTCGTGCTGTCTGTAGAAAGTGTCAAGATGGGCACGCCGATTTTGTTTCCCACCTGCTCGGCCAGATGCGCCGAGTTACCTTCCGCCGAGGTGATGAGCGCCACGACTTGATCATCGAATACCATGTGCACAATTTGCGCGGAGGCTTGGTCCCATGGGCCGCTCTCGTCGCGCATGACGAGGACCAAGCGATGGCCGCCGGGCAAGGAAGTGGCGTTTTCTTCCTCGATGGCCATTTCCGCGGCGCGGCGCAAAGCCGCGCCCTCGGCTTGGCGCGGGCCAGCCAGCGGCGCCAGCAAGCCGAGGCGGATTTCCGTTCCCGCCAAATCATGCCCGCCATCGCGGCCGGTCCCGTTGTAGCTGACCGCATCGCGGTCAATGGCTGCGTAGGGCCGGGCCGGAGGCGCCTGCGCGAAGCACAAAGCAGCGATAAGACTCACAAGGCAGGTGGGGAGAGCAAAGAGCAAAAGTGGCTGGCTTCGCCTTTTGACTTCCTCTTTCCGATGCTGGGAACCCAAGCCAACTTGCCTCATTGCTCTCCGTCCCCCACTTCTGCCTATTGACTTGCTCGACCTTATTACTGCCCGCCGGTGTGGGCGGCGCCTTCGTGGCCGGCTTGGCGCGGCGCCAACCAGTATTCGAACTTGCCATCCTTCACGCGCGCCAAATTGACGGGCGAGATGTTGTTGAGGGTGTAGTCGAAATAATCCGTCCCTACCACGCCCTGGTAAGCCTTCATCTGGAAGTTGCGTAGGACGTCCATGATGCGGCCGCGGTTGAGGCCGGCTTTTTCGATTGCCGCGATCAGAATGTTGGCACCGTCGTAGGCAGATGCCGCGTAGTCGATCGGCTCATCATGGAATTTCTGCCGGTAGGCGTCGTGGAAAGCCACCCACTTGGGGTCCTTGCGGGTGGGATCCAAGGGGGAAGTGACGACCAACCCTTCCGCTGCCGGTCCAGCGAGTTCGAGCAACCGCGGATACGCCAGGCGGCTGCCGCCGAATACGGGTTGATTCATGCCCATGTGGCGCATCTGTTTCAGAATCAGGCCGGCTTCCTCAGCCTCCCCCCAGATTACGAGCCCTTCAATCTTTGCGTCCCGCAACATGCGGAGTTGGGGCGAGAAATCCTTGTCGCCGCGCTCGAACTTAACTTCCAGGACCGGTTGGTGGCCCATGCGGCGCGCTTCGTCGTTGAACTTTTCCACCCCGATGCGCGCGTAGCGCGTCTGGGTGCGTAGCACGCCGATCCGCTTCAGTTTGAGGTTCTTAAAAACGTAATCAGCCAGCGTATAACCCTGCTGACGATCATCCGGGAAGTTATGGAGGAGCCACTGTATGCGCGTCTCGGTAACGGTGGGATCGGTGGTGCCCACGTCCACGATGGGGACTTCCAATTTCAGCGAGGTGCGCAGTGCGATGTGGCAGTTCTGCCCGTCAACGCAGCCGACCATGGCCCAGCAGTTTTCGTTAAAGCGCATTTTCACAAGTTCGGCGGAAGACGCCCCCCACAAAGCCGATTCGTTATGAATCTTCAGTGCATAAGGCTTTCCTTTGTACCCGCCCCGTGCGTTGGCTTCTTCGATCGCCAGTTGCGCGCCGTGGAGTTCCGGAATGCCGAACGCGGATTCGGGATTATTCTCGAGGGGGCTCATGAATCCAATGGCAATTTCGCGCAGGTGGGCGGGATCGCCGTCCGGGCGCTGGTCGGCGGCCCCGTTGTATTGAAGGGTGTCCTCGCGCACGAACCAGTCGTAGTAGGGTTTGGTAAAGCGGCGGTAGGGCACTGCCTCATCCGGCATGTTGGCGTAACGCCCCTCAGGTTTGACCGTTTCATCACGCTTGATGACGGCGTCTTTGGGGGTTTCGTCAGGGTCTTTGTACTGCTGAGCCACCATGGGCGCGGCTACTGCAAGCACTAAGAACACCCCCAATACAGGTGCTTTCATCGGTCCTACCTTTCCCTGCATGGTGTCTCTGTGACCTCCGTGTTCTATAAAGATTCAACACAGAGGTCACTGAGGTCCTCCGTGCCCTCTGTGTTAGATTTTGAAAAGCACAGAGACCACAGAGAGACTCCTTCCGTTTGCGGCTCAGACCGCAGTAGATTTTTCAAGCGGCCGCGTGCTGCTCCACCAGCAGCCGCTCGTGGCGGTGGTGCGCGAACTTGACAATGCGCGCCAGAGTTTCGCCATTAATCGCCTGATCTGGGTCACAGCGCGGCCGCCCAGTGGCGAAGTCGGCGACTTCAATAATCAGGCCATGACTTCCAAACTCCAGCGCCGCGCGGCTGGCGGGCTCGACCATGGAAGCCACACCCGTGGCGTGGCTGGGATCGACGATCACGGGCAGGAAAGTGTTTGCCAGCACGGCGGGAATAACATTAAGGTCAAGCACGTACCGCGAGTATTCTCCGGCCGGAAACGCCTTGATGCCCCGCTCGCAGAGAACGATGTCGAGGTTGCCTTGTTTGGCAACATACTCGGCGGCCCCCAGCCACTCGCCAAGGCTCGCCGCCATGCCGCGCTTCAGGAGCACGGGCTTGCCCGCCCGCCCCACTTCTGCCAGGAGCGGATAGTTCTGCATGTTACGCGATCCGATTTGCAGCATGTCGGCGTAATCGGCCACCTGCTCCACCAACCGGGTGTCCATGACTTCCGTAACGATGGGCAGTCCGGTTTCCTCACGCGCAATGCGCAGGATACAGAGTCCCTCCACCCCCGTTCCCTGGAAGTCGTGCGGCGAGGTACGAGGCTTGTAAGCACCCCCGCGCAGCATGTCCCCCCCGGCGCGCCTCACGGCGCGGGCCACAGCCAAGGTCTGCTCGTGGCTTTCCACAGCGCACGGCCCGGCGATGACGACCGTGCTGCCGTTACCGAAGCGCACGCCACGCACTTCCACCGCGCGGGTCTGATCTTCGCCGTAACGAGGGTTCGTCTGGCGACAGAGGAGCGGACAGACGCGCGGCAGATCATTCACGGTGAGTTGTCCGGATATTTTCATGGTGGTCTTTCCGCAATCAGTTGTCAGTTACTGACGATATAACCGGGCCGGCAGCACTCCGGCCTGCGTCCGGAGTTTCCCATCACGAGAGCCTGGCCACTAACCACTAGCCGCCAACCACTGCTCTTCTCACGCTGCGGCCTTGTGTTCCCCTCCGTCTTCGCCGGGGCCGCGCTCGGAATCGAAGATCGCCATCGCTTCCATCTCGACCAGCAGATCCGGGCGGCACAGGATCGCCTGGATGCCGGTGGAGGCGGGCAGCGGGTCCAGCCCCTGCTCCTTGAAAAACTGCGTCCGTATCTCGTTGAAGGCCTCGTAGTCGCGCTCAATGTCGCGCAGATAGCAGGTGGTGCGAATGACGTCCTTCCACGTGGCGCCCTCGGCTTCCAGCAGATGGGTGATGTTCTGATAAGTTCGCCAGGTCTGGGCGCGGAAATCGCCCGCGTGGACCGTCCTGCCGCTCTCATCCACGCTGGCCGTGCCCGAGATCAGCAGAATGGCGATGCCTTTGATATCCAGCCGAAGTCCGCGAGAAAACGACGATGGCTTGGAGTAGTGATAGGCTTCGTTCAACACCTCCGGAGCACTAATGGCTCTTTTGGGAATAGCCTGGTGCGAAGTTTCCGGTTCGACGAGAGATTGTAGCCGTGGCATAAAGTTGAGTCTCCTTCTGAGGTTCGCGTATTCCGTGGCTCAGCCCCAGGGCTGTGGCCACCCAAATGTCTTCCCCCTGAAAATCCATGTTCAAAATGTAGTTGTGCGCGAGGGCGGTAGGCGTTGCGAGTTTTTCCTTCTTACCGCCGGGCCAGGTAATCTCAATCTCGCCCTGGCTTTTTTGTTTGCCGGGCCAATAGCTGACCCAGGTATCGGTAGAGTAATCGAGCATGCTGAGCCCTTTATCGGTGCAGGCCCAGACTTCATTGCGACGAGATTTGGGAGCGTTGATGAAATCGGAAGCGAGGCCGCTGTCCTTGGTCAGATAGTTGTGCCAATTGCGTCCGTCGTAACCGCTCAAGCCGAAGTAAGTGGAAGCCCAAACCATTTTGGTGTCGGCATTCCATGCGACGTTGGAGACAATGATGTGGATGAGGCCCTGGTTCTTGAAAAGGACGATTTCCATCTCCTCGTCGGGGTCGGTGTAAGGCTTCCAAAAGTTGCCTTGCACGTCATACTCGAGCAACCCGCCGCCCCATATGGCGAAGTACATCTTGTTTCCCGCGGGCGCTATGCCATAGGCCCAGGGCTCATGGAAGGGCGCGTTCTTCTCGCTCCAACTGCTCCATTCTCCGTTATAAGTATTGTAGCGGCTGACACCTGCGGTGGTGGCCACCCAGACGTAACGGTCCACCACGGCGATACCATAGCAAACGTCATTCAGCAGACCGCTGCTAAGGTTGGTGAAATTCTCGAAGCGGCCGCCGGAGAGATGGCTGACGCCGCCGAAGGTGGCGATCCATAGGTCCCCGGTGCTCTTGTCCACGGCAATGCCCATCACCGCGCGATGCGCCAGGCCATCGGCGGGCTGGTAAACTTTCGCCACCTTACCGTTTTCGATGAGCACCAAGCCGTTTTCCGTGCCCGCCCAAACCCGCGCCCCATCCACGGTGACGCAGAACACCTTGGCATCGGGCATGCCGTTGGCGATTGTGTAATTCTCCCAGCGAGTAATGAGATGCGGGCGCTCGGCGGCGGAGGAATTGCAAGTCAAAAGGCAAAACGCAAAAGTCAAAAGGCAAAAGTAGGAAAACCCGTCAACGGTAGACGGCATACGATAGACAGGGAAAGCCGTATTCGGTCTGCTGTATGCTGAATTCTGCTCTTTCCAGTTCCGGGTTTGGACTTGTCCTTCCAATCGCGGTGAACCGAGGTTAATTTGAATCATTGCAGTCCGTCCTGTCCTTTTGCCTTTTGACCTTTGCGTTTTGCCTTTTGACTTGCTTTTCCCATGGGAACCCAATCCAAAATTCAAAATCCCAAATCACCAATCGCAAATGGCTACAGTGCCTTCAGAAACTCTATAAGGTCGTTCAACTGCTCCTTGCTCATATCCGACGTGACGCCGTGCGTGTCCTGGTTGTTGTATTCCGTCCAGATTTCTTCCAGGGTCAGGGCCTCGCCATTGTGTAAATAGGGCGCGTCTTCGTAAACGCGTTCGAGTTGGGGAATGTCAAACATCCCATTGGTGTCGTACCGGGTTGCGGATGCAACGTCGGTGCTAATGCGGGCGGTGTAGTGCGTCGCGGCCGGATGGCACGTGTCGCAACGGTTCTGCATGGGAATCACGCACCCATCATTCGTGTACTGCCGGTAGAAGATGGTCTTCCCGCGCTCCTGCGCTTCCGTCAATTGCCCGTCGGCCGCGAGGTGCCGGTTGGGCGCGAGCGGAATGTTATTTATGTAGGTGATGAGCGCCTCGAGTTCGTCCAGGTTGAATCCTTCCGAGCGGAACAAATACATGGCGATGCGTGGGCCGCATTGGGTGGCGAGGTCGGGGTTGTGGCCATTCCACTTGTAAGGCGCCGTCTCACGAATTCCCCGCAGGGTGCGATTGGCCACACGGTCGCGGCCCAACTGCGAAGTCTCAAGGTTCCACGATAACCCGTCCAGGTGCGAGTTGGGATGGCAGGTGGCGCAGGCGAACTGCCCCTGAAAGCAATACTTCGCGGCGTGAAACATTTGCTCACCGCGACGCATCAGGGTGATTTCTTTGGGTCCGCCAAGATCGAGGGTTGACACAACCTTCAGTTGCGCCAAGTCCACAACGGTCAGGGTATCGTCCAGGCGATTGGCGATATAAGCCCAGCGGCTATCAGGTGTGACCGCCACGGAAGTCGGATTGTGGCCGGTCGGCAAGCGCTTCACGACGAAAGTGACGGCGGAATCGAGGCGATTCGCAAGTTCTTCCCTGGGGACCTGCTGGAGGCGGCGCGCGAGCTGGCTGGTATTCAGGATAGAAACGATGTCAGCGTCGGAGGAAGTTACCAACGCGCGGCGCCCGTCGGGCGTGAGGGCCACGCCATCATTACCGGCAAAGTAATAATCGATGTCGTCGAGCAAAACCTCCATTACTTTCGATTCCGCTTGGCCCACGGGTTTGTGCAGCGCGGGCCGGACCACCGCCATGCCGTGGGTCATCACCCAACCCTGGCTCACGCCGATGAGCGGCGCGAGATTTTTCGGCCGCACAAAGGGAATCAGTAGATATCCGCCGAGTTGGGGTGGTGCTTCAGCGATGTGGCGCAGTTCGATGGTGCCGGGAATCAAAATACGCTCGGCCACAACTTGTTTTGTCGTGTCCAGGGCAAGTAATTCGGAAACCGGAGGCTCATCGTAGGGCCCCAGGTGAGGCAGAAGGTTCGAAACATATACGCGCTGGCCATCCCGCGAAAGGGCCACCTGCTCCGGATAACGATGCGTGACAAAACGCTTAATTTCAGCGCCCGATGGCAGATCGATCAGCGAGACGCTGTCGGCAATGCTGTTGGCGACATAAAGGGTCTTGCCCAAGCGATCGGTGGTGAGGCCCACCGGTCCCCAGCCGGTCCTGAGGGTGCGTTTCACCACAAACGTCGCCGCATCGACTTCACTGACCGTGTCGCTCCATTCATTCGAAACGTAAAGGGTCCTGCCGTCCGGTGAAAGGGCCATGCCTTTGGGTTTGTGGCCCACGGGAGCCCGCGCAGTCACCTGATGGGTCTGCGTGTCAACAGCCAAAACGGAATCATTTCCCTCACAAACCACGAAGAGCTTTCTTCCGTCCGCGGAGAGCTTGATCTCAACCGGCGTCAAGTAAGCGGGCTCGGCGGGCGTGCCAGATTGAGGGCTGCGAGGCGCCGCCAGAGGGGAGGGACTTCGCCCTACCCACAGAAGGGCGACCGCCATAATGCTCGCCGCCACAAACCATGGGCGTTGAGACAAGCGACTTGTCGCATGGGGATGGCGGCACATCATCGTTCTTTGCCTCCCGCTGCGGGTACAGAGCCAGGTTCCTTCACGGTCAAAATTTGGTCGGCCTTCACGTGTTCCAGCACCTGCTCCGTGCCACTCGGCCAATGAATGATGAGCCTGTCAACTTCGGCGTGCTGGCCCAAGCCGAAGTGCGGGCGCGGATCGCCCTGAGAGAGGTAGCCATTTTCCGAGACCGCTTCAACATACTGGTGCAAGTCTCCGGCGATGGCTTCCAGGCGCGCTCCGAATCCATCGCGATTGCTCCGTGTGCCCACCAGCTTGAGGGTCAGCCAGTGGTTGCGCGGCCCTGACGTGGGGGGCTTGGCGTGCAAGAGGATGCCTTTGCCGCCCAGCACCACAATGAAGGCGTCCATGTAGCCGTCGTTGTCGTAATCACCAAAGCAAGCGCCTCGGCCGACTTTCTTAATCTGGAAATAGCTGCCCGCTTGCGATGAAACATCGGTGAACGTCGAGTCGCCATTATTGCGGAGCAGGGAATCTTCCATGGGAATCAGCCAGTGCAGGCCGCCGTTGACGATGAACAGGTCCTTCCAGCCGTCGTTATCGTAATCGTAAAAGCCATCGCCCCATCCCACGTACTGGCCGGAAACCGCAGCTACTCCCGTCTCCACCGTCGTGTCAAGCCAGAAGCCCTTGCCGCCCGGATTGTGAAATAGCCGGTGGTAACGCATGTCGGAGACAAACAGGTCCTGCCAGCCGTCGTTGTCGTAGTCGCCGAAAATCGGATTCATAGCGGAGGTGGCTTCGCCATTGGCGCCGAAGGCTGTGTTCACGTCCGGCGCCACATTGGTAAAAGTGCCGTTGTGATTGTTGTGGTACATGTAGCTTTCCATCGTGTCGTTGGCGATGTAGATGTCGGGCCAGCCGCCGTTGTCGTAGTCACCTACGGTCACGCCCATGGCGCGGCCCATCGGATTATCGATGCCCGCCTTGTGCGAAACGTCTGTAAACGTGCCGTCGCCATTGTTGTGGAAGAGGCGATTGGCGTCGCCCTCGTAGTCGAGCGGACCGGGGAAGGCGTCGGCGGAGAAGTACTCGCGCTTGGCATTGGGATCATATTTCAGGTAGTTGCCCACGAAGAGATCGAGCTTGCCGTCGCGGTCGTAGTCGACCCAGGCCGCCCCGGTGCCGAAGTGTGGGTTCTCCACACCCGCCTTGGCGGTCACGTCCGTAAAGGTCCCGTTGCCGTTGTTGTGGTAGAGGATCGACGAACCCCAATTGGTCACGAAAATGTCTTCATAGCCGTCGTTGTCGTAGTCGCCCACCGTCACGCCCATGCCGAAGCCTTTGCCCCCCACGCCGGCCTGCGTGGTGACGTCAGTAAATGTGCCGTCGCCGTTGTTGCGGTAAAGGTGATTGGTGGCTTCCACGCCTTCGGACTTGGAAAACTTGGTGACGCCGTCAACATAGCGGCCGCTCACCACATAGAGATCGAGCAGCCCGTCATTGTTGTAGTCGATCCAGGCGCAGCCGGAACCCGTGGCCTCCATGATGGAACTGAGTTTCTGCTCGCCGAAAGAGTGCTTAAAGTGAATACCGGCTTTTTCCGTGACATCCTCGTAGGTCACCAGGGAGGCAGGGGGTGGTTTTTTGGGCGCTGGGCCCTGGCCGGGGGCCTGGAGGTTCGTCAACAGCAAGCCGGCGGCAATTGCCACGAGAACGAGTTGTCGCAGAAGAGAAATCTTCATTACGACCTCAATGCGCGCTTAAGGGATGGTCTTCCACGCCCAGGCGCTCCGGGGTGTCAAAGCGGCGCAAAGCCAGGGGCCAGCGATTCTCCGGCGCCAGGGCGTGATCCTCGTGGCAACCCACGCAGCCGCGCTCCTCGCCCGAGCGTGACCAGATCCAGCTTCGCTGCGCGCGGACCACGCGGCCGACGGCGTCGAGCACTTCGAATCTTACCGGCTTGTCGGGCGGCACCGCGATGTAGAACGAGCCGTCCTCCTCCATGGGCGCTTCTCCCAGGAGGCTCTCTCGTTGCGTTGTGGCATCATGCGTCAGCACGCGAACCCGAGTGAGCTTCCCCGCAATCCGCCCCTGAGGAAAGCCTTCGGCCAGATAACCATCGAGGCAAACGAAATAGCCCTTCTGAAGCTCGGGGGTTAACGTGCTCCGGTACCAGCGAGGCGGCTCGTGGGCTGCCACGGGGACGGCTTCCACCGTTGAGAGCTTCGGGTCGTCGTAAAGGGGTGTGACAAACCTGCCCATCGCCGCGTCGAAGGCATAGAGGGTTAGCTTCGTTCCCATAGGCGGGACGGCGGGGAACTCCCGCGCGACCAGCAGTTCATCTGCGGCCATGGGCTGTGGCGATGAAGCTAGAATGGGCGGGGCCGTGAGCGGCGCATTGTGCAATGCGCCGCGGCGAATCCAGGCTAGATCCCCGCTCAGACTCCGGCTGCTGAGCGAAGCCTTCACGAAGACCACCGCGCCGTCGTCGAGTTCTTGCGCCTGGCTGCGAATCGCGGGGTGCTGATGATCGCAGCGCAGCGTGGCTAGACCGGTTCCGTCGGGCCGCAGGGTGTAAAGCTGGCGGTCGGCGGGCAGTCCGTTCGAAGGCAGGAGCGGGGAGCGCGCCGTCGCCAGGATCATGCCGTTCTTCAAGACTGTTTCCACCTGGAAGTCCCCCGGTCCGAAGGTGATGGGGTGCGAGTCAGATCCATCCAATTTACTGACCCAAAGTTGAGAATCCACACCCCCCCGGGGGGGCGATTGCCCACAGAGTGGGATAAAGTCCGACGCGATGCCGCTGGAGCCACCCGCCGGTTCCCGGGAGAGCGCCGTATAGACAATTTGTCCACGAGGCAAGTAGGCGGGCTTCAGACAGTCGCCGTGGCAGTGAGTAATTTGTCGGGCGCCCGAGCCGTCCACGTTCATTTCCCAAATTTGCCACGGTGGACCAGGCGTTTTCTTGCCGGAGAAAAGCACGCGAGCGCCGTCAAAGGAGGTTCGGGGGTCGGCCGCGGCAAAAAAGTCCGAAGTCAAGCTGTGGGGAGCATGGTCGGACGGAGCCAGCCTCGCCAAACGGCTGCCTTGGGGGAAGCGCTGAGAGAGGGAGCCGGGACGCACCTCGGGTGCCTGGACAATAATCAGGTCAAGCCGCGCTTCAGCTTGATTAGCACGCCCGGTCCTTTGGGAATTCCCCAGGGTTTTGCTTTGGACAAGAACGCCGCTGCGGGTCACACTTTTGGAGGCAAGAGGTTTTGCCGCGAAGGTCCCTAGGGCGAGTGACAATCCCAATCCCACGATGCGAATTAAGTGCCAGGCTCGCGTTGATTGGGGCTTCGAAAAGACAAACCTGCTCGGGCGGCTCATGGGCAAGGGAGCCGCGGGGCCACTTTGGGTAATCCGAAATCGAACACTGAGTACCGAAGTTGCGAGCACTGGCCGCATCCGATGTGAGTTTTGACGCTATCGCGGAAAGGTGAGCATCTCGATGACCCACGATGATCAGTCTGGACGGAGTAATTGTTTTATTGTTCAGGCCTAATGTTTTTATTTCTATGGCCAGGGGGATAGGGCGATAGGTGCTGAGAGTGGGGCGTGTTGGCATGGGCCGTTAGCATGCCTTTCCGCCTGCCCGCGTCAGCGGGGCTCCTTGACCCGCAGAATTCGATCCGCTTGCACAGGAGCACCTGCGTGGTTCCCCAGGGCCAACGGATCTCGATCTCGTCCACCGTCTTCGCCGGACCGTGCCCGAAGTGAACCGGCCCGGACGCCCGAGGGCCATTCGGTTCCGCTGATGAAATACGACGCGAAAATCCATCATCGCCGTTCGATCCGCTTAACTCATTACGACGATTCTCTGCCCAGCGCATATTTTGTTACGATCGGCGCGTTCGGCAAGCAATGCATTTTCGGTCAAGTGGTGGGTGACCAGATGCGTGAAAACGATTGCGGCGGGATTGTGCGGGAACAATGGCTCGACACCGTCCGCATCCGGCCGCAGATTGAACTCGACGCCTTTATCGTGATGCCCAATTTGCACGGAATTCTTTGGATTTTGGGTCCCAAGGGCGAGCACATCCTCTGGAACACGGGCTACGTGATACCCGACGTCGATCCGTCACTTGTAGGGCCGAAGAGCCTTCGGCCCAATGTGGGGCCCAACGGCGTTGGGCCCCGGCCGAACGCTGTTCGGCCCTACAAACGCCCGACGCCGTCCGCCGGTACATCGCATGAACCGACCCGACTACAGGCTCGGAAAATTCTCCAAATTGCGCGTTTACCGCGCCCGAGGCGATCCCGCGCCGCACAAGCCACATATGCTTCTCGTATTGCGTGCCTTGGCGGGGATTCAAGCGCCGCTGGGTGGTCGGTTCGAGCGAGATAGTCGTGCCATCGGCAGACACCATACCAGAAAACGGATGTCCCCCCGCCCCGGCCTCCCCACGGATTCCCAGTCATACCCTGCGCCTATATGTGTCAAGGGTATTTGACACTTTCTGTCATGCAGTCTCGTGAGAGTGTCAATAGCCCGATGGTACTAAGTAGATAGAGTGCATGCGGCTGAATCGCATCTGACCCAAAATCCACTGCTGGGCACACGCTATTTGGACGTTTTGGCGCAATAGTCATCATTGCTTGGCAGAACCGAGCTCATCGGAATGGATTTCGCCATTGACGCCAGTAGGAGCGAGAGTCTCGCCCGATGGCACGAAAGATGCACCATAGAGTTTCCTGAAACGGTTCTTTCGCTCGACCTAAATGCGTGGAGCAGGAGCCGTCCATGACCACGTGGTGGAGCCAGCCCTTATGGGGGTAGTGAGGTTCCCGGCCCCGCCGTGCCGTCAGAGAAATTTGCGCTACGCCAACAGCGTCGAGGGATGAGGCAACACAATGATGCAGGGGAGGAGAGCGGTTTCAGGGAGAACGGTGTCAGAAGAAGACAGTTACTCAGAACGCTTCTCTCACGGCCGAGCGTCTGGGGGGCCTATGGCACGAAGTCGCGGACATAAAGGAGGGCCTTGAGATCGGGTGGCGTGAAACGGTCGGGTTGGGGAAAGAGTCAGCTCGAATAAGGGAGTCGCAATCCTAGGCGGGACCGTTCTAAAGCGGGAATCCGGATAACACTTGTGCAAGGCAGTAGTACGAGTGCGTCGGATTAAACACTCACAAGGGGGTACTCCTCCATTCGAAAGACATTAATCACGTCAGGAATTCTCACGGCTGAGGAAATGGATAAATTTTCCGAGCTGGCACGCACTCGGAATGAGCCATTGTGGAAGGTCCTGCTGGGTGAAAACAAGATTACCGAGACATGGCTGGCCGATACGCTTTCGCAGCGCTTGCATATTCCCCTGGCGGGTGCCGGTTCCCTCGCCATCGACGCGGAAGCGGCGCA
>Ga0326728_10013045_pt1 | contig 18206 bp, 15 predicted proteins | sample MB3enrmetagenome_FD_207602 | JGI IMG/M metagenome (GOLD analysis project Ga0326728, IMG submission 207602) | Lab enriched peat soil microbial communities from McLean, Ithaca, NY, United States - MB31MN | ecosystem: Environmental > Terrestrial > Soil > Wetlands > Peat | place: USA: New York... | reverse complement strand
TCGTACGCCCTATTGCGCGATTCTTCGATAAACGCCACATTAGCGAGAATGCCCATCTGATAGAGCATGTTGTAGCTGTAGATGTAGTCGGCTCCGGAATTGAGAGGCCTGCCGATCGCGTCAAAAAGCCGGCGGTCGTAGGGGCCGTCCCCGACAACCGTGACGATGTAGACGCCCTTCCTCGCCGCCTGATCGAGCTTGAGAATAGAGGCGCGCAGGTCTTCGCCGACCATGGATCGGGAGGCTATGGTCACATCATGAATGCCTATGCCCAGTCTTGCCCAGTCATCCTCCCACCTTCCCTGGAGCGTCATGACGTTGGAGATCCCCTCTTCCTCGCATCGGGTGCGCACCACGGCAAGCATTTCCTTGGACACATCGACAGCGGTGACGGAAGAAACGGATCTGGCAAGAGGAACGGCAAGAGTCCCGCCTCCGCAACCCATATCAAGCACCGTCCAGTCAGCTTGAGGATTCATGATGCTCAGGAAACGAGTGGCATAGCTCGTCTCTGCCCGAGCTTCGGCAAAAGAGGCCGCTCTGCCGTCCCAGAACTCGACGCCCCTCTTTGGCGAGGTTCGGCGGGAGTTCCGGGCTTGCCACACGCGGTTCCAATCAACCGAGCCAACATCGATCACATCTTCGCTCACAACCGACTCTTATTGTCCCGAAGACGTTTCCACAATTGTGTAGTAGGTCCTCCCGCTCGCGCACGGACGGCAGAGGACCCTTCCGTCCCTTCGCTCTTCGCGCATGTCCATGACGCGCTCGCCGCAGCTCTCGCAAGTGACGGTCCGAAGGGGCTTACCCGGCATGTCTTCCGGCTTAAGCTCCACGCGAACGTTCATAGTCTCGAAGAGGTCTTCGGCCGGCATCATGGCGTACGCCTCCGTGTAGGGCGACTTCTCTATCTCCTCTCTCGTTAGTACCTTGTTTCCCTCTTTGTTTTTCGCCACGACTCGGACCGCCTTGCCTGTCTTCAGGTTAATAAACGTGGCCGCCATCTTACCGTGATCGAGTATCTTCATGGTGCGCTTGCCGGGATGGCAGCCTGTCACCGCGAGAATGGCATCGCTCGCGCACCTGTCCGTCTCCACATAGACGATGAGGTTTTTTCTGTCCCCACCTTTCGGATCGTCGATGCCGATGGCGGTGAGGCCGAGGATGGCCATCCGGGTTCCAAGTACGATCCCGGCGCAAAGATCCCCGTGAAAGGCTTTCGCTTCACCCATGCATGTCTCGAAATCCAGATTATCCGTTTCCATCTTCCTTCCTCCTCAATAGTTCGGTTGTTCCCTTTAGTCCTTCTTAGAATGCATAGGCAAAGGGTGTGAATGGCTCCGCTTTCGAACTGCCGGTCTTTAGCATTCGCGAGACCTGCCTTTTCGAGCCTTGCCAGGTTGGTTCTCCCCACGGCAGGTCTGTTACCGTTATATACCATCGTGCATAGACAATGGCAAGTCAACTAAAAATCCACGCTGACCTTTGTTGATCACGAGTTCCGTCTCGGGTGGAAGCACTGCCGAAGTCGGCTCCTGCCTCATGGTCACTACGTCGATAAGGCGCGCCTCGGCCTTATGGTGGACCTCCCCGGACACGGGCACAACGCGAGCACGGCTGCATGAATGGTCAGGGCTGCCAGTCTGCATCTTATCCGGTAGTGTTCCCCAGCCAATCAAGGCGTCCTTTGCCGCATTCCTGCTACTTCGTCATGCACTTTGGCAGGCAGATAGGGCGAAAGGTGCTGCTGCCCTTATTGACTGTTGTGCGGATGTTCTCCAAAGGGAGGGGAAGCGGGGGTATTGAATACTTCCCCGCTTCCCCGGATCAATTTCTGTGATTACCTTCTAGTAGCTGTATCTCAAGCCGGCGAAGAGCATCCTTCCCTCCGCGGGAAATCCGACCTGCTCCTCGTAGTTCTTGTCAAAGAGGTTCTGGACCACGAAGTAGCCCTCGAAATGGCCGTAGAAGACCCTCGATATCCTCGCTCCCACGATGAAGTAATCACCTGTCCTGAGCGATGGGTTCGTCGGGTTTGCCGTGGTCGGCAGGTAACTCCACATGCGGCCCACGTAAGTGCCGGTGAAGTCAGTCTGAACTTTGATTGTGGGGATCAGATACTTTGCGCTCAAGTCTATCTTGCTCGAAGGCGTATAGAGTACCCTGCTCGTCGGCGTGTTCGGGCTTTGGTCCGTTGCATTGGTATAGGTGTAGCCGACGCCGAAGCTCAGGTCTTTCATAGGAAAGATCTGTGCATTCACCTCCGAGCCCCAGATGAAGATCCTCCCGAAGTTGAGGTACTGGTTCAGCGGGGTAGGTCCATTCCTGTTGATCATGTCCCTCACGTCGTGGACGAAGAACGAGGCCTCGGCCGTCGCGTACTGGGTGATGGGGCGGGACGCACCCGCCACATAGTTATCCGCCTTCTCCGGCTTCAAATCGGTGTTGCCGCCGTACGAGCCTGCATAGAGCTGGGTGAGGGTGGGGAACCTGATCTTCTCCGCCCAGGAGGCGAAGAGCTTGGTTTTGTCGTCAAGCGTATAGGTCACCCCTGCCATGGGGTCCACCCTGTCCGCACTCGGGGTTTTGAAGTCTTGGAAATTCGTGAAGGCCCCTGACGAGTTCGTCTCGACCTGGTTCGAGCGCGCCACCTCCCACCAGTCGTAGCCAACGCCGGCCACGATAGAGAGAGGCTTGATGGGGTCGAACTGGTTCTCGATGCCGAAGGACCCAGTATAGGAGACGTCCTCCTGGAAGGGCAGGTAGGCCACGGCTCGCTGATCGTGGTCGTCTCTCCGGTAAAGGAAGTTTGCCCTCAAGGTATCGTTGGACGTCAGGTTCATCTCACCGAGGACGTTGCCCCCCATCGTGTTGTCCTTGTACTCGCTCCTCGCTATCTCCTGGTTAAGGGTGGGGTCGTAAAAAGACTCCAAAAGGTCATTATGGTAGTGGTAGAAGAGCTTTCCCTTGAGGGTCACCCAATCGTTCACCTTCTGCTGGCCGGAGAGGTCTGCGCCCACGTTGTTGTACGTGGGTATTCTCCAGAGCTGCCCGAACTGTTGTCCCGGGGTAAGGAAGATCTGGTCCTGATAGAGGGAGGCAGGGCCCCCGTAATTGGCGCTCGCATAATTCATATTGAGGTAGTACTCGGAGCCGGGAGACGGCTCGATGCCTACCTTACCCCACAGGCTGTCCATGTGGAAATCCGAATTGTCGCGCACGCCGCCGTTCTCGATCACCTCGCTGAGGGTTGTCGGCTTTCCCTTCGCCGGGTGATAGGTGAGTTGCGTCGATTGGGGGTCGAAATCGCGGGAGAGATACCATCCCTTCGAATCCTGGCGGTCGTAGCCGAACCAGTAGTTTACCATGCCCACTTTCATACCGTGGGAGACACTCAAATCCGATGCCTGGTAATCGCCGTACTCCGCCCGAAGGTCGAGTGACGGCCTGTCAGTCGGCTTCCTCGTGATAATGTTGATGACGCCGGCGAGGCTGTTCGGCCCCCACAATACGGATGAGACTCCCTTCTCCACGACGATCTTATCGATCATCTCGACCGGAATGGTCTTCAGGTTCAGGAGACCGAAGCTCGTCTCGTAGTAGGGGACGCCGTCGATGAGAACCAGGGTCTCTGTCTGGTTGAGCCCCTGTAGGGAGACCGCGGGTTGGTTCTTATATGAGTTCATAATAGTGATGCCGGGCACGTGGCTCAAGGCCTCGGCCACGTTCTGGCTGTGGGTCGCTTCGATCTCCTCCTGGGTCACCACCGACGTCTGGGTAACCTCCTGCGCCGTGGGCAGCTTCTCGCCCTTCACGTAGAGCTCTCCCAGATCGTACGTTTCGTAATTCTCTTTCAAACCTGTCGGCCCTGCCTTCGTGGCCACATCGGCAGGTACCTCCTGCGCCCGTGCGCACGGAGTCAAGGATACAAGAATCAGTGATGCTGCAATAACGCCCAGTAATCGCTTCATACCTTCCTCCCTCTTCCCTATCTCGTCTCTTTAGGTTGTTCTTGGCAAACCGACTGGAATTCCAGCACTGGTGAGCGCCCGAAGGAGCGCTATATACAACCGACAATAATCTGACCATTATATACATTTGGAGATAAGGATGAGTCAAGCATTTTTTTCGTGGGCCTAACGATTTTCATAGACAGGCTATTAGGCGAGTGCCATATCCTGAAAACAGGAAACCGAGCCAACGATGGAAAGTACCAACCAGCCATCCACGGTCTATTTGACGCGAAACGATTTCAAATCTTAAAAGGTTCGTTGAGGTCAGGCGGTTAGGAAAGACCCATGGAAAGGACCATCTCTTTACGACCTAGGCTTCAGTAATGCGCGCATAGCCTGCCTTGCAACGATGAGGGCATCCCTTATACTTGTAGTGATGCCAATGTGAGCGGAGTTCCACTGAAACGTCATCTGACGAAGAGGGGTAGGGTGGCTGCCAAGGGCTGCGGAGAAGAGAGGGGATCTATCGTCGAGAAGGTGATCATCACCGGCGCCTCGGGAAGGGATTTCCACAATTTCAACGTCTATTTCAGGGGTAATCCCCGGTACAGGGTAGCGGCTTTCACCGCGGCCCAGATCCCTCTGGCATCCACGCGACTGTACCCCGCGGAGCTTGCGGGATCCACGTATCCGGGCGGCATTCCCATTTACCCGGAAGAGCGTCTCGCTTCGCTCATCGAAGAGCTTGCGGTGGACCTCGTCGTCTTTTCGTACAGCGACGTCGAATACGGCGACCTCATGCATCAGGCATCGCTGGCGGCGTCGAAAGGCGCCGATTTTGCGCTCCTCGGCGCCACGTATACGATGCTAAGGTCACAAAAGCCGGTGATAGCGGTCTGCGCGGTTCGCACCGGCGCGGGAAAGTCGCCTACCACGAGGAAGGTGTGTGCCATTGTCCGCGAACGCCTCGGGAAGAGGGTGGTCGTGGTGCGCCATCCCATGCCGTACGGTGACCTCCTGCAAGAGACCGTGCAGCGGTTCGCCTCGTACAAGGATTGTGAGACCCAGCACTGCACCATCGAAGAGAGGGAGGAATACGAGCTCCTCGTAGACAGCGGCATCGTTGTCTACGCTGGCGTGGACTACGGTCTCATCTTGCAAAGGGCCGAGGAAGAGGCGGATGTCATAGTCTGGGACGGGGGCAACAACGACACCCCTTTCTTTCGCCCGGACGTTCATATCGTGCTCTTCGATCCCCACCGGCCGGGCCACGAGCTCCGCTACTATCCCGGTGAGATCAACATGCGCATGGCTGACATCGCGATCATCAACAAGGTGGACTCGGCGTCGCAGGAGGGAGTCGAGACCGTGAGGGCCAATATCCTGAGGTATGCCCCTGGTGCGGAGGTCGTCCTCGCGGAGTCGCCGATCGTGCTCGAAGACGCCGAGCGCGTTCGGGGAATGAGGGTCCTCGTCGTCGAGGACGGACCGACCCTTACCCACGGGAGCATGCCCTTCGGGGCGGGCCTCATTGCGGCAAGACAGCACAATGCCCTGGAGATCGTCGATCCCCGTCCCTTTGCAACAGGATCGATCAAAGAGACCTATCGGCTGTATCCGCATATTGGTCCGGTGCTCCCTGCCGTGGGATACAGCCAATCGCAGGTGCGCGACCTCGAAGAGACGATCAACCGTGCCGATTGCGATGTCGTACTCTTCGCTACTCCCATCCAGCTGACACGGATCCTTTCCATGAATAAGAGGGCACTGAGGGTCCACTACGAATATTCGGACCACGGGGAGCCCTGCCTGGAAGACGTCCTGGTGAATCGGATGGCGCCTTGGGGGCGGGTCCTTTCCAAGGGCTGAGCGGGGAGGCCGGGGCACCCGCGAAGCGGGTCGTGTCTTTGCCTGTGGAGGGGGTGCTGAACCAGCGGCAAAACGAGCGCAGCGAGGCTGAGCGGGGAGGCTCCGGCAGCTTTGCTGCTGGAGGGGGTGCTGAACCAGCGGCAAAACGAGCGCAGCGAGGCTGAGCGGGGAGGCTCCGGCAGCTTTGCTGCTGGAGGGGGTGCTGAACCCAAATAATGGAAAGGCCTTCAAGATCAACGGATCGTAAGGAGATCGTCCTGGTCGCCCTCGGAGGAAACGCGCTCCTGAAGGCTGGCCAGACTGGGGGCGCCGAAGAACAGTTCGAGAACCTCAAGGTCCCTATCAGGCAGATCGCGCGCCTTTCAGACAGGTACAGGATCATTATCACCCACGGGAACGGGCCCCAAGTGGGAAACCTTCTGCTCCTCGAAGAGTGTTGTACCGTCGCGCCGAGAATGCCCCTGGAAATCCTCGTTGCCCAGACACAGGGACAGATCGGTTACATGATCGAATCCACTCTTGACGAAGAACTTGCCATCCTCGGCAAAAAGTCGAAGAATCTCGTGAGCCTCATCAGTTACGTGGTTGTAGACAAAGACGACCCCGCGTTCTTGAACCCATCGAAGCCGATCGGTCCCTCGTTCGATAAGGAAAAAGCCGAGAACCTTCCTTATCCGGTTGTATTGACCCCTCAAGGGTATCGGCGCGTCGTGGCATCCCCGAAGCCCCTCACCATAGTGGAGAAGCGGGAGATCAGAAGGCTTATCGATCTTGATTTCATCGTCACTTGCTGCGGCGGAGGCGGGATCCCAGTGACAAAGGAAGGGAGGGCGTTCCACGGGGTCGATGCGGTGATCGACAAGGACCTCGCGAGCGCGAGGCTGGCTGCGGAGGTAGGGGTCGACACCATGGTCATCGCGACCGATGTGGCAGGCGCCTTTCTCCGGTTTAGGGAGCCGGGAGAAGAGCTTCTCCGGCGTCTGACGAGCGCGGATGCGGCCCGCTACGCTTTGGAGGGTCATTTCCCTGCCGGATCGATGGGCCCTAAGGTGGAGGCGGCAGTTCAGTTCTTGAAAGGAGGGGGCAAGAGGGCCGTCATTACTTCAGTGGAGGCCATAGAAGACGCTCTCGAGGGCCGGGCAGGCACCGAGGTCGTGCCATGATTCTGGCGCCTCCACGGTTCTCGCCTTGCATTGTCTCATTGAAGGCCAGTCGCGAACGTGCGAAAGGGGTAATCCGCTTTGCGAAAGGGTTCATCAAGGGCACGCTTCCCGCAGTCCGCGCTCCAGCGTTACCACGAAGTCCTGTACGTTGGTCAGGATCGACCGGGAGGTGAGGGAGCCGCGATCAGCCAGCTTACTCGCGACGAACTCGGACATGTCCACGTTATAAAAGTAGACGGGCCTCACCCCTGTGTCCGTGGTCCGGTACGACGGGAGGAGGTTCCCTATCGCGATGGCGTGCAGTTGGGTAGCGAGGGCGACGACGGTCGTAGCCCGGCGCGCAAGGGCGCGCATCTCATCCTGGGCAGCCAGTACGTCGTGGATGACGTCGGACAACGGTCCGTCGTCCCGGATGGAGCCGGCGAGGACAAAGGGGACGGACCGGGAGACAACGGCTGCCATGATGCCGGAGGCCACATGGCCCAGACCCACGGCTCTGTTCAGCGAGCCGATCCCGTTGATGCGGTTTATGGTGTCGAGGTGGTTGTAATGTCCCAGGCGGGCGCTCCTCTTTGAGTATATGGCCTGGCCCAGGGCGGTCCCGTACAGGGCTGCCTCGACGTCGTGGACCGCGAGGGCGTTCCCCGCATGCAGCCCGTGGACATAGCCCTCATCGATCAGCTTCACGAAGGACTGCCGAGCGTCCCTGTCGAAGACCACGGCAGGCCCGAGGACCCACAGGATGAAGCCGCTCTGGCGCTCGTGGCGGAGGAGCCTGTAAAGCTCGTCGTAATCGATGGAGAAAGAGGTTTCTCTGGTAAGGCGTCCGCGAAACGTGAATTTTCCCGCGGACTGGGACGGGAACTTGAACCCGTTGACGTGAATGAAGATGCCGTCCTCTCCGTTTTCCCTTCTTCCGCAAGCCACGAGATCGCCCGGCACGAGGCGCCTGAATTCTTTGACCGAGAGGTTATGGCCGCCTTCGTGGACGACCGTACAGTCCATCCTCGACTCGCGCAGAAGGATCCAGGCCCCTTTCTCGATCTGATAGTACTCGGGAAAAATGGAAGTAGCGTGAAAGCCAGCGGGTGCAACCCCGGCTTGTGACACCCTCTCGAAGCATGCTAGAGGGGCCTCGATGAACTGGGGCAAAGAGAAGTCGGGAGAGCGAAACTCCGGTAGAACAAAGACTTCTATGGTGATCCCCCTCCTAAGGCTGCTTGTAGATCAGGTCGAAGAGCTCGTTTGCCGATTTTGGGTCAACCTTCTTGAGCATCTTGTACTCTTCGAGCGCCGAGGCCCTCTCGCCCATGAGGACATAGGCTTTTCCCAGGCCGAAGTGCATCTTCGGATCTTCCGGGTCGAGACGTATTGCGGTCTTGAAGGCGGCCGCCGCCTCGTTGGCCATGTTCAGCTTGGTGTAGGCGAACCCGAGGAAACCCCGGAACTGCGCGGACTCAGGATCAAGCTCGACGGCTTGCTTCGCGGCCTTGACAGCTTCCCTGTACCGGTTCATCTTGGCGTACGTGGTGGCCAGGCCGTAGTAGGCGACGGGGTTGTCCGCCTTAACCGAGGCGGACTTCTCGAATTCTGCCAGGGCCTCCTGGTATTTCCCCATCTGGCCGTAAACCGCGGCCAGGGTATTGAGAAGCGCTGGCTCTTCCGGTTGGCTCTTCAGGGCCTCGGTGAGCATGTCGAGAGCCTCCTGGTACCTGCCGAGATTTGCGTAAATGGCGCCCAGGCCGACATAAATCTCGACCCTCTTGGGGTCTATGGTCAAGGCCTTGGTGAGCGCATCTGCCGCCCTGCTGTACTCCCCCAGCGAGCCGTATGCCAGGCCCTGATTGTAGTAGCAGGCCGAGGTTTCGGTGAAGTCGACCCGGCACGCGTCGCGGGGGCTCACGAGATCCTTCTTCGAGAGGCCCGGGGTGATGAGGTTGATGGGCAGTGCAAAATTGAGGTTCTGAGTTTCTTCGATGAGAAAGGTGGCTACCCCTACCACCTCGCCTTTGGCGTTGAAGACAGGCCCCCCGCTCGAGCCGGGAGAAATGGGGGCCGTCATCTGGAGGATCCTCTTTTTCGAGTTGATCTCCCTGATGCCGCTGAGGATGCCCTCTGAGATCGTATTCTCGAGACCCTGCGGGCTGCCGATCACATAGACCCTCTCCCCGACGAGAAGGCCGTTGGCGTCCCCCACGCGGACAGAGGGAAAGTCTTTTCCTTCGACCTTCAGGATGGCGAGATCGTTCTCGAGGTCGACGTAGAGGACCCCTTCGATATCGAGGACTTTCGGGCCCATCTTGATCTTTATGTCCGTAGCCCTGCTGATCACGTGGTAGTTCGTCACCACGGCGCCGTCCTCACGGACAACGAAACCGCTCCCCTGACTCATCGACCGGCCCTCACGGTCGATGGCGACAACCACCACTACCGAAGGGCCATTCTCCCTGTAGATCTTGTCCGCGTCGGCCAGGCACACCGAAGATGACACCAGCAAGAAGATTACGGTTGACATGAATAGGAGCCCCACGTGCAGCCCGAGGCTGCCCCGGGAACCCCTTTCTTCCGATCGCATAGGTCAGTTCTCCCATGGGACGCGGGCTTAAGAGGCTTGGGCCCGCGTCCTTTTTTCGATGAGCGGCGCTATCGGCCGCAGGCGGTCTTTCAGTAACTCCCCGTTTGGGACCTTTCCCTGATCTTTCCTTGGGCCGGGGGATATTTCTTGGCTATGTCGGCGTGGTGTAGATAGGGCTTATCGGTATCGAGCTCCAGGAGCACATAGTTCTTCCAGTCCACATGCACGGACGGGGGAAGGAGCGTGGTGGTAATCCATTTCTCGCCTCGTCGGTAAAAGAAAGTCTTCCGTGCAACGTCCATGTAGACCGCGGAATCGGGGTAGTAGCGATACTGGTGCTTCGCCGAAGGGGGTTGTGTCGGGGTCGGGGTCGGGGCGGGTGCGGCGCCCTGTTGTAATCCCTTCGTACTCTGACAGCTCGACGCCGCCAGGAGAAGGAAGAAAAGCGCCAGGGCGATGACGGCCGGCAAGACTCTCGTGGGCTCCCGTTTCCGGCCGGTGTTACGCCTCAAGGAATCCAAGTCACGCATATTATGATGATAGGCCTTCTTCAGGGGTAAGGCAAGGCGGAAAATATAGCGGCGTTTCTAAAGCCATACGCATGCCGCCAAAAGAAAGATCACTTCCGTCGTCTCCGTGAGCGCACCGAAGTGGTCGCCCGTAAGGCCCCCGAACCTCTTTCCAAGGAAGCGCACCGCGAGAAGATCGAAAGCGTAGAACAGAACCAGAAGGAACACGCAGAAGGCGAGGGCTGCCGCAGCCGACGGCCCCACAAGCCTGGGAAGGGCCGCGACCAGACAGAAGAAAGAGAGGACCGACGTCGCAAGAACCACGTCTCGAAGGCGCGCGTGCTCCACGAATATGCGGCCAAGCCCGTCGTTCCGGCCTGAGGATCCATGGTACATGGCCGGGACCGTTGCCCATTTGGAAAAGACCGGCATGAGAAAGAACAAGACTGCCGCTCGAATCACGGAAAGGTCGGCAAGGAGGGTTTTCATGAGCACGAACTTCAGGAGTATGGTCACGATGAGGGCGATGACGCCCATGGCGCCCGTTGCACTGTCTTTCATCACCAGGAGCCTTTTTTCCCTATCCCTGTCGGCATCGCCTGTCGATTTTATCGCGAGCCCGTCGAACGTATCGGCGAGCCCGTCGAGATCGAATCCATAGTTGCTCAGGACGAGGAAGAGGAGTGCTATGACAGCGGAAACGTCAGGGGGCAGCACCTTTGCGGCCAAAAAGGCAGGTACTGCCGTAGCGAGACCCTGAAAGGCGCCGACCGCAGGGAAGAAGGCGGCTGCACTGGCCACGTCCTTGTCGGTGACGTCGCCCTTTACCCTGATCGGCAGGACAGTGAGAAACTGAAAGGCAAGGAGGAGGCGCTTTATCAATTGATGGTCTCGTCCGTGACGCCCGCCTCGGCGAAGGTAGCCATCTCTTCGTAGATCTTGAGACCTCCTTCGATCAAGAGCATCGCGAGAGCCGCTCCCGTGCCTTCGCCGAGCCTCATCCCGAGATCGAGGATCGGGGTGAGGCCCATGGCTTGGAGTGCCATGCGATGGCCCCTCTCGACCGACTGGTGGGCGGCGAACATGTAGTCCTTTACCGAGGGCTGGATCGAGTGTGCAATGAGCGCGCCCGCCGTGGAGATGAAGCCGTCCACAACCACCGGTATTCTCCGGGAGGCGGCCCCGAGCACGAGGCCGGCTATTCCGCCGATCTCAGTGCCTCCTACCTTTGAGAGCACATCGATCGCGTCTTTGGGGTCGGGGTTGTTGAGGCGTATCGCCTCTTCAATGACCCGTGCCTTTCTCGAGAGGGCATCGTCCGATATGCCCGTACCCCGCCCGGTAACTTCCGCCACCGGGGAGCCGGTCAGTACGGCCACTATGGCGCTCGAAGGCGTGGTGTTCCCTATGCCCATCTCCCCGGTCCCGACGATCCTGTAGCCCTTCAGCGCGTAACTGTCTGCCAGTTCTATGCCGCACTCGATGCACTTCACTGCCTCTTCTCGGGTCATGGCCGGCCCTTTCGCAAAATTCCTCGTACCCCGCATTACCTTTCGGTCCACGAGGCCTTCCACCGTGCCGAAATCGTGGTCAACGCCGATGTCGACGACTACCACGTCCGAGCCCGCGTGTCTGGAAAGGACGTTTATGGCGGCCCCGCCGGCCACGATGTTGAAGACCATCTGTGGGGTGACCTCTTTGGGATAGGCCGAGACGCCCTCGTCCACTATGCCATGATCCCCGGCGAAGGTGAAGATTACCTTTTTGTCGAGGATCGGCCGAGCATCTTCCGTGATCGCCACGAGCCGGCGGGCAAATTCTTCGAGCCGCCCCAGGCTTCCAGGGGGCTTAGTGAGATTGTCAAGGTGCTTCTGGGCCGTGTCATACCACTCGTCTTTGACGGGTCTGATACTCTTTATGGTCTTCTCGAGCAGGTCCATTCTTTCTCCTCCTCACAAAGGGTTCTTTCGCTAAAAGGGCTTCGATGGACGTCTCCTTCTGGACAAAAAAAATCCCCGGAGCGTGATCCCGCAAACGCTCCTGAGGACTGTTCGGTCCCGGTAAACGACATGACATCCACTTTTCCTCCGCGGGAAAGTGTCTGCCTCTGTCCAGGACGCAGACTGATCTCCAGGCAGGTCTTCTGGCTCCCGGTTCATCCTACTCGCCGGCCTTCCCAAACCGAGGTTCAGTGGCTTTATCGGCTTTCGTCCCGGTCACAGCGGCGGGACCGCTCCCGGCTCGGGCCTCGCTCCCTTTTGGCCCCCACGGGATTCCCTACTACGCCTTTTGGGCACCCTGAAGTACGTAAGCCTTATACCATTGAGGCCTTTCTCCTGTCAAGCTCTCTTTCGATGAAAGCCCCTGTCCTGCACGGCATTCGGCGTGTTCAATGTCTTTCCCGGCGCCTGGCCAGGGTAGCACTTATACTACTACGAACGTCAAGGAAGAGAATCCTATTCATCGACGACGAGTTCCTGATCCGCGAGATGCTGGCTGACTCGGACTACGAAGTGATAGCAGCGGAAACCGGCCAGGATGGGATCAGGACCTTTCTTCGGGACCCCGACGCATTCGACCTCGTTCTTACCGACCTGGCGATGCTCGGAATGACGGGAGACTCGGTTTCAGAGAGGATCCGCTCGGTTCGAGCGGACATTCCCCTAGTCTTGATGACGGGCACCCCGGACACTCTCGCGCAAAAAACGGCGGCCACCAAGGGAATATGCAAGGTCCTCTGCAAGCCCCTCACAAAGGCGGAGCTTCGCAAGGCGCTTCAGGGCATCTTCTGACGAAAAACGCAAGGGCCGTTTGCTTTGAAGGCTCCCGCTTCGGCTCGTGGTGCGAATCCCTTTCTGCAAGGGGTTGATTGTCGACGAGAAAGTCTATATATTCTGAATCATTTGTCTTTTTTTCAGGAGATCCCCGCCATCTTAAGACTGAATGGTAAACTAATAGGGATTGTGGGCATTGGCTTACGCAGGGGCTCGAAGCAGCTTCCGGCCCAGTGAGGCCCTCGTCCCTGGAGGCTCTTACATCAAACAGATGACTTCTTCACGACCGTCGAAGATGTTCCCATGGCTGGTCCTTGGCCTGGCCATTGCCGTTGCCCTCTATCTTTATGAGGAAGGAGCGTGGATGGAGGCCGTCAGGTATTGCAGATATTTCCTTCTGCCCAGGCGCCTTCACGCCTACCTTCTCTCCTTCGGCTCGTACGCCGTTTTCGTCTTCATCTTTCTCCAGTTTGTTCAGGTCGTGATTGCGCCAATCCCCGGCGAGGTGACAGGTTTCATCGGGGGATTGGTCTTCGGGATCCTTTGGGGCACAATATTCTCTACGATAGGCTTAGCTTTAGGCTCTTTCTTCGCCTTCTTTCTGGCCCGTACCTTCGGCGTGGGCGTCGTGAGAAAGGTGGTGAGAAGGGACTTCATGGAGCGGTTCGACCGGTTTTCGTCTTCCCCTAGGGGCTTCACCGCCTTCTTCATGTTCTTCCTCATACCGGGGGTACCGAAGGACTCGGTCTGCTACCTCCTGGGCCTCAGCAGCATGACCTACGCCGACTTCATGCTGATAAACGTCTTTGCGAGGCTGCCCGGCACGGTGATCCTGAGTCTTCAGGGGAATGCGGTGAGCCGGGGGCACTACGGGTTGTTCCTAGCAATATTCCTCGCGAGCACTGCCCTTCTGGCCGCCCTTTACCCGCTGAGGAGGTTTTTCTTCAAGTCTTATCCGGCGGCGTAAGGCCACGGAAGGCTTCCTTCCCCGGACCTTACCAGGGCGAGTCAGTAGACAAGGAACGAGAGGACGGCAACGGCGAGAACGACTATCCAGGGTTGCACTCTCCACAGGGCCAGAGCGGCGAAGCACGCCAGTGCGAGGGCAAAGTCTCTCGTCGAAAGGACTGCGCTCGTCCATACCGGGTTGTAGAGTGCCGCGAGGAGGAGGCCGACCACGGCCGCGTTTATGACTGCCAGGGCGGAGCGGGCGGCACCTCGCTCGCGCAGGCTTCCCCAGAAAGGCATGACTGCCGGGAGAAGCAAAAAAGAAGGGAGGTAGATCGAGACCAAGCAGAGGACGCCCCCTATCCATCCGTGGGGCTGGGCCTTCATAACCGTACCCAGGTAGGCGGCGAAGCTGAAGAGCGGGCCCGGGGCAGCCTGGGCCGCCCCATATCCGGCGAGAAAAGCGTCATTTGACACCCATCCTGGCGGCACCACGACTTTCTGAAGGAGCGGGAGGACCACATGGCCCCCACCGAAAACGAGTGAGCCGGTGCGATAGAAACCGGAAACTATCGATACGAAGGAATGGGGAAAGAGCGCGCTGAAGACGAACGACGCCCCGAGGAGGAGGAAGAATACCCCAAGGGCCGCGAGAGCACCATTGTGACGACCCATCGGAGGGGCCTTCAGAATCGCCGTGCTTGCGCGTTCGCGGGAAGGGTAGAGAGACCAGCCCACCATGCCGGCTGCGAGGATCACGAGTATCTGGCAGAGGGCCGTCGGCCACAGTAAGGCCGCAAGGGCAGCGAGGAGTGCCACAGCCTTCTTCGGCCGATCGAGGCAGACAGTGGAGGCCATGCTCCACACCGCGAGGGCAACGACGGCGACGGCGACCACCTTCAATCCGTGGATCCAGCCGATACCGGCCCCCTCGGTGATGAGGGGGGCCCCGTAACCGAGGAGGATGAGTCCGAGGGCAGAGGGCATCGTAAAACCGAGCCAGGCGGCCAATCCTCCGGGCAGGCCTGCCGTCAGACCACCCACGGCCATAGCAACCTGGCTGCTTGCGGGGCCCGGAAGGAATTGACAGAGTGAGACGAGGTCGACGAATTGCCCATCGTCGACCCACTTGCGCCGGTTTACGAACTCCTCGCGAAAATAGCCCAGATGGGCCACGGGCCCGCCGAAGCTCGTGCACCCCAGTCTGAGGAAGACGCGGAAGACCGTGAGAAAATCGGAGAAGCTAGCCTTCACGAATGATCGGAAACCCCATTGTCAGGGCCTATGGATGGTCGGTGCGAGCCGTCGGCAGGCCTCTGACCCGGAGGATTTCCCTCACTTTTCTCGCGGCAAATATGGGAAGGAAGTCGGTAATCACCGCTTCCTGTTTCAATTTCTCGAGAACAGACGCATACAGGGACCGGACATCCTCCAGCCCGATTCCCTCGGACTGCGCCAGGCTCTCAATGGTCGCGGAGTGCCTTGTTTCCTCTCTTTCGTTACTAGGCCCGTCATTCTGAGAATTCTGAGATGGATCCATTGTCGAAACCTCTCATCTTGCTCATCATCCTTTCTCTGGCGCTCAGGAGGGGAGCGCACGCCTGCTTTTTCGTTTTTCCCGTTTCTTTGCGGATAGGAGTTGTGGACCCATGAGCGCTCACAGACTCGCTAAAAGACCCTTTCCTCCTTTCGCGTTTTGTTCGTTCGCTAGATGTTAGCACAGGGTGGTCAGGTTAGGATAGTATTTAATCATCACAGCAGGACCTTGGTCTCCGGGGTCTAAAAAGGGGCCCTGCCGGAAGAAACCGGGCTCTCCCGAATGTCCCAATCCCGCCATGCTCCTCCTTGTGAATACTACTGTGGACCCACAGGCATGGAAGGTGATATAACAGGGGACATCACCCACCAGGACCTTCGAATGGAAAACAAGAGTCTTCAGAGAAACGTCCTTCTTATCGCCACCCTCAGCAGCTTCCTCACGCCCTACATGGCCTCTTCCGTTATCGTTTCCCTTCCCAGCATAGGACACGACCTTTCCATGAAGGTCATCACCCTGAGCTGGGTGTCAACCGGGTACCTCCTCGCTGCCGCGGGCTTTTGCGTGCCTTTCGGGAGGGCCTCCGACATTTTTGGGAGGAAGAGGGTATTCACTATCGGCATAGTACTCGATATCCTCGCCTCCATCCTCGGCGGCTGCGCGCCGACGAGCGGCGTCCTGATCGTCGCCAGGGTACTCCAGGGTATAGGGGGGGCGATGATCTTCACCCTGGGAATGACGATCGTCACCTCTGTCTTCCCCCCGGAGAGGCGGGGAAGGGCCCTTGGCATCATCATCGCGGCCGTCTATGTGGGCCTGTCCGTGGGCCCCTTGATCGGGGGGATCCTCACGCACCATTTCGGGTGGAGGAGCATCTTCCTGTCGAACATGGTCATCGGCCTCGTCATCCTTATTGCGACCGTGTGGAAACTGAAGCCTGAATGGGCGGACGCCCGGGGGGAGAAATTCGACTATGTCGGTTCCTTTGCCTACGTGATCTCACTCACGTTGATGATGTACGGCCTCTCGGAGATGCCGACGCCTGCTGCCTTTTCCTTGGTGGTCCTCGGAGCGCTCGGCATCGTCCTGTTCGTCGTCTGGGAGGGAAGGGTGGAGAGCCCTGTCCTCGAGATCCGGTTGTTCAAACGGAATAGGACCTTTCTCTTTTCCAATTTGGCGGCCCTCATCAACTACTGCGCTACCTTCAGCATCAGCTTTCTTGTGAGCCTGTACCTTCAGTACGTCAAGGGATTCAGCGCCCAGACAGCGGGATTTATCCTGGTCTCGCAGCCGGTGATTCAAGCCGGGTTCTCACCTCTGGCGGGAAGGCTGTCCGATCGGGTGGAGCCGCGTGTCGTTGCCTCCATCGGCATGGCGCTCACGGTGATAGGGCTTGCTCTGTTTGTCCTCCTCACGGAGGCGACGAGCCTCTGGCTCATCATCACCAATCTCATGCTCCTCGGCCTCGGATTTGCGCTTTTTTCCTCTCCCAACACGAATGCGGTCATGGGCTCCGTGGAAAAAAGATACGTCGGCGTCGCCGGCGGCACTCTGGCCACAATGCGCGTCGCCGGCCAGATGCTCAGCATGGGCGGGGCAATGCTCATGTTCGCACTCTTCCACATAAGCGGCGTGATAATTACGGCTGCCTATCATACCCAATTCCTCCAGAGCGCCAAGATGGCCTTCCTGGTGTTTGCCGTGCTCTGTCTTGCCGGCGTCTTTGCCTCTCTTGCGCGTGGAAAAAGGGAGAGGTGAACGAAGAGGGGACATCCGGGTCGGGGGCAGTCTGTCCGATACTTCTTTGGGAACGTTTTTCCCAAAGGGGAACTATTTTCCGCCCCGTCCGGCAGGGAAGCGGGGTCCGCGACGTCTGTTCACTCGAACAAAAGCTTCTGAAACCGCCACTTTTTGAGCGCCCGTCGTGGGGCACGGCCATTGCAAATTGGGTACCAGCCCATTCCCGATTGAAGATGCGAGGGGGAGGGCAGCGGACCCATTCAATGGGAAGGAGGCGCCACATGGTGGGTGGAGTCACTGGCGCGGCGGGCTATCAGTACTTCCTGCAAATGAAGCAGGCTCAGGGCGCCAAGACGCGGGCGAGCCGGATTTTCAACAATTCAGCCACGAATGGAAACGGCTCTGTCAGCAAGGGCGAGTTCTCCGCGTTCCAATCGGCCCTGGTGGGCCGGCCTCAGGACACGCAGTTGAGCTCTCAGACAGGGCCAACGGAGTTTCTCATCAATCTCCTCCAGAGCGCCGGGCATATCGGCTCGACGAACACTGCGACGGGGACGACGGCGTCCCCAACATCACAGCAGTGCACGGTGGATGACATCTTTAACGAGATGGATGCAAACGGCGACGGCTCTATCAGCAAAGAGGAAATGCCCGCGTCTCAATCAACCACGGCAGCCGCGCTTCAAAGCGGCGCCGTGGGCAGCACGGGCAATTCGACTTCGACTCAGACGGCCGGTGCGACTGGCTTGACGTCCTTCGTTCAGCAGGCCATAAGCAAGTACCTGCAGCTGACCCCTGGGGGACTGATAGGCGCCGCCGGTCTCGGGGGTTTTCTGGCTACCGCGTAGAGACAGCCGTCCTCCCTCTTCCTCTAGGGCCGACAGATATGGCACAATAAGGGTTAGATTGCCACCGGGCATGTGCCCGGGCGAGACCGCGAGGGCTCGGTCGGGAACCGAGTGTCCCGGTTTTCAAGGCAGATTCCCGGGAAGGTTGAAGGAGGAGGGCAATGATAAGTCGGCAGCCATTCGGAAGCACGGGACACGCCAGCACGAGGACGATTTTCGGTGGGGCGGCCATTACCGAGCGCTTCACCGATGAAGAGGCCGAAAGGCTCCTGGAACTGCTCAACACGTAC
>Ga0326728_10013043_pt1 | contig 18210 bp, 17 predicted proteins | sample MB3enrmetagenome_FD_207602 | JGI IMG/M metagenome (GOLD analysis project Ga0326728, IMG submission 207602) | Lab enriched peat soil microbial communities from McLean, Ithaca, NY, United States - MB31MN | ecosystem: Environmental > Terrestrial > Soil > Wetlands > Peat | place: USA: New York... | reverse complement strand
GTTCGGGGTCGAGTTCGGGGTCGAGTTCGGGGACGAGTTCGGGGTCGAGTTCGGGGACGAGTTCGGGGTCGAGTTCGGGGACGAGTTCGGGGTCGAGTTCGGGGACGAGTTCGGGGTCGAGTTCGGGGACGAGTTCGGGGTCGAGTTCGGGGTCGAGTTCGGGGTCGAGTTCGGGGACGAGTTCGGGGTCGAGTTCGGGGTCGAGTTCGGGGTCGGGGACGAGTTCGGGGTCATCGGGGGGCGGTTCTTCGGGGATGCAATCGTCGAGCAGCAGTGGCGGGAGCAGTAGCGCTTCGAGCAGCAGTGGCAGCGGAGGCGCTTCATCCGGCGGAACCAGCAAGGATGGCGGTTCGTCTCGCGATGGAAGTAGCGACGCCACCTATTCCGATGCCGCTTCTGTTGTCGACGCTGGCCTTCAACTGGTGCTCATCGACGATCAGCAAGGCCCGGACGGACTTATTGGTTGGCTTGACGGACCTGGACTCAAGGGTACTTGGTATGATTATGCGGATTCGCTGAGCACCATCACGCCTCAGATCGATGCGGGCGCCACACCAGTTATTGGGACACTTGCGCGAGACGGTGGCGTATCACCCTATGCAGCCCACGTGAGCGACACCGTTGGCCCGTCTCAGCAGAGCAGCGCCGGGATGGGCTTCAACCTGAACAACGGAAGCGCCTACGACGCATCGGGCTATTACGGATTTGTCTTCTGGGGCCGAACAGGGCCTGGCGCGGGATCGACCCCCGTTCGCTTCCAGGTGTCGTCAGCCAACACCAAAGCGTACCCATTCATATATGGCGAGGAGCTGTACTTCACGTCCGACTGGACGCAGTTCGTCATCCACTACTCTGATTTGACGCCACCCTCGTGGTATTCAGGCAATGCTGGAACCCCGACGTTCGCAGACGCTGGTGACCTCATCAGCTGTCAATTTGAGTTAGGTGAGAATGTGACCTTCGATATTTGGGTCGACGACGTCTATTTCCTCGCGAGTCCGTGAGCCGCGCTGCGCCTGGAAGGGCTCCAGATCAGATGGTTCCATCGCCCTCCCATAGCGTCAACCACCACCGGGCGGTCGCACTCGCACTCGTCCTGGCTCAACGGTGACAATCGAGCCCCCCTCGAGTTCGTGCCCATGGGATGTCAACGCGTGAATACAGGCCACCGCTTGCTCACGAGCGGCGAAGTTTGCGATTCGGATGATGCCGGCGTGCGGTGCCGCCCGAAGGATCGCGAGCTCGCCAAAGTCCTTGTCAAGCGTCACCAGAGTTCGCTGCTCCCTGTGCGCCAGCGCGAGGATCGCTTCGTCGCCTGGATCCGCCACCCACTCGCCGGCCCAGACAACGTCGTGACCGGCGTCGACTAGCGCCGCTTGCGTTCCGCCCCACACGCACGTGTCGAGCAGCAGCTTCACGTTCCGGTCTTGAGAATGAACGGTTCCACCCTCTCATGGCCCACCAGACGCCTCGCGTAGACGAGGCATGCGCGGATGTCGTCCTGCTCGAGCCATGGGTATCCCTCGAGAATCACCTCTGGACGATCGCCAGCAGCCAGCATGCCGAGGACGTGCTCGACCGCGAGTCGACGACCTCGGATGATCGGCTTCCCTCCGAAAATCTCCGGATTGACGGTGATGCGCTGAAGCAGATCGGACTCGTCCATTGGGCCCTCGTAACTACCGGAAATCATAGCTTGTGCAGGGCCGCGCGGCCACTCCACGCGGGTACGCAACTCAATGGCCTCGGCCGGGCAACGCCCAACTCCGACTCCCCAAGCACAATCCGCTGCCCGGTCTTCTCGAAGACGAGTGCGACCTCGCAGCGGGCGCCGAGCGCTGCGGCATACCGCCGGACGTCGAAAGCATCCCCCAGCGCCCCGCACCTTGCCCGCCCCGTCCGTGCCTCCAATCCACCCCCCTTCTCTTGAGCCAACCTCTGCGGTAGCTTGGCACGCTGCGTAGTCCTACACGTGGAGGGTCCAGCGTGCTGGACAGCGACGAAATCCAACTCGTATGTCCCCTGGGCACCGTCCTGCGCGGCAAGTACCGCCTCGACCGCGTGCTCGGCATCGGCGGGATGGCCGTCGTCTACGCCGCCACGCACCGCAATCAGAAACGCTTCGCCATCAAGGTCCTCCACACCGAACTCTCGATGCGGCAGGACATCCGCGTGCGGTTTCTTCGCGAGGGCTACGCGGCCAACTCGGTCGACCATCCCGGCGCCGTTGCCGTTCTCGACGACGACGTCACCGAAGACGGCGCCGCATTCCTGGTGATGGAGCTCCTCGAGGGGGAGTCGGTCGAGCATCTCTGGGAGAAGCACGGTCACAAATTCCCGGTGGGCGCGGCGGTGACCATCACGCATCAACTCATGGACATCCTCGCCGTGGCGCACGCCAAGGCGATCGTTCACCGGGATATCAAACCAGCGAATCTTTTCGTCACGCACGAGGGACAGCTCAAGGTCCTCGACTTCGGAATCGCTCGCGTGCGGGACGCGGCGATCAGCGGAGCCCAGGCCACGGGAACGGGGCTCGTTCTCGGCACGCCGGCCTTCATGTCCCCCGAGCAGGCGCTCGCCAAGTCCCAGGAGATCGACGCGCGCACCGACGTGTGGGCGGCTGGCGCGACGCTGTTCACGCTTTTGACCGGACGGAACGTCCACGAGGGGGAGAACGCGCAACAGGTGCTGATTCGAGCGGCGACGACTCCAGCACCGCCGATCGCCACCGTGGCGCCCCATGTGCCCAGCCGCGTTGGCGAGGTCGTGGATCGGGCGCTGGCGTTCGACAGGCATCAGCGGTGGGCGAGCGCGGAAGCCATGCGCGACGCCCTTCGCGATGCTCATGTCGCCGTGTTTGGTGGTTCCGTGACGCGTGAGTCCATGATTCCGCTCGTCAGTGCCAGCGAATCGCGCCTTCCGCCAACACGCCATTCCGAACCGCTGTCGTCGGGACCATCGGCCGCACCCGCCTTCGATCGGTCCACGAACCCGCCGGTCACGGAAACACTGGACCAGTTTCGCACGAGCCCATCTTGGGGGACTTCCAGACAGCGCGGACGGATCTCCGATGTCACCCCGACCGTCGACGCAACTGCGCTCCGGTCCAGCAGCGCACCTCCGCGCGGAACCGCGGCGATGACCACTCCGCCGGTTCTCATGGGAGGCACGACGGCGCAGCCGATCGCGCGCGACAAGACCGTGGCTGGCGTTTCGCACGCACCGCGGCGCCGACCCTTGCTGATGGCCTCTGCGTCGGTGGGCTTGGCGGGCGTCGGGGGAGGGGTCGCCCTGTGGATCTGGTCGATGGCGAGCACCGGTTCGGCGGTCGCAGTCCCTGCCGCCGGGGCACTCCCGACTATACCCAGCAGCCCGCCTTCGACAGTGGCCACGGCGAGTGCGTCGCCCGTCGCATTGACGCCGCTTCCAAGCGCCACTGCCGTGATTCCGAGCGCCGCTCCCTCGTCCAAGCCTGTGCTGACGCCACCCCCGCCCGCGACTCCGAGGCCGACGCCCGCGCTCCCAGCGCCCCCGTCGCCGCGCCCGCAGTGCAATCCTCCCTACGTTCCCGATCCCGTTACTGGGGTCAAGCATTGGAAGCCGGAATGCCTATGATGCCGTTCTTGCGTATACGAACTTGCGCTCCCCTCGTCCTCGCTGCAGCGATGACCTCGTCAAGCCTTGCGCATGCCGAAGGCCCGACGAAGGAGGAAACGAAGCGGGCGTGCATCGCCGCCAGTGAGCAAGCGCAGGAGCTCCGTCGAACGAGCAAGCTGCAGGAGGCGCGCGGGCAGATTGCCGCCTGCATGGATCCATCCTGTCCAGGACCCGTTCGAGAGGATTGCGCCAAGCTCCTGACCGAGGTGGAAGCTGCAACGCCGACGATCGTCCTGGCTGTCCAGGATGCCTCGGGCAATGATCTGAGCGCCGTTCACGTGACGATGGACGGCCAGGCCTTCGCGGAGCGACTCGACGGCAAGCCGCTTCCGCTCGATCCAGGCAAACACCACTTCGTGTTCCAAGCGCCGGGCCTGCCGTCTACCGACAAGACACTGGTCATCCGTCAGGGCGAGAAGGACCGGCGCGAGCTTATCGTTCTTGGAACTCTGGCACCGACCGTCGGGCCGATACCGGCTCCGACCGCTGCGCCCACTTCAGTATCCCCGACGCCCGCAGTCCTCCCGTCGCCAACCGCGACCACGCAGGCGGCAGCACCCCCTGTCATGGCAACGCCCGCTTCCGTAGGCCCAACCGCACCCGCGGTCGTTTCGGAGCCGATGGCGCTCCCGACCGCCCCGGGTGCGGGACCGCCGACGGGGGTCTTCGTCCTCGGTGCCATCGGCGTGGCCGGCTTGCTGGCTGGAACGATCACGGGAGTGCTCGCGGTGTCCAAGGCATCGGACCTCAATAATGAATGTCCGAGTGGCAGGACGGGATGCCCTGCCAGTGCCCAGTCGGACATCAGCGGTCTGCACACGATGGAGACCGCGACCAACGTAGGATTGGGGATTGGGATTGGGGGCGTCGTCTTGGCCGGCATTTGGTGGCTGGCTTCGGGGCATTCGGAGAAGGCAGCGGGGCCGCCCGCGACGGCGTGGATTGGGGTTGGCTCGGCTGGGCTGGCGGGGAGTTTCTGATGAGGAGCGTGGTTGTCGTCGCGGTTGTGGCCGGGATTGTTGGTGGGGCCGCGGTCGGGTGCGACGCGGTGTTGGGGGACTACGGCGTTGGCGGGGATGGGGGAGACGCGAGTGGGAGTGGGAGTAGTAGTGGGCAGTCAGTAGGGGGCTCGTCGGGCATAGCGTCGTCGAGCAGCAGCTCCGGCACGACGTCCAGCTCCGGCATGACCTCCAGCTCCGGCAGCAATAATCCTGACTCCGGCATCGGCTCCAGCTCGGGCGAGAGCTCCAGCTCTGGCGCTACCAGTTCGACTTCAAGCGGAGTGGCGACATCGTCGAGTAGCTCAGGGTCCAGATCGGGTAGCTCGGGGGTTGCGTCGAGCACCAGCAGCTCGGGCAACGGCTCGGCGCTTCCCGACTCGAGCACCAGCGAGGCCGCCGCGGAGGGTGGGACCGGCGAAGCTGGAACAATCGACGGCACGACCAGTGACGTCGGCGCCAGCGATTCGCAGGTCCCGGTGGATGCCGCGAACGCGAGCGACGTAGCGAACGGAGACGCGAAACAACCGTCAGACGCGGGAGGTGCTGCGGAGGCGGGCGACTGGTGTCTCGCCAACAGCAATGTCAACACCCAGTGGTGCCGCGACTTCGATGACAGCTACTCGTACGAGTACGGATTCTCGTCCACGTTCGTCAATCTATATGCTGGCGGGATGCCGCCTACCATCGTCAGCACGGTGTCGGCATCTCCTCCGAACTCGCTCCTCTTTATCTTGCCTCTCATCTCGTGCACGGGGGATGGCGGATCGAGCAGCTCGAGCTGCTCGGAGCAGGTACAACTGAACACGAACGTCCTTACGAAGTCGCTACTCCAAGCGGCGTTCGCGATCCGAATCGTGAACTACGACCAAAACAACGTGCACGACCTGAGCCTGGTTCGAATCTCCTACAACCAAGGGGCGTGGGCGGCTGCGTGGGACCTCCAGCTCGCTAGCTCCACGGTCTTTGAGACCGTTGCGACCGACGGCGGAGCGCTGGTTGTCTACGCCCATCAGGGCGTGGTTCCGCCGTTGAACGAATGGGTGAACGTGGTGTTTTCGGTCGACATCGCAGCGAAAACCGTGTCCCTCGTCGTCGGCACAAACTCACCGGTGGTCTCGTCGGTCTATGCACCGCCGATCTCGGGAACCGCTGTCGTCACGGTCGGGATTAACAACTATATTGGTCCCTCGTTGCCGATGTCCGTCTATCTCGACAATGTCCTGATCTCACATGACTGACCGAAGTGCCAGGCTGGCCAGGGACGAAGCTCCTCGCTACGGCTCCACCCGTCCGAACGCTTCTATTCCGCTCATGCGACTCCGGGGAGCGAACTCCGACCTTAACCCGGATAGCAGGCTGACGGGGCTACCGTGCCAATAAGGCCGCCTTCGAAAGGCAAAAGCCACCCATCAATCCGACTCAGCGTCCAATTCGTCAAGCAGGACTTCCAGCGAGTAGTCCTCGGCGATGCCGCTGCGTTCCCCTTCCTGGAGTGCCTCCCCCAGGGCAATCCTCTTGGAATCGTGGGCGCTCCGCCCCGGATCCTTCCCACGACGCGCGCGCGTCTCAGGGCACACAGCTCAACTCCCGCGGCCGACCTTCGTGCCCCGCGAGGTGGACATCAATCACGTCGCCCTCCTGAAGCCCACCCTTTGCGTCTCGAAATTCGAAATGCGCCCGCTCCATCTCGCAGTCCCCGTCGACACAATGGGGCACGACGCGATAGCCCAGATCAATCGACACCAGGCCAGCGGTCATCGCCGACGTCAGCTCGTCCGGCGAGCTCACTCTGTCTTGATTGATATCGCGCCAGACAAGCAGTTCCCCGAAGACCGAATCGTGCGCCGTGATTCGACCGTCGCCATCGTCGTCGAGCGCAGCGAGCGCGGCAAATCCATCTCGGGCTCGGGATCCGTCCGCGAGCGACGTCATGGAGCCGAAGAGCTCCGCTCCGTCGTCGATACGCCCGTTGCCATTGCGGTCGAGCGCCAGCCATGGCGTCTGAGCGGAGACCCAATCCGTTGTTACGCGGGCATGGGTCCCGGCCAGGTCGAAGTACCCAGGGGCCTGGATGAACTCCACGCGCTCGCCCGCAAACGCGAGAACGAGCGGAGTGTCGCACTGTGAAGTCCCTGAAGTCCCTGAAGGCGCTGAAGGCGGATACGTCCACGTGCCGTCCACGAGTGCGCACGGGATAACGGTCACCATGCACCAGTACGTGATGTCCCCGGGGTAGCACCCGCCTGCGTCGGCAACGAGACCGCAGGCGCTGCTCACTCCCCCGTCCGTGCACTGGGCGACGCCCGCCTGCCCGTCGGCCGTCGTGCAGGTCGTGTAGTTTCCAGTACACTTCGTCGCCGAATCGATAGTCCGCGACGCGTCCGAGACGCCACCTTCGGTCCCGCCCCCGTGCGATGCGTCTTCGCTAGGTCGGGCCCCCGAGTCGGCTGTGACCGCGTGGTCTGCGATGGCCACGTCGGCGGACACGGCGTCGTCCGATGGCCCGTCCTCCGCCACCTCGTGGTCGGCGGTGGCCGCGTCCCTGGCCGCAGCGTCCGATTGCCCGTCGATGGTGACACACGCCTCGAAGTTCCCCGAACACGCCGTCGACGACTCGGTGGACACCAGCACGTCCGCCGCCCCGCCGTCGGGCGCTCGATCGGTCGAAGCCTCTTGTTCCAGACGATACGCATCGGAGTCGACCGCGACCGCTTGATCCAATCTGGCCCCATCCCTGGCCGCGCCCACATCGGCTTGCCCGTCCCCCGAGACGTAAGACAGTTCCGTCGCCGCATCGACGCCAACGGGAGGCAACGATTCATCCGAAGGCGCGCTCTGGACCACGCACGCCGTCGACAGCGCAGCGAACAAGGCGATCTTCGTCTTCATGATCTCGTGGTGCCACTGCAAGGCTCAAGCCGACACCACGCTAGCGCCGAAAGGCGACCCCATATGGGGTTAATGCCCCGGGGTCGTGTGCCAGTACGTGCCATCCGCGACGCTCCCGCCATGGGACCGCCGACAGCGCTACCCGCTCCACCCGGTGCTTCGAAGCCTCCGCGTTCTACGGTGCTACCCTGACGGAGACGCGCGCTCACTATGAGCAACGGTTCCGTGCGGGGTTGGCCATGGGAGCCATTTGGATGATTCGGGGAGGTTCTGATGGATAGGGAGATCCGAAACGGAATCGCAGTCGTTGCAGTAGCCATTTCTGCCGCTTGCAACGGCGAGCTCGCGGCAATTCACGCGGGGATGGACGGCGGCGGCGTCAGCTCTTCCGGCAGCAGCAGTGGGACCGCTGTCGACCCCAACGTGACCGACGCCAGCCAACTCCCGAACGGCAATACCGCCTACGCCAGCACCGGCATCGCGTCTTCGAGCGGGGGCTTCGGTTCCAGCAGCTCTTCGGGCAGCCTTTCGTCCAGCGGGATCATCTCATCCACCTCGTCCAGCGGGATCATTTCATCCGCCTCGTCGAGCGGAATCTCCTTACCGTCTTCTTCATCGGGCGGTGGCACCGTCGTCTCGTCGAGCGGCTTCTCCGGGTCGTCCTCTTCGTCGACTGGCGTGCCACTATGCGAATCCTCGACCCCCTGCATTCCGGGCCCAGCGGACTACTGCCTCATCGACGACATGTCGGGTGAGCGCAACTCCACGGGCGGGTACTGGTATACATTCAGCGACCGGACGGTCCCGTACTCCGCGCCGCCCGTCATAGAGCTTCTGTCGGACGGAGGCGTCCCTCCAGGCACCATTCGGCCGCCGGAGGGAACTCCGTACCTCACGAGCGTCGATCAAACCACGTTGCTTAACGGGACCACGGTCTTCTACCGCAGTTTCGATGCCGATGGGGAGACCACATGGGGCGCCGGTTTCGGAATGGACTTCACGGACGTTCCGCCCACCCTAGGACAGGTCCCCTTCAATTCGTGCAATGGGTCCTACGAACTGCCCGATGGGAGCACTCAGATTTTCGATGTGAACGATAGCGCGGTCACCATGCCGCTGCCCTACGACGCAAGCTGCTGGACTGGCGTACAGTTTTGGATGGCGTCGTTGGAGACCACGATAACCAAGGTCATTGTGAACATCGACGACGATCAGACGAGCCCCTGGGGTGGAATATGCGGAGCGTGCGTGACCACCCCCGAGCCCACGCCCCCGTTCGAGTGCTCCAACAGTTGGGCGACTCCGATTCTCGCCACGCCCACGTGGACGCTCTACCAGATTCCCTTCGCCCTGATGAAACCAGACAGCAACTGGAACGGCCAGGGTCTCAAGTCGGGCGGGATTCACACGAACAAGCTCTACAACCTGCACTGGAAGTTCGAGACCGCTGCATCCCCGATGCCGCTCGTCTACGTTGGGGTCGCGATGGTCAGCTTTTATCAGTGACATTCCAGCGGACACTGAATTCTAAAAAGCCACCCGCGCCACATCCCCCGCCTTCACGCGAATCGTGCGGGCCTCTCCGGTCTCAATCTGGCGAACGGTGACCACGCGGAACATGCTGACGAGCGGCAAGGCGTTCTCGCCGGCGCGGACGACGATCTCTGGCATCTCGGCGATCTGGTAAGCCTTGTCGGGCTCCCCGACAATCACCAGCGTGGCCGGCCGCACCGGAACGACGACGTGCAGTGTCTCGTCCTTGTCGGAAGGTCGGACCGGAACCTGAACCGGATTGCAGACTGGACAGCCAAAAACCAGACTGTGCGCGTCGCCCCCGAGGACGAGCGATTCACCAGAGGCCACTTCGCGTGGCGGCTGACCGTCCACGGAAACGGTCACGCCCACGCTGGGGCGCAGGTCGAGGGTGAGTGCGCGCTCGACGGGCGTCGGCGCGGCATCCCGTGCCGGTGCAGCGGCGCGGATTGGAGCCATCCGCACCACGTCGCGGGGTGAGCGAGCGGTCCGGGTGCTCGGGACCGAGATTGTCGACGCGGACGGGACCATGGGAGCCTCTGCGCTGGCAACAACGGACGACTTCGACGCTGGCTCCGACGACGCAGCATTCGGCTCGAGGGCGTGGGACCTGTCAGGGTGGGCTGGACGGACGCGCCAGACCACCGCGGGCAGGGCAGCCACAACCGCAATCCCCAGCACCACGGGGACGGCCCGACGAAGCATGCGGATTCGCGCATTCGACCGATTCATCCGAGCGACAATGCGCAGCAGCTGCGGATCGGTCGGAAAGAGCGCGAGGGCACGATTGTAGTCCGCTGCCGCCGACAGAGAATCGTGATTGCGTCGCGCCGCCGCTCCGAGCGCGCAAAGAGCGTCGCGCAGGCGCGTCGAATGGGATCGTTCGTACTCGGCGGCGTCGGCCATCCACGCCTCGAGCTCTGCGCGCGGGTTCGTCATGCCCAGCCGCGAAAGCTCCGCGCCCAGCGCCTCGCGCATGGCCGTGGCGTCCGGGAATCGGTCTTCCGGCCGTCGCGCGAGCGCTCGGTCGAGAATTGCGCTCCAACGACTTCCGACCGATGGTCGCTCCTTCTGGGCCTCGCGATAACTGGTCTCGAGCACGCGGCGCAGGACCTGCGCGGGGTTGTCCCCGTCGAACGGCAGATGCCCCACCATGCTCTCATAGAGAAGCACCCCGACCGCGAAGACGTCCGCCCGCCCGTCGACCTCTCCGCCCTCGATCTGCTCCGGTGCCATGTGGGCTGGACTCCCGAGCACTTGACCCGTCGAAGTAATGCCTTGGGCGTCGAGCAGCTTCGCGATTCCAAAGTCCGTCAGTTTGACGACGGCTCGACTGCCAGCGACGTCCGGCTCGCTGGCGTCGTCCACCCGCGGAGAGCGTAGCTCGACGAGAACATTCTCCGGCTTGATGTCGCGGTGGATCACGCCTCCCGCGTGCGCGTGCGCCAGCGCTGCGAGAAGCTCCATCCCCAGGGCAGCGGCCACATCCGGCGGCAACGACCCATGATCGTCGAGAAGCGTGCGGAGGGTCGTTCCCCGAAGCAGCTCGACGACCAGATAGAGCTCCTCCTCGGCGGGATCGCTGACGTCGTAGACCTCGACGATGTTCGAGTGGCGAAGCTTGGCCACCGCGCGCGCTTCGGTCTCGAACCGCATCGCGACTTCGCGCGAACTGCGCAAATGCGGATGGATGACTTTAACGGCGACCTCTCGGCCGAGTCGCGTATCGCGCGCGCGATAGACAGTCGCCATCCCGCCCCGACCGAGCTCCGAAAGAAGGTCGTACTTGGCAATGCGCGGAAGCATCCCCGTGCGCATGCCGGCGGCGGCCGGGTTCATTCGCCGCAATTGTACCCCCCCGCGGGCCAGACGCTAACCGAGGGCGGCATCTTGTTCAGTTTCTTGAAGAATCCCCCTTGCTTGTGCCGTGGAGCACGGCTAACGTCCCGCGGCCCTGTTTGGTGGTGTTGAAATTCGCGGAACCCCAATCCGGGGCCCGCGTTTTTTTTTCCATTCTCATCAGGCCTCCCTCGTACGTCCATGTCAGCCCCTGCTTCGTCATTGCACCGCATCGATCGGGACGCCCTCCTGCGCATCGTGGCCCCGATCCTCTTCGTGCACGGTGCAGAACTGGTGGACCTGGAGTTCAAGACGGAGCGCCAGGGGTGGGTGCTCCGTATTCTGATCGAAAAGGCCGGCGCAAATGCTCAGCGTCTCTCGACCAAAGATGCCGCCATCGACCTCGAGCTCTGCGCTCGTATCGCGAGGGACCTCAGCCCCGCCCTCGATGTCGAGGACCTGATCCCGCACGCCTATCACCTGGAAGTCGGCTCGCCCGGAATCGAGCGCCCGCTGCACGAGGAGCGTGACTACATCCGGTTCGCGGGGCAAAAAGCCAAGCTGAAGCTTTCTGAGCCCCTCATCGGTCAGAGCGTCATCGTCGGCGTCATCGATAGTGTGAACCAGGGACAGGTCACGGTTCGGACCCTCGAGCGCGCGGTCACGATTCCGCTTTCCATCATCGAGCGAGCACGGCTCGTCTTCGACTTCGGCTCCGGCAGTAAGGAGCCCCACTCTCAGAAGAGGAAGCATTGAGGAATTCTATGGCTATCCAACAACAACAGGCCGGCTCCGGAGATCTCACCTTGCTCCAGGCGATCGAGATGGTCGCGAAGGACAAGGGGATCGACAAAGGGCGCCTCGTCAAGACCGTCGAGGAGGCCATCCTGAAGGCAGCGCAGAGTGTCTTCGGGGCGAACCGAGAGCTCGAAGCTCGCTTCAACGAAGAGACCGGCCAGGTCGACCTCTTTCAATACATGACCGTCGTTGACGACGTCGCGGACGAAGAGCGCGAAATTGCCCTCGAGGACGCACGCAAGCTCGGACTGGAAGCCCAGATGGGCGAAGAATTAGGGTTCCAGATCTTCTGGCACTCGCACGACGCCAAGCGCGCGGCAGAACAGGACAAGGATTACGGGGACATCTTGCGCGTCAAGCAGGCGCGTCAGGCGTTCGGGCGCATCGCAGCGCAGACCGCAAAGCAGGTCCTCATTCAGCGCGTCCGGGACGAGGAACGCGACCTCATTTTCAACGAATTCAAGGATCGCAAGGGGGAGCTCATCAAGGGAGTCGTTCGGCGCTTTGAGAAGGGCAACAACCTGCTCGTCGATCTCGGGCGCACCGAGGGAATCCTGCCATTTCGCGAGCAGACAGCTCGCGAGACCTATCGGCCCGGGGACCGCATCGTGGCGTACGTCAAGGACATCGATCGCGAAGCTCGCGGCCCGCAGGTCATCTTGAGCCGAAATGACCCGCGGCTCGTCGAGAAGCTCTTCGAGGCCGAGGTCCCCGAGATCTATGAAGGTATCGTCAAGGTCGTCGCGTGTGCACGCGAGCCCGGCGCCCGCTCGAAAATCGCGGTCACGAGCCGTGACGCCGATGTCGATCCCGTAGGCGCCTGCGTCGGAATGAAGGGAGCGCGCGTTCAGGCTGTCGTCCAGGAGCTGCGCGGCGAGAAGATCGACATCGTGCCGTTCGACCGCGATCCCGCTCGGTTCGTGTGCGCCGCCATCCAACCGGCGGAGGTCAGCAAGGTCATCGTCGACGAAGCGGACGGGCGGATGGAGCTCGTCGTCCCCGACGAGAAATTGAGTCTGGCGATCGGGCGCAAGGGCCAGAACGTGCGCCTAGCCGCGCAATTGTCGGGATGGAAGCTCGACATCATCAGCGAGGCGAAGTTCAAGCAGATGGAGGAGGAGGCGGTTACGCAGCTTCAGCAGATTGAGGAGGTCTCCGATTCGATCGCCCGGAGCATGTACCGCCTTGGCTTCCGTACGATCGAGGAGCTCGCGGAGGCCATGGAACAAGAGCTCACCGCCATCCCGGGATTGGGCGGAACCGAAGCGGCTACACGCATTCGCGCCAGCGCGGAGACGACGATGGAGCGCCTTCGTCAAGAGCGTATTCGCGCCGCCTCCTTGCGTACCGAACCACTTACAGAACGCGAGCGTTTGCTGTTCATTCGTGGAGTTGGCGAGCGTACGGTGCAGCTCCTGGAGGACGCGGGCTACAGGTCGGTCGACGACATCCTTCGCGAGGATGAGGACAAGCTCGCGATCAAGACGGGCCTCGGGATCAAGAAGGCACGTGCCATCAAGAGCGGGGCCGAGCATTTCCTGTCCGGCGAGGCCAAGACCATCGAAGCAGCTCGTCGCGAAGCGGTCGCTCGGGCGCGTGAGATCGGCGCCTCGTAGGCCACGAGGTTCGGTCAGATTCTTCATTCGAACGCGAGGATTCAATCAAGTGCCCCTAGGCGAGACGACGAACCGAATGCGACAGGCAGCCCCAAGGGGTGCGCCCCAGCGGCTGTGCGTCGGCTGTGGGCGGGTGGATGACGCCCGGGCCATGGTGCGGTTCGTTCTTGCGGACGGCCGACTGGCCATCGACGGACTGTTCGGGCATCGCCCGCGCCAACGGTTGGGGCACGTGCGCGGCCGCGGGGTGCACGTCCATCCGCGTGCGTTGTGCGTCGGACGAGCTCCGCGCGCCATGGCGCGAGCCTGGAAGCGGGACGCGCGGCCGATGGCGATCGAGCTCGGACCCGTGCTGGCCACGGAGTGCAACGCACGCATGGACGCGGTGATGCATCGGGCGCGGCGCGCAAACGCCTTGGTGGTGGAAGGCGGTCACTCAGTCGGCCAGTTGCTCGTCTCGGCGGCTTCTCTCTGGATCGTGGCGGTTGACGCTGGGCCAACAGCCGCCAGCGCTGAACTGGACGGAGCGGTTCGTGAGGGCAAGGTCATCGCCTGGAAGACTCGACGCGGGCTCGGGAGCCTTCTGGGAGAAGACTCCGTCGCCCTTTGTGGCGTGATGGATCGCGAGATGGCGAGAGAGCTGCAGGTTCTGCGCCTGGCGGCGGATGGTGGCACGGCAATGACGAGAGAAGGTGCGGAATGCAGCAGCGCTCTGGAGGCTCGATGAGCGTCAAGGTTCGTGTCTACGAGGTAGCGAAACAGTTGAACCTCGACCCAAAGCAGGTCGTCGGCCTCTTTCAGGCGATTGGCGTGACGGACGTGCGCAACCACATGAGTTCCGTCGAGCCCGAAGCCATCGAGCGGGTGAAACGCCATCTCGAGAAGCAGCGAACGCACGACACCGTTGAAGAACGGATTCGCCCGACTGTGATAAAGAGGCGAGCCGTCGCAAAAGCCGCTTCGTCGTTCGCGCCTGCGGAGACCCCGCCGGTTCCGATCGTAGCTCCGGCTGCATCCTCGACGCGATCGCTCGAGAGTCTGCCCATGGCGCAACCCGCGGAAGTGAACGGTCACCAGACCGTCGCAGAGATTCACCCCCTTCCGCCTGAACCCGTGGTTGAGCGCCCGTTGGTGCCCGAGGCGCGAGCGAGCACCCATGCGCTGGCAGCGGTCCACGAGGAATCGGACGTGATGGCTCCCGCTTCGTTCGTGGCCCCTGTTCCGCAGCCCTCCGTCCACGAAGTCGTCGCGCCACCGGTGGAAGTCCCTGAACCAGCGCCTTCCGCTCCACTGCCACCGCCTGCTCCGCGTTCCGTTCCAGCCTTGGAACGACCCACCGATGATGCCGTGGCGGCTGCCGCGCCCATCCCGGTCGTCGAGCCCGAACCGGTGCGTCCGGCTCTCGTGCTGCCACCGCCGGTCGAGGAGCCACCGTCGGTGCCCCCGGTCCCGCCCTTGCTGCCCGTGGTCGCCGAGGACCTCCCCGAACGCGTCGTGTCGGCGCCTCCTTCGCCCCCGCCTCCCCCACCGCCTCCCGTGCAATCCGCACCTCCGGTGACGTCGCCACGCGAGTCTGCGCGCCCCGTCGCAACGCGCTCGACTGCACCGAAGACGGGCGTCGAATACTGGACGGGACGGCCCGGTGTTCCGATGTCTCCGCCGGCTCAAACTTCGCGCGTGACGCCCACCCAGCCGAACATGCCCCGGCGCGTCCAGTACGATCCGCGTGCTGGTTCGCCGCCTGGAGGCGCTGGAGCTCGGCGCGATGTTCGCGCACCCGGTCAGCAACCGGGTCGCCCCACGATGGGCCGCACCACAGGGGGAGCAGGAGGTCGTCGTCCTTCGGGCCCCATGCCTCCGAGGAAGCCCGCCGCCGTCTCCACGCAGGAGATGAGCGCGCACAAGAAGGTCATTCGTATCGAGAACGACGTGACGCTGCAGTCGATGGCGCAGCGCATGAGCCTCAAGGCGACCGAGCTTCTCATGAAGCTTCTGTCGATGGGGATGAGCAACGTCCACATCAACACGACCCTCGATGCCGATACCGCCAAGATCCTCGCCAGCGAATTCGGCTGGGACGTCGAGGATGTCGGCAAGAGCGAAGAGCAGACCATCGCGGAGGCGCGCGGCGAAGAAGAAGAAGTCGCCAAGGATGTGGAAGGAAACACGACGCGCCCACCGGTCGTGACCGTCATGGGACACGTCGACCACGGAAAGACGAGTTTGCTCGATCGGATTCGCCAGGCCCACGTGGCCGCTGGAGAAGCCGGGGGCATCACGCAGCACATCGGTGCCTACAAGGTCGACACGGATCGGGGAACGGTTGTTTTCTTGGACACGCCGGGACACGAAGCGTTCACGCAGATGCGCGCGCGCGGCGCGAGCGTGACCGACATCGTCGTTCTCGTCGTGGCCGCCGACGACGGTGTCATGCCGCAGACCAAAGAGGCCATCGCGCACGCTAAGGCCGCGAAGGTCTCGCTCATCGTGGCGGTCAACAAGATCGACAAGCCGGGCGCCGACCCGGAACGCGTCAAGCGCGAGCTCGTCGACCAAGGCCTCGTTCCGGAAGACTGGGGCGGCGACACTCAATTCACCCACGTGAGCGCGGTCACGGGCGAGGGCGTTCCCGAGTTGCTCGAGGCGATTCAGCTTCAGAGCGAGCTGCTCGAACTCACGGCAAACGCCAAGCGCCCCGCAAGCGGTACCGTTCTCGAGGCGCTTCTCGACCGCGGACGCGGTCCTGTCGCCCGCGTCCTCGTCCAGGACGGGACGCTGCACGTCGGCGATTTCGTCCTCGCGGGCGCCGGATTCGGCAAGGTCCGCGCGATGACCAACGAGCACGGCAAGCAGCTGCACGAAGCCGGTCCGGCGACGCCCGTGGAAATCCTCGGCCTGAGCGAGGTTCCCAACGCGGGCGACAAGATGGATGCGGTCAAGGACCCGAAGAAGGCGCAGGAGATCGCCGAGAGCCGACGCGGCAAGCTCGCAAAGAATCTCGTTCCGGCGAGCGCGAAGGTGTCGCTCGAGGAGCTCTCCAAGCGCATCTCCGACAGCGGGCAGCAGGAGCTGCGCATCATCATCAAGGGCGATGTGCAGGGCTCCGTGGAGGCCGTGGCCGACGCGCTCGCGAAGCTCACCAGCGAGCGGGTTCGCCTGTCGATCATCCACGCGGCCGTTGGAGCGATCACGGAGGGCGACGTCAACTTGGCGGTTGCCTCCAAGGCGATCATCGTCGGCTTCAACGTTCGGCCAGCGGGCAAGGCTTCGGCGGTCGCCGAAGAGAACAAGATCGAGATGCGCCTCTACTCGATCATCTACAACGCGATCGAGGACGTGAAGTCCGCGATGGAAGGCCTCTTGCCGCCGACGCTGGTCGAGAAGCAGCACGGCAAGGCGGAAGTGCGCCAGATATTCAAGGTCAAGGGAATCGCGGTGGCCGGCTGCCACGTCACGGAAGGAAAGATCACGCGAACGGGCAAAGTCCGTTTGGTGCGCGATGCGGTCGTCGTGTGGGACGGAAAGATAGCAAGCCTGAAGCGATTCAAGGACGACGCCCGGGAAGTGCTCGAGGGCTTCGATTGTGGCATCAGCCTCGAAGGCTACAACGACCTCAAGGACAAAGACGTCTTCGAGTGCTACGAGGTCGAGGAAGTCAAACAGACTCTCGAATAGCGGCGAAGGCGCTCGAAGTAGATCATGGTCGTCGGTGTCCTACGATTGACCTTTCATGTGCCCAGCGCTCGTTCACTCAAGGACAAGCGCCACGTCATGCGACGATTTCGCGATCGAGTCCGTGCGCGTTTCGATGTTTCGATTGCGGAAGTCGGCGCCGAAGACAAGCTGCAGCTGGCGGTGTTCGGCGTCAGCGTGGTCTCCAACCGTCGCGAGATCTGCGAAGGCGTTCTCGAGCATGTGGCGCGCGCTGCGGAGCTCGACACGGAGGCCGTGCTGACGAGCCGAGAGACGGAGTTCGTGACGTTCGGGCAAGAGATGTTTGGAGACGACGATGGCTGCTGAGAAGGGGATTCGCGCGCGCCGAGTGGCCGAGGGGATTCGTGAAGAGATTTCGTCGCTGCTGGAGTTCAAGGTCAAGGATCCCCGTGCTGCGGGCGCGGTCGTCACGCGCGTCGAGATGCACGCCGATCTCCAGAGTGGTCGCGTCTTCGTGCGCCTTCTCGCGGGCGGAGACCTGGAGGCCCAAAAGCGTCTCGTCGAAGCGCTCGACCACGCGTCGGGCATGTTGCGCCGGGAGGTCACCAAGCGCTTGGGCCTGAGAAGGGCGCCGGAGCTGCGATACGCGTACGACGACGGGCAGGACAACGTCAGTCGGATTGAGACGATCCTCGCCGAGATCGATGCGGAGCGCAAAGGGCGGTAGGGAGGGCGAGCGCCGGCCTCGGCTCGACTCGAACGGGTCTCAGAGTTCAGCGCAAGGTGACCGCCGAACTCGACGAGGAGCTCGGTCGGCTTGCGGAGCACCAAGGGCTTGGCTTCGAGGACGGCGAGATCCGCGCCGAGGTGCCGACCGGGGAGCTGCTCGCTGCGTCGCTGGGGCTCCTCCAAGGGGAAGCGCCGGCGGACGGTCTCGCGCTGGGATCGAAGCGCCGTGCGCGGAAGGCCAGCGAGTTCTGAGAGAAAGCATCGGCCGGATAGGCGCAGTCAACGGCCGGACGGACGCGGTCAACGGCCGGAGGGACGCGGCCATCGGTCGGATGGGCGCGGTCATCGGTCGGAGGAGTGCGGCCATCGGTCGGAGGAGTGCGGCCATCGGTCGGAGGAGTGCGGCCATCGGTCGGAGGAGTGCGGCCATCGGTCGGAGGAGTGCGGCCATCGGTCGGAGGAGTGCGGCCATCGGTCGGAGGAGTGCGGCC
>Ga0326728_10013042_pt1 | contig 18211 bp, 17 predicted proteins | sample MB3enrmetagenome_FD_207602 | JGI IMG/M metagenome (GOLD analysis project Ga0326728, IMG submission 207602) | Lab enriched peat soil microbial communities from McLean, Ithaca, NY, United States - MB31MN | ecosystem: Environmental > Terrestrial > Soil > Wetlands > Peat | place: USA: New York... | reverse complement strand
AAAATACCCCGGCGGCGTCGCGCCGCCGCAGTCCAAGGCGCCTTCGCGCATTTCCTAACCGCTATCCGGTCAAAGGAGGATTCCCATGAAACGCTGGGCAGTTTGGGCAGTGGTCGCAACGGCCTTGGTCCTCATCGCGGGGGCCACGCCGGCCTTTGCCCAGGCAACTTTCACCATCCCGTTCACGTTCCAGGTGAACGGCACAAGTCTCCCCAAAGGCCAATACTCGATCGTCCAAAAGGACGATAGTCATATTGCGCTGCGGCAGGAATCAACGGGCAAGGAAACTCCCGTCGCCTTCACCAAACGCCTGCCGAAGCCGACCCCGCCCCTCGCTGAGCCCCAGCTTGTCTTCGACGTGGTAGGGAACTTCGCGCCGTCCTATACGGAATATGTTACGGATTACGTGCTGGCGGAGGTGTGGGTGCCCGGCGCGGAGGGGTTCCTGGTCCATACGCTGAAGGGCGCGCACAAGACCCAGATCATCAAGGCGCAGAAAACAAAATAAATGAAAAAGATTGGCATCCTTGGCGGCATGAGCCCGGAATCCACGGCGCTCTACTATGAGCACATCACCCGGACTTACACGGCGCGCTTTAGCGACTACGGTTACCCGGAGATTCTCATCTACAGCGTGAACTTTCAGAAGTTTGTGGATTGGCAGCACCGCGGCCAGTGGAATGAAGCGGCGCGGGAAATGGCCGAGGCCCTGGAACGGCTGCATGGGGCGGGCGCCGATTTCGGGCTCATCGCCACCAACACCATGCACATTGTATTCGAGGAAGTCCAACGCGCCGTTCACATGCCCCTGCTGAGCATTATACAGGCCACGGCGGAAGCCATCCTGGCCGCCGGGCTTCGGTCCGTCGGCCTGCTGGGGACCGTGTTCACCATGTCGGAACCATTCTTCCGCGAGGGGCTGGAGCGGTCGGGAATCACCGTGCTCGTTCCGGGGTCCGGAGATCAGCAACGGGTAAACGATGTGATCTATCAGGAATTGTGCCGGGGCGAGATCCGGCCCAACTCACGGCAAGTGTTTCTGGAAATTATCGAGCGCCTGCGCGGCCGCGGCGCGGAAGGGATTGTCCTCGGCTGCACGGAGATACCACTTCTGGTCGAACCGCAACACTGCAACTTACCCCTGTTCAACACCGCCCTGCTGCACGCCGATAAGGCACTGGACTTCGCCCTGCAACCAGCTCGTTGAAAACCCGCGCCGGCACTCTGTCGCATTCAGGGTACAAACCGGTAGCCACGAACAGTGCCTTGCTGTCCGTGGGCCTTTCGTCGATGCGCGAAAAACTATTGATTGCCGTCCCGAACGACGGCGCTACGTTCAAGGCCGAATACTTTGACCCCATAGCAGCAGCGTGATAAGGTCTCGCACCGAGGTGATTAGTTACATGAGCATCTTCAGATTTTATCTGGCAATTCTCGTTCTGGCTTCGCAGTTCGCCCTGGCAGGAAGCGTCGCCACCCCCGAGTGGAGTTACGAACCCGGCGAGGGCCTCGGGCAGCTTGCGCCCTTCCCGAATGCGGAGCACTCCGAGGGTGTGTTGCTGACGGGCAACTCCGGACACATCCGCCTGGTCGCTCCTGGCGGAAGTATGCTTTCCAGCATGCAAACTGATTTGCCTCCCGCCACCAACGCCATTCCGGTGATATTTCGACGGGGAGAAGAGGCGCGCATCGTCGTGGCCGACAATGAGGGATCGATTTACTGTTTTCACCGCAATGGCGAGCGCCTTTGGAAATATACGCGCGTGAGTAAAGGCACCGATTTTCGCGTTCTCACCGTCGCCGACCTCGAAGGCAAAGGCGCAAACGAAATTGTGATGAGCGATACGCTTGGCCACCTCTATGCCGTCGATGCGAACGGCCATTTGCGCTTCGAGGTGACGGCCACAAATTTCCGGGTAAGCCCGGCGGCCGCCGCGAAGATCGATAGCAAAGGCGGCGCCGAGATCGTATTCGGAACGGATGATAAAGACCTCTACGCGGTGCGGGCCAACGGGGAGGTTCTGTGGCATGAGCACGTCGAAGGCGCCATCGGCCGGTCGCTGCCGGTCATTGCCTCGCTGGGTGCCGGGGGACCGGTGGCGCTGGTCACCATACCCTTCGTAGGAACGTTTCAAGGGCTCGATGCGCGCGATGCCAGAACGGGGCAAATGCTCTGGCACGCCCCCTCGCTGCTGCAATCGTATCAGTCCATCGCCGTGGCGGATATTGATGGCGATGGGGGGCCCGAAATTCTGTACGGAGACAAGAGTGACCGCGTCTATTGCGTCGACGCGCACGGCCGGCGGCGCTGGGAGGTGCATCTGGACGGTCGAGGGATATTCTTCACGCCCGCCATCGCCGATCTGGAAGGCAAAGGGCGGGCGACGCTGTTTCAAGTGGTGCGCGCCACGGGTACCAACGGGAAATCTCTTTATGCGTTGGACGCCAGCGGCGGCATCCTCGATTCCTGGTCACTGCCGGGCGGCGGCGGGGGTGCTCCCATCCTCGTCCGCTGGCAGAACGAAAGCGAAGTGCATTTGCTGGTTGCCGGCGAGTCCGGCAAGCTGATTGCCTACCGGCTGACGCAGAATCCCGGCGCCAAGATTCTCTGGACAGGCTTGCAGGGCCGTTTCGCAACGCCACCCCCCTCACCATCGGCCGCCTCCCCAAACCCGGCCGCGCTGTCCGCCGCCGCAACCAAGGTGGTGAATGTGAGCTTGGGCACCACGACCCTTGAGGAACCCTCGCAGGGAGCGCCGTTGGTGTCCCTCCGCGTCGTCGATCCGGATGGCACGGTTCACCTCACCCTTCTCAAACCCGAAGCCGGAGAGGCGGTGGCTGGAGAGTTGCTCGCCTCGAAATCAGGAAATTATGAAGTGACAGCGCAGTGGCTGGGTACAGACTCCGCACCGCTTCGAACTGAGCGCACAACCTATCGCGCCAGCGCCGCATTAAACCTGACCCTGCCCGCTGCGCCGGGAGACTTGGCGGCCTATGTGAAGGCGCGCCTTTCCGCAGCGCGCCAACTCGCTCTCGAATCCGGCAAAGTGAAGGACTACGATGCGGCGCATGCGGAGGCGGATTACGACTTGACTCTGCTGGCGGCTGTGAAAAAGCTTGCTCCACCAGATCCGGTCATGGTTCAAGTGGTGCGCAATCCCTGGGCGCAACACCACCCCACCACGCTGCTCGCCGAAGAGGGAATCTCGAAGGGCGGAATACAGGTGCGGATGCTGGGCAATGAGTACGCCTCCGCCGCCGTGGCGCTGAGCAATGTCACCGCGCGTCCCCTTACCCTGGTCTTCCGCTCGACGCTTCCCCACGTCGTGCAGTTTCGCGATGTGCTGATGGTGGTGCCGGACACCACGGGAAAACCACAAGAAGATCCCCTGCCGCTGCTGGGCGAGGGGCAAACGCTGCGGCTGCGGCCGGCGGAAACGCGCGAACTCTGGCTGACCTTGCACAGCCGCTCGCTCGAACCAGGGAAGCACACGGCGGTGGTGCAGATTTACATTCTGGAGCGCGTCGCGCCGCCCATAGCCGTCCCTCTGGAGATCACCGTGTCGCGCGTGCGCCTGCCTGACCGCTTTAGCTACAAGCACTGCAACTGGCTCTATCTTTCCGGCATCAGCGATGAGCACCTTCTGGAGGCGACCATTCGCGACGCGGTGGAGCACCGCACCAATGTCTTCAACCTCCCCGGGCCGACGGTGAGCGTGCAGTGCGATGGCACCGTCATAGGCGGCGACACGGCCGCGGCGGATCGATTGATCCCACGGCTGCCGGGCGCGTTCTTCCTCCTTAATGGAACGGTGGCCCCAAAGTGGCCCGCAGGGTGCTCGCCCGACGCCGCTACACAAGACCGCGCTTACAGCCAGGCTCTGCACTGGTACGCGAATCACATGCGCGAATTGGGCCTGAGCAATGCTGATTACGCTTTGTATATGCAGGACGAACCGGGCCTCAACGGCGGCGGCAGCGCCTTCGATCACTACGTCGATATGGTGAAGCGCGTCAAGGCAGCCGATCCGCAGATGCAGGTCTACACGAATCCGGCCGGAGGCGCGACGCCGGAGATGGTGGCTCCGCTCGCGGGGTTGGTGGATGTTTGGTGTCCGGACCTGCACCTCTTCCGCGTCCACCCCGCCGAATACACGGCGGTGTTTAGCCAGGCCAAACAGTTCTGGCATTACGAAGCGCCCGGCGACCAGCGCGGCCTCGACCCGCTGGGCTTCTACCGCATGAAGCCGTGGATTGCCTTTGAACTGGGAATGAATGGCGGCGGCTATTGGGTCTATTCGGAAAAAGACTATTGGACCCCCAGCCACGAAACCGATTACGGCGTCGTTTATCCCGGACCGCAGGGACCCGTCACCACCCAGCGCTGGGAGGCCTCCCGCGAGGGCAGCCAGGACTTTGAGTTGCTGCTCATGCTGCGCCGCGCCGCGCAAGCCTCTTCTTCGCCGGACGCGAAAAACGCGCTGGCGCTGATTGACCAGGCGGTGGCGTTTGTGACGCGCGGGCAGGAGCACGCCACGGACATCAGCCGGCACTTCCACACCTACGCGCCGGACTTTCAAACCTGGATGGATTACCGCAATAAATTGATCACTGCGACAGAGGAGTTGATTCCTTAAATGCTACGACGAAACTTTCTCTCTTATCTGGCTGTACCGTGGTTGGCCGCAGGGACTGCTGTTTCCGCCACTGACAAGGGTGGCCTTTCCCCTGCCGGCCGCCGTCCCTTCGTGCTGGGGCTTTACAACCTCCCCAAGGTTGCGGACCCTTGGGGCGAAGCGCAGGAGGCGGGGTGCAACCTTGTGCGCGTGGCGCCTTCGACTCAGGAATTTGATCAGGCCCGGGAACACAAAATGCGCACGTGGGTCAGCCTGGGATCGATTTCCGAAAAGAATCGCGCCGCGGATGAGTCGCGAATTCGCGCGATCGTCGAGCAGTTTCGCCACGATCCCGCCCTGATGTTTTGGGAGACCGAAGACGAACCCGCCTTCCGGTGGAAGAGCCCCGAACCGCGCGTCACTCCCGAGCAGATCATCGCCACGCACGATTTTGTGAGGGGAATCGACCCCATCCACCCCCTCTATCTGGATCACGCTCCGGTGAATCTGGAAAGGACCTTGCGGAAATACAACGCCGGAGCGGAGATTATCGCCACCGATATCTATCCGGTAATTCCCCACGGTATTCGGGAAATGTACGCTCTCTGGCCGACGGGGCGGCAGGGCGACTTCCTGAACGCCACCATCAGCCAGGTGGGCGAGTACACCGACAAGATGCGCCGCGTGGCAGGGCCCTCGCGGGCAGTGTTTATGGTGCTCCAGGCCTTCGCGTGGGAGGACCTGCGGGACAAGGACCGCGACCCCGCCATGGTCCTCTACCCCGATCGCGCGCAGTTGAAGTTCATGGCTTACCAGTCAATCATTCACGGAGCCGATGGATTGCTGTACTGGGGTTTGGCCAGCAATCCCGCCGCGGCGCCTGTGTGGAACGACCTTCGCGCCGTACTCAGCGAATTGGCGCAGTTGGCGCCTGAACTTTCTGCCCCGCCGCAAAAACTAGCGCTCCGGATTGAGTATCACGACACCGGCCACAGCCTCGATCGCGGGGTTGAATGGACCGCCCGGCCTTCCGCAAAAGGCATCGTGCTCTACACCGTCAATGCCGATGAAAATCCCGTGGAAGCCCGCTTTACTTTGCCTGCTGGGTTGGGAAGTTGTCAGATGGTTGGGACAGATGAAATGACTCCAGTGTCGCGGGGAACGGTTGAGCTTTCCTACGCTCCCTTTGAGGCCAAAGCTATGCGCATTACTTGAAGAGGTTGCTTCCCATCAGCCCTCGCCTCACCACTGTTCATGAGATGTGCGAAGCACCTTGGACTGCGGCGGCTCGACGCCGCTTTTGGCATCCTCCCAGGCGTAATTCCAAAGCGGCGTCGAGCCGCCGCAGTCCAAGGTGCTTCGCACATCCATTTTCATAGCAGTCACAAAGGTCACGGAGAACAGGCGAGGCTGCATTCTACATTCCGAGTAACTTCCGCAGTTCCGCTTCGTCCAGGGTCTTAATGCCCAGGGCGTGCGCCTTTTCCAGTTTGGAGCCGGGATCGGCGCCCACCACGACGTAGTCGGTTTTCTTGCTGACGGAACCGACCACGCGCCCGCCGCGCTCTTCAATCAACTGCTTGGCCTGATCGCGCGAATAGGTGGGCAGCGTGCCCGTCAACACGAATTGCTTTCCCGCTAGCATGCCGCCCGTCTGGCGCGTTTGCTTCTGCTCAAACTGCAAGCCGGCCTTGCGTAGTTTTTCAATGACCTCGCGGTTGCGTTTCTCTTGGAAGAATTCCTGAATGGCCTCTGCCACGCGCGGTCCCACCTCTTCCGCCTCTACCAATTCTTCTTCCGTCGCTTTGGCGAGTTTATCGAGCGAGCCGAAGTGGGTAGCAAGCAACTGCCCGGTGCGCTCGCCCACAAAGCGTATGCCCAAGGCAAAGATCACGCGCGCCAACTCCGCCTGCTTGCTGCGCTCGATTTCACCCAGAAGGTTTTGCGCCGACTTGTCACCCATGCGCTCGAGGTCGGCGAGTTGCTGGTGCGTCAGCTTGTAGAGGTCGGCCACATCGTGCACCAGACCTTTGTCCACGAGTTGGTCCCCCAGCGACTCACCCAGCCCATCGATGTTCATGGCGCGCCGCCCCGCGAAATAGAGGAGCGATTCCTTGAGCTTGGCAGGGCAGGCCGTGTTGACGCAGCGGTAAGCCACTTCGCCTTCGGCACGATGCACATCGCCCCCGCACACCGGGCACTTCTTGGGCATCGCGAACTCGCGCCCGTCCTCCGCATGCTTCACCACCTTGACAACCTGCGGGATCACTTCGCCGGCGCGCTGGATGAGCACCGTGTCGCCAATTTTCACTCCCAGGCGCTCGATTTCGTCCATGTTGTGGAGCGTCGCGTGGCTCACGGTGACGCCGCCCACATCCACGGGCTCCAAATCAGCCACGGGTGTAAGCGTGCCGGTGCGGCCCACCTGGGGGCGGATGTCCATGACGCGCGTCGTTGCCTGGCGCGCCGGGTATTTATACGCGACGGCCCACCGCGGCGACTTGGCCGTGGTGCCCAACTCCTGCCACAGGTCGGTGTTATTTACTTTGATAACGATCCCATCGATCTCGTAATCCAGGTCGTCGCGCTTGGTTTCCCACTCCTGGATGTAAGCCAGCAGATCGTCAAACGCCGGGCAGCGACGCCAATGGGGATTGACCTTGAAGCCCATCTGGGAAAGCGTTTCGAGCGCCTGCGCGTGCTCGCCGGGCAGTTCGGCGCCGTTCACCAATAAGTAGTAAATGAACATGTCGAGCTTGCGCTCCGCCACGATGCGCGAGTCGAGTTGCCGGATGGTGCCCGCCGCGGAGTTGCGCGGGTTGGCAAACTTCGGCTCGCCCGCCGCCTCGCGCTGTGCGTTGGTCTGCTCGAACGCCTTGCGGGTCATGATGACCTCACCACGCACTTCAAATCGCGCCGGAGTGCCGATCAGCTTCAGCTTCTTTGCCTCCAGGCGCAACGGCACGGAGCGAATAGTCCGGATGTTGGTGGTCACGTCCTCGCCCACCTCGCCGTCGCCGCGGGTGACGCCGTGGGTGAGCGCGCCGTCCTGATAGGTGAGCGCCATGGAAAGGCCATCGAGCTTCAGTTCCGCCACGTATTCCACGCGGTCACGGCCCGCCAACTCGCGTACGCGGCGGTCAAAGTCGCGCAGGTCGTCAACCGAGTACGTATTGTCGAGGCTCATCATGGGCGCCGGGTGGCGAAGTTTGGGAAATTCCTCGGCGGGCGCGCCGCCCACGCGCTGCGTTGGTGAGTCGGGCGTGACGAGCTGAGGATGCTGGAGTTCGAGCTCCTTCAGGCGGTGCATCAGCTTGTCGAACTCGAAGTCAGAGATCTCCGGGTCATCGAGCACATAGTAGCGGTGCTCGTGGTACCGGATTTTGTCGCGCAATTCGGTAATTTCCTTCTCGATGTTTTTGGCCACGGCCTTCCTTGTCCCCCGTGCAGTCACGGCAAAGATGCTTGGGCAATTATACCGTGGGTGCTGCCGCGCGTGGCATGGCCATCTTGGCCGTGAACGTTCACGGGCGGGACGCCCATACCACGCCACCGCGGCGTCCATTTCCAGCGCTTCACCGCGTCTTGACACGGCTGCGATGCGGCTGCTAGTGTCATTAGGGAAAGGCAAAAATCAAGAGGAGTACTGGTCATGAAGCTGCGAAAGATTCTTATGACGACAACGCTCGCAGCCGCGTGCGTGGCCACCCTGGCCGCGGCGCCGCAGAACGAAAAACAGCCGGTCGTATCGAGCACGGGGCGTTTTGGCGACCCGACCTCCATCGCGATCAAGTACCAGGATTACCTTTATGGGGTCGTCAAAGAAAAGAAGCCGGATGAACTGACGCTGACCAAGACCAAGTTCGGTGTGGACCAGACCTTCAAGCTCAACAAGAAAACAAAATTCACGCAGGATGGCAAGGCCAGTTCATACGACAAGCTCAAAGTGGGCGACAGGATATATATCGACGTAGACACCGACAAGAAAACCGGCGTAATGACCGCCAAAAAGGTGGTCAGCGGCGTGGATATCCCGTCGATCCCGACGGAGCAGTGACCGGATTTTAGATTTTGGACTTTGGATGGAAGGCCTCACTTGCCCGCCGCGGCTGCCGGCAGATCTTTATCTCCAATCCAAAATCCCAAATCCAAAATCCCAAATTGAAAAAAGGCACCCTCATTTATAATCCGGTTGCGGGGCGGCGTCCTGGCAGGCGGGAGCGCGAAGTCCGCGAAGCCGCCGAGGTGTTGCGCCAGGCCGGGCTGGAAATCGAGTTGGCGCCCACGGAGCGGCCCGCCATGGCGCACGAGTTGGCACAGGCTGCGGCGGCGCGCGGCGTGGACGTGGTCCTGGCCTGTGGCGGGGATGGGACCATTAACGAAGTTATTAATGGACTTGCCGGGAGCCAGGTGGCTTTCGGCATTCTGCCCGGCGGCACCGCAAACATCGTGGCCCGCGAACTGCGCCTTCCCCTCCATCCCGTCCCCGCCGCCCGCCAATTCACACGTTGGACGCCGCACCGCATCGCCCTGGGGCGCGCCCATTGGAAGGACGCGCCGCCCACCGGCGAGCCTGCCCCTCAGGCCATCTCCCGGTATTACATCAGTGTGGCGGGAGTCGGATACGACGCGGAGATTGTGTACAAGCTTTCCTGGTGGCTGAAAACCAATTTTGGCGTGGCCGGTTATGTCATGGAAGCCTTCCGCCAACTGGTTCGCTACTCCTTTCCGAAATTCTCCGCCCGCATGAACGGGCATGAGCGTCAGTGCACTTTCGCGGTGATCCATCGCACGCGGCTCTATGCCGGATGGCTTCATCTGGCGCCGACGGCGGGTCTTTTCCAGCCGCGCTTTGCGGTGTGCTCGTTTCCCAGCCGCAGCCGTCTGCGCTATCTGCTCTATGCGGCGGCGGTGTTGGTGCGCCAGCATTTGCGTTTGCACGGCGTATCACTCGATCAGTGCACCGAGGTGGCCTGCGCCCCCCTTGACGCCTCCGTGCCCATCCGCTTTGAGCTCGATGGCGAACTGGCGGGGATGATACCCGCGATGTTTGAAATCGTGCCCGACGCGCTGACCCTGCTGGGGCCATAAGGCAGGAGCTAGAAGTTAGAAGCGAGGAGTGAGGAGACAGCCACTTGATTTTGGCTTTTGACTTCTGACTTCTAGCTTCTAACTCCTCGATTCGCTATGGACAACCTCACCCACACGCTCACCGCCGTCGCCATCAGCCAAACGGGGCTGAACCGCAAGACGCGCTTCGCCACGCCGACGTTGGTTCTGGCCGCCAACGCTCCCGACATCGACATCCTGGGAGGTCTGAAGAGCAGCATCACCTACCTGAAATACCATCGCGGGATTGCCCATTCCTTTGTAGGTATCACCGTTTTAGCTATTATACTCTGGGGTCTAATCTATTGGGTGGGAAGCAAGGTCAAACCCAAGCCCGGCCTTCCCCTCAACGGCCGTTGGCTGCTGCTTGCCGCGCTCCTGGGAACGGGCAGCCATCTGCTGCTGGATTTCACCAACGCGTATGGCGTCCGCCCCTTCCTGCCCTTCAGTGCACTCTGGTGCGCGTGGGACATCATGCCGATTTTCGATCCGCTTCTGCTCGCCCTTTTGATCCTGGGCCTGGCGGTGCCCTGGCTGCTGCGACTGGTTTCAGAAGAGGTGGGAGCGCGCCGACCGCGGCTGGTTCCCGGCGCCGTTTTTTGTCTGGGCGCGATGGTGACGCTCTGGGGAATTCGCGATCTTGCGCACCGCCGCGCACTGAGCATCCTGGACAGCCACACCTACTCCGGCGAGGCCGCCCAGCGATTCAGCGCGCTGCCCGTGGCGTTGAATCCCTTCACCTGGACCGGGGTGGTGGAGACCGACACTTCCTTCCACGTCGTACGGGTGAATGCCCTGGAGGCGAGTGGCTTACCGGAGGAGATGGGGACGTTCGAAAAACCGCAATCATCGCCGGCGCTCGAGGCCGCGATGAAGACACGGGCGGGAAGAATCTTTCTGGATTTTGCCCGCTTCCCCTGGGCGCAGGTGGAAGAAAGCGAACAGGGCTACCAGGTGAGCATAAGAGATTTGCGGTTTTTTCACGACGCGGCGAGGGCTCCGGGGTTCACCCTCGAGGTGGAACTGGACAAAAATCTGGGGATTCGTTCCGAAGACTTTTATTTTGCGGGAAACGGGAGAGAAGAAAATGATAAATGATAAGGGTAAAGTTTAAAGGGTAAAGGATAAAGTGGCCCTAGTATTGGTATATTGCCTTCCCTGAGGGATAGGAATGGCAAGCAGCGCTTTACCCTTTATCCTTTAACCTTTAAACTTTACCCTTTCCCCCTTTCCCCTTCATCCACCGTTGCAGCAGCGCTAGGCCAATAATTACGATTACGGCGGTTAGCGAAGCCCAGCCCAGGTTGTGGCGCAGGTATTCCTCCGCCTGAAGGCCGTAGCGCGCGCCCAGCCAGGCGTCGGCGGCGAACCTCAGCCCGCGTCCCACCAGCAACGCCAAGCCGAAATGGAGCGCATTGACGCGCAGCAGACCCGCCGTGAGGACAAACGCCTTATAGGGCGCGGGCGGAGGCAGAATCGCCGCCACCAGAACGGCTAGGAAGTCGTAGCGTTCAAGCCAGTGCTGGGCACGGGCTATGGCATGCGGAGGGGTCTTGCGAAAGAAGAACTCTTCTCCGCCGCGCGCGATTCCGTAAAGGAGATAGGCGCCGCAAACCGAGCCCAAGGTGCTCGCCAGCGCATAGAGAGGCCACCAAGCGGGCCTTTGGCTGGCCATCGCGATCAGCGCCAGATCATTCACGACGGGGAACGGAATCAGCGAGGAATCCAGAAACGACATCGCGAATAGTCCCCAGCCTCCGTAGAGGACCAGGATGTGGCCGAGTTTTACACTCAAGGACTTCAGCATGCTCCGCGCTCGTGACTTTGTCCGGGCGGTCATTCTATGCGGTCCTGACGCACGGCGCAATGCGGGAACACCCAGGACGTGGCCCGGGCGTCCTGCCCGTGAACAGTCACGGCCAGGATGGTGTGCTACTTCCGCCGTGCCGCGACATCCGCTTGACGGGGGCTCAGGGCGGACTTAGCATGGAAGTTTGGGGTTTTTTCGAAATTCCTCACTGTAGGGTTCAGGGCGAATGATCGACCGGATTACGGTTCGGGGCGCGCGACAGCACAACCTGAAGAACATCAGCGTCGAGGTTCCGCGCAACACCTTGACGGTGGTCACGGGGCTGAGCGGGTCGGGCAAATCGAGCCTGGCGTTCGATGTGATTTATGCCGAGGGCCAGCGCCGTTACGTGCAGACGCTCTCCGCCTACGCGCGCCAGTTTCTCGACCAACTCGAGCGGCCCGACGTGGACACCGTCGAGGGCCTCAGCCCGGCGATTTCCATTGAGCAGAAGACCACCAGCCGCAGCCCGCGCTCCACCGTGGGCACCATCACCGAAATCTACGATTACCTGCGGCTGCTTTACTCCTCCATCGGCATCGCGCACTGCCACCGGTGCGGTCGCCAAATCTCCCGCCAGACCACGGAGCAGATTGTGGCGTCGATCATGGCCTTGCGCGACGGCGGCAGCAACGGCGAGGGCGAGCGCGTGATGATTCTGGCGCCCATTGTGCGCGGGCGCAAGGGCGAGTTCCGCAAGCTCTTCGAGCAACTGGCGGCGGATGGCTTCGTGCGCGTGCGCGTGGACAAGCAACTGCACCAACTCGACGAGGAGATCAAACTCGACCGGCGCAAGAATCACACCATCGAAGCGGTGGTGGACCGCCTGCTGTTGAAGCCGGGGATCGAGGGCCGCCTGGCGGCTTCCATCGAGACGGCCATGAAGCTGGCCAAGGGAATTGTGGAAGTGGCGGTGGTGAATGGCGAGGAGCGCCTCTACTCGCAGGAATGGGCGTGTGTGGAATGCGGCATGAGCATTCCCTCGCTCGAGCCGCGCTCCTTTTCCTTCAACAGCGTCTACGGCGCGTGCGCGGCGTGCCGCGGCCTGGGCAACCAATACACGTTCGACCCGGCGAAAGTTATTGTGGACTGGTCGCGGCCGCTGCTGGAAGGCGGTCTGGGGCCCGGCGCGGGGTCAAGCTTCCTCCAGCGCAGCCTGGCTCGCGCCGCGGAGCAGATCGGCTTCGACCTGAAGACCCCCTTTGAGCGCCTGCCGCGCAAAATCCAGAACACCCTGCTTTACGGAAAAATTGCGGACGATGCGCCCGCCTCCACGGTGTTTACCGGAATCCTGCCGCTGCTCGATCGCTGGTACAACGAAGCGAGTTCGGAAAGTTACCGCGAGTGGTACAGCCAGTACATGTCGGCCGTGCCGTGCCCCAAATGCCAGGGCAAGCGCCTGAAGCCGGAAAGCCTGGCGGTGACGGTGATGAATCTTTCCATTGCCGACCTCACCGCGCTGCCGGTGATCAAGGCGCAGGAGACGATGGCGGGCCTCGCACTCACCCCGCGCGAAGAACTGGTGGCGCGGCGCATTGTGAACGAAATCAGCGAGCGCCTGGAATTTCTCAACGCCGTGGGGCTTGGCTATCTGAGCCTTGACCGCTCGGCGGCATCCCTTTCCAGCGGCGAAAGCCAGCGCATCCGGCTGGCCACACAGATTGGCTCCAAGCTGCGCGGCGTGCTCTACGTGCTCGACGAGCCCAGCGTGGGCCTGCACCCGCGCGACAATCAGCGTCTGCTGCAAACGCTGGAACAGTTGCGCGACATGGGGAACACGGTGCTGGTGGTGGAGCATGATGAGGAGACCATCCGCCGCGCCGATTATGTGATTGACCTCGGTCCCGGCGCGGGCAAACAGGGCGGGTATCTTGTGGCGGCGGGGCCGCCCGCCGAGATTGCGGCCGCCGCGGATTCACTGACCGGGAAGTACCTTTCGGGCGAGATGAGCATCCCGGTGCCGGACAAGCGGCGGGCGGCCAATGGAAAACTCCTCACCGTGCTGGGGGCGCGGGCCAACAATCTGAAGAACATTGATGTGCCGTTTCCGTTGGGGCTGCTGACCGTGGTCACCGGCGTGTCCGGCTCAGGGAAGTCGACGCTGGTGAACGATATTCTGCATCGCGCCATCTCGAAGAAGCTCTACCGCGCCATCGAGGAGCCGGGGGCGCACCGCGCCATCACCGGCCTTGAGCACCTCGACAAGATCATCGTGATCGATCAGTCGCCCATCGGACGGACGCCGCGCTCCAATCCCGCCACGTACACGGGCGTCTTTACCCCCATTCGCGAGCTGTTTGCCATGCTGCCGGAATCGCGCGAACGCGGCTACCGCGCCGGGCGCTTCAGCTTCAACGTGAAAGGCGGGCGCTGCGAGGCGTGCCAGGGTGAGGGGCTGCGGCGCATTGAGATGAACTTCCTCCCCGACGTTTTCGTGACCTGCGAGGTGTGCCGCGGGCGGCGCTACAACTCCGAAACGCTGGCGGTGAAATACAAGGGCGTTTCCATTGCCGACCTGCTGGACATGACGGCGAAAGAGGCGCTGCCCTTGCTCGAAAACATTCCGCAAATTCTGCTGAAGCTGCAAACGGTGGTGGACGTGGGCCTGGGATACATTCACCTGGGGCAGCCCGCCACCACCCTTTCCGGCGGCGAGGCGCAGCGCATCAAGCTGGGCCGCGAACTCAGCCGGCGCCAGACAGGCCGCACGCTCTACATCCTGGACGAACCCACCACGGGGCTGCACTTCGACGACGTCAAGCAGCTTCTGGAAGTGCTCAACCGCCTGACCGACCTCGGCAATACCGTCATCATCATCGAGCATCATCTTGATGTGGTGAAGCTGGCCGATTGGGTGATCGACCTGGGACCGGAAGGCGGCGAGGGCGGCGGGCGCATCGTGGCGCAAGGCACGCCGGAAGAGGTGGCGCGCGCCAAGAAGTCTTACACTGGCCAGGCATTGGCGCCGCTGCTGAATGGCGGGGCAAATGGGTTGAAGTAGGGTTATCATAAGGAGTGAGATTCCCCCCTGCGGCGGGAGGTATTCCATGAAGATTGACCAACTGCTCGAGGAAAAACGAGAGGAGATTCGGCGCATTGCCGCGATGCACGGCGCCATGAATGTGCGTGTTTTTGGATCGGTGGCGAGAGGCGAAGCGCGGCAGGATAGCGATCTCGATCCTCTAGTGGATACTGGCCCGGAAACCAGCTCCTGGTTTCCCGCCGGGCTGGTGCTGAACCTGGAAGAGATTCTCGGATGCAAGGTTGAGGTGGTCACGGAAAAAGGTCTGAACCCTTACCTGAAGGAACGCGTCCTGCAAGAGGCTTTGCCACTGTGAAGGGCCACGATGCTGGATTGACGCAGACCGGGCAACGGGGATATGCTTCCGTTTTGGTTGCATTTTGGAAGAGCGAGGGTTGAGCATGGCAACTCTGACCATCAAAAACGTACCGGAAGAACTTCACCAGCGGCTCAAGGAGAGCGCCGCACAGCACCGGCGCAGCATCAATAGCGAGGCCATAACTTGCCTTGAAACTGTGCTGGTGGGTAAGCGCATGGATCCTCGTGAATTTCTGGCGCGTGTCGATGCGCGACGCAAGCGGATGCCGCGGGCATATTTCACCGAGGAATTCTTGCGAGAAGCCAAGAATGAAGGGCGCCTGTGATCGTTGCTGACACGAACCTGATCGCGTACCTGCTGGTTGACGGGCCCTTCACTAAGGAGGCGCGGGCAGTTTATGAGAAGGATAACGATTGGGTCGCACCTTCCTTTTGGCGGTCCGAATTTCGGAACGTGCTGGTGCTGTCGTTACGCCGCAGTGTTATGACCTTCACGGAAGCTCTGGAGGTCATGGAGGATGCCGACCTATTGATGGAAGGGAAGGACCGCGACAGTGCCTCCTCTCGCATCCTTCGGCTGGCTGCGGACTCGGGTTGCTCTGCCTACGATTGCGAGTTTGTGGCCTTGGCGCAGGATCTGGGCGTTCCGCTAGTTACGTCGGATCGCGCCCTGATCGAGAAGTTTAAGCCTGCCGTTGTCTCCATGAAAATATTCTGCTCTTGAGGCTGAATCTTGCAGGACCGAACGGCGTTCGGCCTCGGGGCGAGCGCCGCTCGCCCTACATAACGTGAATATGCCGGAAGATCCTATAAACCTTTCCATAGAAGCGGGCGGCGCCCCGGTGGAGAGCCCTCCCCTACCGCCTCCCGCCCTGCCGCTGACGCCGCGGGAGATTTGGAAATGGCGGGACCTGCTGTTGTTCGTGGTTTTTCTCCCCTTCGCGCTGATGGTGTCGACGCTGATGGTGCTGGTCGGGTACGTGGTGGTACGGCCATTTGCAGGATGGCATGCGCCGGCGGAAATGGCGCAGAGAAATCCCCTTTTCCTGCTGGTCATGCAGTGCATTTTCTACGTGTTTATTCTGGGTTTCCTTTTTCTGCTGGCCAGGTTGCAGCATCAGCAGCCGTTCTGGAAATCTTTGGGCTGGCAGAAGCCTACGGGAAAGCAGGTGGCGGGATATCTTCTGGGCGGAGGCGGGCTGGCCGTGGGCGTCAGCCTGGCGCTGCAAGTGCTGCCGGATGCGAAGGAATTTCCCCTGGAGAAGTTGTTTAATTCCCCCATCGCCTCCTACGCTATCGGGGCATTTGCCGTCAGCTTGGCGCCGGTGGTGGAGGAGTTGGTATTCCGCGGCCTGCTCTTTGCCATTCTGGAGCGGGCGGGGGGAATGCCCTTCGCGGTAGTCACCACCGCCATCCTTTTCGCCGGCCTGCACATGCAGGAATATTGGCCCGCCTGGCACCACATGCTCATGATCCTGGCGGTGGGCATGGTGTTTTCCCTCGCGCGCGGCACCACCGGCAGCCTGGCCCCCAGCATCATCCTTCACATCGGATTCAACTCCTTCATCATGACCGGCCTGTATTTCTCCACCCAGCACTTTCGCGCGGTGGAGGGATTTTGGGTGCGGTGAGAAAAAGTCGTCAGTCGTCAGTAGTCAGTTGTCAGTAACAGCTTAAAGACAGGGCCGCCTTTACTGAGAACTGAAAACTGATAACTGATTACTTTCATGTGTCGCGGCGGCGCTTGACGTCGATTTGCAGGCGCTTGCTTTTCTGGTTGAGGGTGGAGAGGGGGATCTTGAAGCGATCGGCAGCTTCGGTCTGGCTCCAGTTGGTGCGCGTGAGCATATCGAGGATAATGCGGCGTTCGCAACCTTCCATAATCTCAAACAGCGAGCGCCCATCGAAGCTTTCCGCCGGAAACATGAGAGCGGGGTGCGGACTCCGTCCCCAGCGGGTGGAAAAGCCACTCCCCACGCCATCCCTTCCGAGCTGTTCCAACCTGATCCGGAGACGCCTGACGATGCCGTCGCCCGCCTTTCGGTGGTTTGGTGGCTTTATCGTCAAATGGGAGCGGGCTTCGGAGCAGGCGACCCAGTTTGTCTCCTGGTCAGAGTCTGCTGCAAGCCCGTGGCCCAGGTCCGAGATCCTTGACATCGCCCTTCCCCTGCGCTACTGTCCAGCCATAGAACCTGCCTGTATCTTTTATTGGAGTAGAAAGGGGGCAGGTATGCCACGCTGGCCTCCTCCGTCACTCAGAGTCCCGTCGTTTGAATTCCGAATAGCAGTTGAGGCAGTGTGGGCCTGCCTGACTGAGGGAGGTTGAAAATGCCTCAAGCGACAGCATTTTTCACAACGATGGCGGCCCTGTGCGCCGCCACCCACACACTCGTTGAGCACCTCGTGAAGAGAATCCCTCATTTCCTTCCCAAAAAAGGCTCGAGCAATTGGACCGATGAGGGCAGATACGCTTGGATTCACGTTGCTTCCTTTGTGGTAGGATCCGGGCTCGCCTGGCTGCTGGACCTCACGCCGCTGACCCAGTTGGGCTTACAGCGATCCCCAGTAGTGAACGCACTCGCCGCGGGTGTTCTCGTCAGCTTCGGCGGCGGTTTTTTCAACGATGTCTTGGGAGCGTTGCAAGAGTTCAAACAGGCTCAACAGGTGAAGGCGAAAGCATCTCCGTAGGCCTCCGGGTCGAAGAAGGACACGGCTTCCGGCGGGGCCGATTTGGGGCGCGCGGCCTGAGCGGGCAATCCAAGACGTTCGACCGCTACACTTCCAGTGGCGCTGGTCGCAGGTGCAGGTGTGCTCTAGTGAATTCAACTCGAGGTCAGCGAGGATGCGCCACCATCAAGTGTGAAGGGGAGAACTAAACAGAGGCCGCCTGAAGGCGCGGGCCAGAGTCTTGAGCAATGGCTGGCGCCAATGCAGTCACTTTCGCCAGAAATTGCCCTAACCATGCCATTGGTTCGTCAGCGCCGGACTCCATGTGACATGGGCGAGATGCCGACCTGCAAACCGGACAGTCTGATAGTTTCCGAGTGGCCGACGATTCACTCGGAGCCAGCGTCGGCAGAGAGCTGATGGTGTGGCTCTGCGCCAACCCGTCTGCCGCCTTCCACATTCTTGCCGCTTTCTCTGGAAAGGCCGTCGGGTGTATGTTACAGAAGGGTAACTCCGTATGCCCTGCTTGGTCATGGCCGGTCGCGGAGCTTCGCCTGCTGACACGCGCGGCGGAGGTGCAGACGTGCGGTTGATCATCTACGAACCTGTCAGTACGGACGCGAAAGCGTT
>Ga0326728_10013041_pt1 | contig 18211 bp, 10 predicted proteins | sample MB3enrmetagenome_FD_207602 | JGI IMG/M metagenome (GOLD analysis project Ga0326728, IMG submission 207602) | Lab enriched peat soil microbial communities from McLean, Ithaca, NY, United States - MB31MN | ecosystem: Environmental > Terrestrial > Soil > Wetlands > Peat | place: USA: New York... | reverse complement strand
CGTGGATTTCTCCGGATCGAAGCGCTCGTCCACATACGCATTGCGCGCCAGCCCATAGTTGCCGTGGGGCATGAACTGCCACATGCCGCCGGCGCCGGAGCGGCGGTTGAGAGCACGGGGCTGAAACCCCGACTCGGCCACGGCCAGATAAATGAGATCCTGCGGCACGCCCTCCTCGGCCATCACCCGCTCGATCATCGCCTTGTAGCGGCCGGCGCGCTGGAAGGAGTGCAACAGCGTGTTGTGGCCGCGCTGCGTGTTGGCGAAGAAGTTGATGAAGGCGGCCACATAGTCGTTGACCACCAGCGGCAAGTCGGACTTGGTGGTGGCCAGCTCCGTCTTGGCCTTGGCCACAATATTGGGATCCACTTCGAAGGTCACATCGGTGGCCACTTCGGCCGGTGAGGGCTCAACCTTTGGCACAAACCCATCGCCCTGTTTGAGCGCCTCCATCTCCATCGCGTTCACGCCGTCCACAATGCGGTCGAACTCGTCCTGCAAGCGCGCATCGCCTTTGATGTCGAGGCCGCTGGTGAGCATCAGGTCCACGGCGCGATCGAACTCCACCTTGGCCTCGACCAGGTTCCCCTTGCGATAGGCGGCCTCGCCAAAGGCGTAGGCTTGCTCCACCTGCTGAATCAGCAGGCGAATGCGCTGCTCCTGAGGTGAGAGGAGAGGAGGCGATGGGGGAGTAGCGGGCTGCGCGGCTTGCGGCGCCGGGTGCGGCGCCGGCGGGGCGGGCGAGGCGGCCTGCGCGGGCTTCTTGACGGCAGCGGCAACGGACTGCGAGGGTTCGCACCACGCCAGCGACAACGCCAGCACAGCCGAAGCAAGCAAACGATACCTATTCCAACTCTTGCGCATGAGAAGTCGCGGCAGTCCCGGCCCCGATGCCGGCCCCGTGGAATGAATGGCAGACCCTATGCCGATGATAAGCTAAACCATGGAGGCACTGCGCGGAGGATAGGCGCGACTGCCCTCTTTCGCCAATCCTGGCATGGACGTCCGCTTCCTTCGCAATTTCGCGATCATCGCCCACATCGACCACGGCAAGTCGACGCTGAGCGACCGTCTGCTGGAGTTGACCGGCTCGGTGACCGGCCGCGAGATGCAGGCGCAGATCCTGGACGACATGGACCTGGAGCGCGAGCGCGGCATCACCATCAAGGCCCATGCCGTGCGCATGATGTACAAGGCTCACGACGGCAACACCTACCAGCTCAACCTGATCGACACGCCCGGCCACGTGGACTTCAGCTATGAGGTCTCGCGCTCGCTGGCCTCGTGCGAGGGCGCGCTGCTGGTGGTGGACGCCAGCCAGGGCGTTGAGGCGCAGACCCTGGCCAACGCCTACCTGGCCATCAACCACGGCCTGGAAATCATCCCCGTCATCAACAAGATCGACCTGCCGTCGGCCGACATCGTCGGCACCCAGGAGGCGATCGAGAAGGCCGTGGGCCTGGATGCAACCGACGCCATTCCGGTGAGCGCCAAGACCGGCCAGGGCGTGGACGAAGTGCTGGAAGCCATCGTCCACCGGCTGCCGCCGCCCGCGGGCGACCCGGACGCGCCCCTGCAAGCGCTCATCTTCGATTCCTGGTTCGATGCCTATCGCGGCGTCATCGTGCTGGTTCGCGTCATGCAGGGAACGATGCGCAAGGGCCAGCGCATCCGCCTCATGTCCAACTCGAAGTCCTTTGAGGTCGAATCCATGGGCGTGCTGATGCCCAAGCCGGTCGAGATCGGCCAGCTCACGGCCGGCGAGGTGGGCTTTTTCGCGGCCACCATCAAGACCGTCGGCGACACCAAGATCGGCGACACGGTCACCGACGACGCGCGCCCCGCTCCCGCACAGTTGCCGGGCTTTGAAGACATCAAGCCGATGGTCTTCGCGGGCCTCTACACCGTGGACTCGCACGAGCATACCCTGTTGCGCGACGCCCTGGAGAAGCTCCGCCTTAACGATTCCTCGTTCTTCTTCGAGCCGGAGAGTTCGGTGGCCCTCGGCTTCGGCTTTCGCTGCGGCTTTCTCGGCCTGCTGCACATGGAGATCATCCAGGAGCGGCTGGAGCGCGAGTATGAACTCGACCTGATCACCACCGCGCCCGGCGTGCGCTACCACATTACGCTCACCGACGGCAGTGTGGTCGAGGTGGACAATCCCTCGCGCTGGCCCGAGCCCACCAATATCCAGTCCATTCGCGAGCCAGTGATTACCGCCAAGATTCTCACCAACGAGGAATACGTCGGCGGAATCTTCAGGCTGGTGGAAGAGAAGCGCGGCAAGCAGTTGAACTTCGAGTACGTAACGCCCACGCGCGTGATGCTCACCTACGAGCTGCCGCTGAACGAGATCGTGCTGGACTTCTACGATCGCCTCAAGTCCATCTCCCGCGGCTACGCCTCGCTGGACTATCAACTGGCCGGCGAGTGGGAGTCGCCCATGGTCAAGCTCGATATCCTGGTCTCCGGCGAGCCCGTCGATGCGCTTTCCATCATCGTGCATCGGGATTTTGCCTACGAGCGCGGCAGGGCACTGGTTTCCAAGATGCGCGAACTGATCCCCCGCCAGCAGTTCGAGGTCGCCATTCAGGCTGCCATCGGCGCCAAGGTCATCTCCCGCGAGACGGTGAGCCCGCTGCGCAAGAATGTACTGGCCAAGTGCTACGGCGGCGATATCACGCGCAAGCGCAAGTTGTTGGAAAAGCAAAGGGAAGGCAAGAAGCGCATGAAGCGGATCGGGAAGGTCGATATTCCCCAGGAGGCTTTCCTGGCGGTTTTGCGGGTCGGCGAAGACCAGCAGAAATGAGGCAGCACCATTACCAGCTAGATACTTTAGTCACGTGACGTTCATGTGACGCTGTGGAAACCTCACCATACCGGCGTCTGCGATCGCTCATCAATCAAGCCGCCCGATCGGCGGGGCGTTTCCTAAGTAATCGTTGATAAATAAAGGGTTATCTTCTCTATCAGAATCCAGCATGGGTTGACAAGAGGAAAATCCGTGGTTTATTCGCAGGATTGTCGGAAGTAATTCACATTTTTTTCCACAGAAGGCGCGCCGATGGGCCGGACCTTTTCCGAATGTCAGATAGCCAGTTTTCAATCCCTCAGGCAGCCGCGAAGGCCCCGTTCCCCCGGGGCCTTCGCGAGCGTTGCCGGCTATCTCGAGGGCGCCGCGGAAGGCTTGGCTGGCGGAGCGGCCTGCTGCCCCGGCGGAGCGGTCGGCTGCGCCGCCGGAGCGGGCACGCCCGACTTCAGGTTGTAGGCGTCGATAACAGCCTTGGTGATATCGGTTGTGGGGCTCGCAAAGAGCACAACCGGAGCCTGATTCTGCTGCTGGCTTATATCCAGAACCAGCGTGTAGCCATGCTGCTGAGCGTAGCTGGCCAGAACGTCATAGACCTTCGATGCCAGGCTGCCGTAAAGGTCTTGCATCTCCCCCTGGTAGTCGTTGCGGGCGTCCTCGCTGGAGCGGTCCAACTGCTTCTTCTTGTCGTCGATGGTCTTGGCGCGGCTGGCGCGCGCGGCATCGCTCAGTGAGTCGCCTTGCGTTTGCAACTGTTTGGTCAGGGTGTCAATCTCGTCGCTGAGGGCCTTGAGCTGCTGGCGCTTGGGCTCGAACTTCTTCTGGAGATCAGAGAAGTCGCGCTGGCCCTGGTTGGTTTGGCCTACGGCTGCCTGGAAGGAAATCACGGCAATCTTGGGCGCCCCGGCAGGCGCGGCGGGAGCGGACGGCGTTTGGGCGGGCGCGCTCAAGGCAACGCCCGAGGCCAGCAGGAAAACGAACACTAGCGAATGCTTCATTGGAATGGGAGACTCCTTCTTGTTGAATGGCGGCTGTCCGCGCCCCAGCGGAAATTAAAGGCCCCGCAACGCAAGGCCTCTGCCGGCATCGGTTATCGTTGGCTCATCGGCGGCATCAGTGGGTCGCAGGAGCCGCAGGCTTGGCGACCGCAGGCTTGGGTTCCGCGGCCGGCGGCGGAGCGGGCACGCCCGATTTCAGGTTGTAGGCATCGATGATGGCCTTTGTAATGTCCGCGGAAGGGCTCGCATAGAGCACCACCGGGGCCTGCTGCTGATTCGTGCTGCCGTCCACCACCAGCGTGAAGCCCTGTTGCTGTGCGTAGGACGCCAGTACGTCATATACCTTGGAAGCCACGCCGTTGTAAACCTCTTGCATTTCCTGTGAGAGGTCGTTCTGCGCGTCTTCGGCAAAGCGCTGCGCCTGCTTCCTCTTGTCTTCGATGGACTTGGTTCGGCTGGCGCGCTCGGCATCGCTCAGCTTGTCGCCCTGCGCCTGCAACTGTTTTTCCAAGGAGTCGATCTCGTCGGCCATGGTCTTCAACTGGTTGCGCTTCGGCTCGTACTTCTTCTGCAGGTCGGCAAAGTTGCGCTGGAATTCGTTGGTTTCACCGACGGCTGCCTGGAATGCGATGACGGCCACCTTGGCGGGGCCGACTGGAGCAGCGGGCGCTGGGGATGTTTGAGCGGCTGCGCTCAGGACCAAGCCCGAGGCCAGCGTAACAATGACGGCGAACGAACGCTTCATTTGAGCAAAGACTCCTTCGGAATTCCTGTGGTCCGTTCGCGTTTCAAAGCAGGATCGGACCTGTGCCTCCTGAGAAACCATGTCGTTTCCATGTCATGGGTCCGCGCCGAATTGGGAGCGGAACCCGCAAAGAACGCGAGCGGAGACGTCAGCAGGAACTTCATGGATTATAGGAGGGCTGGGTAGGAGCGTCAAACCGGCAAACCATGAATTCCGCCGCGCACTCGGTCGTCTCCGTTTCGGCCCCGGCATCAGGGTCGGGCCGCGCCGGCCTGGGGATAGATGCCGTAGCGATGCAGAAGCGTGACGCACAAGCCGAGAAGACTCAACAGCAGCAGGAGCGCAGCCAGGCCGAAAAAGGGGATTTGCAGCACCGGCCAGGCCCTTGCCGGCAGCTGATCGGCCAGCTTATCGCTCAGGGTCTCGTTGAAGCGGGTCGGCCTGTCCTCGTCCTCGGCCGCCGGTTTCCACTCTGAAGCCAGGAATGCGGCGCGGACGTTGGAGAGCAGGATGCAAGCCGCAACGATGGCCAGGATTCCTGGAAGCTGGCCGTTGGCCAGGCTGAAAAGCAAGTTGACAAAGTAGATGCCGAAGACCAGAGCGGCGGCCGGCCAACTGGCTTCCCGCACTCCCATCCCGGCAAGCAGAAACACCAGCGCCGACGCCGCGCCGGCGACGATCATGATCGGGTTTCCGGTGAGCAGGGCAACCGCGAGCTGAAAGGCAGCGACGATCAGGCAAATCCAGAATCCCTGCCGGCCCAGGTAATCCACGTCCCAGGCATTCTCCACCGTGGGCCAGAAGATGCTCTTCAGCATTCCCTCGGAGCGCTTGGTTTCGCCCGACAATCCGAGTGTTTGCATGGCATCCATGCTGGCCCGGCGACGGGGTTCGCGTCAAGGGGCATGGCGGCGATTCATCCTCCGGGCGACAGGGGATTGCCGGCCCGGCGCGGTGACGAAAGGGCCGCTCGATGAGAGCGGCCCTGGATTCCCGCGCGGAATAGCTTTCTCAGAAGGTCGTGGAAATGGTCAGGCGGAAGGTCTTGCGCGGCTCGCGGAAAAGATATTTTGCGCCGTAGCCTGCCAGCGACTCCGCATAGGTGTAGTCGCCCGCGCCGCCCGGCGGAAACAGATCGCGGGTAATCAGCTGCGCCGTGCAGCTCTCCTTGTTGCCGCCGAGGATGACGTTGTTGCAGTAGGGTCTCTCATAGAGGCGCAGCGGGTTGTACGCATAGTAGAGCCGGAAGGGGGCATTGATGATGGGCATGATCACCGAAATCTCGGCGCCGGTGGACATGCGCGGAACGAAGTTGGTGCCGGAGATGGGACGGATGTTCGGAGTGAAACCGACTTGCGAGCCGGGTATGCCGCCCTGGCAGGAACCGTTGTTGTAGACCGGGCAGCCGTAGAGCGGCGCGGTCAGCGACGCAAACCCCTCGGGACTCTGCTTCAACTGGCCCTTGTCGAGGGCTGTAGTGATGCCAAAGTCGTCGAAGAAGGAGAAGGTCACGGGACCGGCGATGGGAATGCGGTACTCCGCATTGGAGGTAAGGTTTGTATCGCCGCCGATGGAGGCCACGCCGTAAACCGGCAGCGGCACCTGGATACACTGGTTGTCCTCGGGATTAGTCGGGTCGCGGGGAACGCAACTGCCGTCCGGATTGGTCAACTGGACGTTGACGCGATTGGGCACGTAACCATACGGAGTTGCCCCGCGGATATCGAAGCCTCTCAAATCGCCCTCGCCGCCGGAGTAGAAGCGGTCGTTGGGCGGGGCCACGTCGCCGCCGAAGCCGCGCACGTAACTCAACTGCGCACGCACGCCCAGCACGTTGCGTCCAGTACTGGATGGAATCAGATAGTGCATCGACGTGAAGCGCTTATAGGCCAGCGCCGGGGTAATGTAGCGCACGTTGCCGGCGATGCCCGAGACCTGCATGACCGCCGTGTATTCCTTGCCGCTGCGCGGGCGCAACGGGTTGTTGATGGTGTTGTAGATATAGCTGAACGAGGCCGAGCTGTTCACGATGCCCGCCAGCGCATTCGACCCCTGAATCCCGGAGCGGAAGCTGATGGTCTGGAAGAATGTCTGCGAGGCGGTGCTGAAGGCGGTAATCGTCGACCTGTTGAGCGAATAAGTTACGCCCACACGCTGAAAGGCGTGCCGCTTGAGCGGATAGCTCACCGAAAAGGTCAGCCCGGTTGCAGCCTGGTTGTAGTTTTGCGTCAGCGATTGCTGCGCCTGGGTCAGGTTGGGCGAAAGCCCGGTGGTCACCTGGTAGTTCTTGGCCGCGTTGTAATCCTGCTTGGAGTTGAAGACCTGGAAGCCCACGTTGATCGGACGATTGCGCACGTAGGGCTGTGAGAACCCGAACATGAAGGTGCGGGCCACGTTGCCCAAATTGCCCTGCAGGCTGAGCGTTTCGCCCAGGCCGAGAAAGTTGTTGGTCTGGTAGTTGACGCCGAGAAACGCGCCGGAAAGGCCGCTGATGCCGCCGTTCACACCGATCGAATTCTTGCCTTTCTCCTTGACTTTGAGCAGCAGGTCCACGGTGCCCGCATCGGCGTCCTGGTGGGCCTCGGAGTCCTGATCCACCTTGAGCGGCTCGAAGTACTCCAGCTGGTTGAGCCGCAGCAGGCTGTACTCCCACAACTGGGAGTTGTACACGTTGCCTTCTTCCAGCATCAGCTCGCGCCGGATGACCCGGTCGCGGGTGATGGTGTTGCCCTGGAACTCGATGCGCGAGACATAAAACGGCTTGCCCTCGTCGATATCGATGACCAGCGAGACGGTCTTCTTCTGTTCGTCGTAGACCGGTTTGGGGATGGCGCCGAAGTTGATGTAGCCCATCCCTCCGTATGCCTTCTTCAGGTTTTCCAGGCCCTTGCTGATGGCCGTGGCGTTGAACCAGTCGCCGTCCTTGATGGCGAAGGTGCCGCGCAGGGCCTTCACGTTGGTCGTTGCCTTGTTGCCGGTGAAGGTGATGGCGCCCAGCCGGTAGCGCGCGCCCTCTTCGATGGGCATCAGGATATCGATGCGCTTGCCCTTTCTCGGCCGGAAGGTGACCCAGTTCAGCCCGCCCTCATCCCGGATCTGCGTCCTGGGCTCCTCGACCGCGGCGTTATAGTAGCCCTTGTCGGTGTAGGCCCGGCGCACCCGCTCCGTGTCTTCCTCCAGCTTGGAGGCATCGAAGGTCTGCGCAAAGAGATTCTCGAAGATGATCGAGTAGGGGATGCCGATCGGCTTGAGATTCTTCATCGAACGGCGCAGCACCAGTCCGCTCAAGTGCTGGTTGCCGGTGAACTTGATCTGGCCCACCTTCACCGTGGGGCCTTCCTTGATGTTGAAGTTCACCTGCACCGAGGCTGGCGGAATGTCCTTGATGTCCAGCTTGACGGTCGCGAACTGGTGCCCATGCTCGGCCAGAATCTCCTTGAGCACGGTGGTGGCGCGCAGAATCTTGGCCGGGTCGTACTGGCTCTCCACCGAGAGTCCGACCTTCTCCTTTTTGAACCGGTCCAGCACGTCCGACTGCGAGACGGCGTTGAGGCCCTTGTAGTTGATCTCCCGGATGGTGGGCTTTTCCTTGACGAAGATGTCCAGGATGATGCCCTTCTCCGAGTCCTCGCGCTCGATGCGCAGATTCTCAAAGTAACCGGTGTTCCACAGTGAGTTGAAGTCGCGCTCGATCGAAATCGGGTCGTAGCTGTCGCCGATATGCGTAAACAGCCGCGCCAGCACCGTCTCCTTGGGGATGCGCCGGTTGCCGATCACGCGAATCTGATCGATGGTTTGCGGCTGCTGGGCCAGGGCTGCGCCGGCGGCGAGCGCCAGCGCCAGCAGCAGCGTCATGCCCGTCAGGCGGCGCGCGGCGCGCAGAGCTGAGGACATCGGAATGTGCTTTGCCTTCACCGGGCTGGAGCCATGCGGCGAGCAAAAGTACTGGTGCGGTCCATAGTTCGCCATCAAGTTCGGCTTCACGGGAAGAATATCGACACCCTCACTGCTGGAAATCTGATGCTGCATCGAGGAAAGATCGATTATATTGGACCGCGGCCACCCGGCTCAAACCGCCGAACTGCCTATTGGCTCGAAAATCGCATCTTTCCCAGAATCTCCCGGCCACCCTCGGCCGCCACGGACTCGGGCTGGCCCCCATCGCCACCCCGGGGCTATTCCACCCCAGGCCATTTGGAAACTCTCTCACAGTCTACCGGACCCAGGCGGGTTGGGACGCCCTTGCATCCCCGCCCTGCTTTGCGGCATCCTTCTTAGACGCGGGCTGAGCCAAGATGGCATCTTCGGCGCGGGAGGTTTTCGGATGATTGAGGAGCCGGAGGAGACGGTTTATGGATTCTCCGCCCCGCTGCTGGATGGGCGCACCGTGAGCCTGGCCGAGTTCAAGGACCGGGTTCTGCTCATTGTGAATACCGCCAGCAAGTGCGGCTACACCCCGCAATTGGCCGGCCTCGAACAGCTCTACCGCTCCTTCAAGGACCGCGGCTTTACGGTGCTGGGCTTCCCCTCGAACCAGTTCGGCGCCCAGGAGCCGGGCACGGAAGCCGAGATCGGCGAGTTTTGCGAGAAGAACTATGGCGTCAGCTTCCCACTTTTTGCCAAGATCGACGTGAACGGCTCGCACGCCCACCCGCTCTATGGATTCCTCAAGCGCAGCCAGCCGGGAGCGCTGAGCTTCCTTTTCGGGGGCGGCATCCAGTGGAACTTCACCAAATTCCTGGTTGACCGGAAGGGAAAAGTGGTTGGCCGCTACGCCTCCTCGACCAAGCCGAAGGCCCTGGCGGGCAGGATTGAGCAGCTGCTGGACAGCCAATAACGGAGCTGGGTCGCTCGCTTGCGCCGCTGTTGCAATTCGCCCTGTGTTGAGCGCGGAGGGCGGATGCGGGCATCCAGGAGCGATGGCCAAGGGGCTTTTGAAGATGAGTGCGCGACCCGGTGAATCCTCGCTCCATGGCCGCGGTGAGCTCGGCGCAATTGCCCGGATCTTTCTTCGTCTGGGTCTGACGGCCTTCGGCGGGCCGGCAGCGCATATTGGGCTGATGGAGCGTGAAGCTGTCCAGCGCCGCGGATGGATGAGCACGCGTGAGTTTCTCGATCTGGTTGGCGCCTGCAACCTGCTGCCCGGCCCCAGTTCTACGCAGGTGGCCATGGCGCTGGGTTACCGGCGCGCCGGCTGGTTGGGTCTTGCCGTTGTGGGGACATGCTTCATTCTGCCGTCCACCTTGTCCACGCTGGCCCTGGCCTGGGCCTACGTCCGCTACGGCAGCTTGCCCCAGGCGCAGGGACTGCTTTACGGGGCCAAGCCCGTGATGGTGGCCATCATCGTCCAGGCGGTATGGAATCTGGGCCGGACGGCCTTTCGCCGCTGGCCGCTCGCCCTGGCTGGGTTGGCGTGCTTCGCGGCGGTGCTTGCGGGCGCGCCGCCCATTGCGGTCCTGCTGGTCTCCGGCGGCCTTGTGTCCCTAGCTGCCTGGACCCGATCCCGTCCGGCGGGAGCCGCGGGCCTCGCCGGTCCGCCCTCTGTCCTCAAGACCATGGGAGCTGGCCCGGCCGCAACCGGCGCGGCACTCGGCGGCGGAGCGGCAGTTGGAGCGGTTGGGTTACTCCCCATCGTCCTCGTCTTTCTCAAAATGGGTGTGGTGGTCTTTGGTTCGGGCTACGTGCTGTTGGCATTCTTCAAGGCCGACCTGGTGGACCGCCTGCACTGGGTCACCGGCCCGCAGTTGCTCGACGCCATCACGGCCGGCCAAGTCACGCCCGGCCCGGTCTTTGCCACAGCCACATTCCTGGGCTATCTTCTCCACGGGTGGGCCGGCGCCGCCCTCGCCACCGGAGCCATCTTTCTGCCTTCCTTCCTGATGGCGGGCCTGGTGGGAGCCCTCGCGGTCCACATTCGCAAGTCAAAGCTGGCGGCAGCCTTCCTGGATGGCGTAAACGCCGCCGCCGTGGCGCTGATGGCCTTCGTGGCCCTGGCGCTGGGCCGCGCTGCTCTGGTGGACCCGTGGACCTGGGCGCTGGGTTTGGCAGCAGTGGGGCTGCTGGTGCGCCTCCGCATCAACGCCACCTGGCTGCTCCTCGCCGGCGCCGGGCTGGGCCTGCTGCTGCGCGGAGTCGCATGAGGACCATTCAGACGCCTTGGCCGAACCTGCGGGCGCCCATTCCGGAACGGCGCGGCCCGCTTGTGTTCACACGCACACTCTTCCCTTGCGCGCCTCTGCTACCATAAGGACGATTGCAGTTTCTGCCGCATGACAGGCTGATTTCCCGCCCTCCAGGGCCGGAGCGCGCCAGCGGCCGGAGCGAGCCCAACTTCGCCGGCAAACCCGGCAAATAGGAGAATCCTCTATGCCTCTCGTCTCCATGCGGCAACTCCTCGACGAGGCCGCCAAGGGCGGTTACGGCGTCGGCGCATTCAACGTCAACGATATGGAACAGATTCAGGCCATCATGGCCGCGGCGAAGGAAACCAATTCGCCGGTCATCATCCAGGCCAGCCGCGGCGCCCGCGCCTTCGCTCAGGACCGCTTCCTCTTCCACCTCATCCTGGCCGCCAGCGAGCTCTATCCCGAGATTCCCATCGCCATGCACCAGGATCACGGCAACAGCTTCGAGACCTGCAAGAGCGCCATCGAGCTGGGGTATACCAGCGTGATGATGGACGGCTCGCTCAAGGAGGACGGCAAGACCCCGTCGAGCTTTGAGGAGAACGTCGCGGTGACCAAGAGAGTGGTCGATTTCGCCCATGATCGCGGCGTAACGGTCGAAGGCGAGATCGGCGTGCTGGGCGGCGTTGAAGACGGCCATGGAGCCGGCGGCAGCGGCCTGGAGCACGTTACCGATCCCGACCAGGCGGTCGAGTTCGCCGAGTTAACCGGCGTGGACGCCCTGGCCATCGCCATCGGGACCAGCCACGGCGCTTACAAATTCACCAAGAAGCCCGACGGCTCGGTGCTCAAGATGGATGTGCTGATCGCCATTCACAAGCGCCTGCCCAACACCCACCTGGTCATGCACGGCAGCTCTTCGGTGCCCAAGGATCTGCAGGACGTTGTGAATGAGTACGGCGGCAAGCTAAAGGAGACCTGGGGCGTGCCGGTGGAGGAGATTCAGCTTGGCATCCGCAACGGCGTGCGCAAGATCAACGTGGACACCGACAATCGCCTGGCCATGACCGGGGCCATCCGCAAGGTGCTGTGGACGCAACCGGAGAAGTTCGATCCCCGCGATTACATGAAGCCCGCCCGCGAGGCCATGCAGAAGGTGGTTGCCCAGCGCATGACGCAGTTCGGCCAGGCCGGCCACGCCGGCGACTATGCACCCATATCCATCGCCGAGATCGCCAAGGGCTACGCCGACGGCACGCTTGCCACCCGGCCGCTGGTCGCCGCCAAATAGCTCCGGCTTCGAGCATCGGAGAAAAGGGCCGTTCCGCTTATCCGGAATGGCCCTTTTCAGTTGGGATCAAGGCGGTTCTCCGGGGACCGGCAAGCGAAGCGGAGGAGCATTCGCTACTGCACCGTCACGGCGAGGGTTCCTGTGCGGGTGATTCCCATCCCGACCGCGGTTACATTCACCGTGTAGGTTCCGGGGGGTGTTCCGGGGTCAGTCCGTGTGATGGTGGTCCCACCGCCGCCACCGCACCCTCCCAGCCCGGTAAGGCAGACCAGCAGGAGCAGCGCCAGCGGAATCCTTTTGCGCCGGCCTCCGGGCATCCAAAACAGTAAGACGCATGCCAGCGCCCCAAAGCCATAAAGCCCCTTGCCGTCCGCCCGCCCGACTGTATAGGTGCTTGGAGCGGTGGTGGTAATGGTCAGTTGCGCGGTGGCCGAAGTGGAGTTGAAGGCGAAGTCCGTGTTGGCCCCCGTGCAGGTTGCCTCTGTCATGGCCGCCGGCACAACGCAGGTGACGGTGACCGGTCCCGCGAAGTTATCCACGCCGTTCAGGGTGACTGTTGTCGTGCCGGTTTGCCCCGGCGCGGCGATGGTCATGCTCGGTATCGGTGTGGCGATGTTGAAGGTGGTGTCGACGACCGCGACGGTCAGCGAGTAAGAATTCTGCGAGGGCAGGTAGTATGCGTCTCCGCCATAGGACGAGGTGAAGGTGTAGTTCCCCGGTGTGTCGATCGTAACCGGCAGAGAGCCTGAGAGATAAGCCCAGTAGAACAAGCCGGAGGAGTAGTTTCCGGTGAAGCTTCCGTTCCTCGGGATGTACGAAATCGTACCCGTGGGAGTATTGCCGTCCTCGAGAATCGTGATGACTCCGGTGGGCGCCTGGAGAATGCTCCACGCGTAGACCGGCACGACGACGTGAAACAACTCTCCTGAATAGGCGGTCTGGTACTCCCCGTTCGGGGTCACATCGGCGGGAAGTTCGGGAATCTCCATCTCGGGATAGGTTGGCGCCTGGGTTACCGTCGCGTTCAGCGTGGCTGTGCTCGAGTTGTAGCTGGTGTCTCCGCTGTACCGCGCCTGCAGGGAGTAGCTTCCCAACGCGGTGAATTCGGGAGCCAGCGTCTGGTCTTCCACGTACCCCAGCGAGTTCAGAGGGTAGCTTCCGGCGTCGAGAGTCTTGCCGTTGCTGGTGAGACTCACGCTCCCCGTGGGACAGGGGACTTGCGTCTGTTGGGGATTGGGCGCGCAGGGAGTGCCCGCCGAGTTGGTCACGTCGCCGCGTAGGAAGAAAATGGTGCCGTAGGGGATGGTGGTGGCCGAGCTAAAGCTCCAGGTTGCTTCGCTGAACGCCAGCATCGTCGCTTGCGTCTGGCTGTCTTCCTTTCCCACGGTTACCTGGATCGGCGCCGAGTCGCTGGCGCCAAAGGAGGCGTCGCCGGCATAGTGAGCGGTCACATTGTACGTTCCGCCGGGCAGCAGCGTGGATGTGCCGGCAGCCACTCCGTTAACCAGCTGAAAGTCATCGACGCCCTGACTCTTGCCCGCCGGCGCCGCGATCAGCGCCACGGATCCGGTAGGCGTTCCCGATCCGCTGTTGGCGGCTACGGTGGCCGTGACGCTCACCGGCTGGCCATGCACAAGGTTCACGGGAGAAAGATTCGTAAGCGTCGTCGTGGTCGGCGCGAAGGTGGCCGTGCTCCAGGCGTTTACGAGGTTGCTGGCATTCACCGATCCCAGTCCGGTTGCGAGGTCATAGCCGGGCGTGGTTGTCCAGGCGGGGTTGGAGCGGTTGTTGGGATCCACCAGGACGCCATAGCCGTTCGCCGGGGCGGTTCCGCAGTTCGGAGTGCCGGAAGCGCAGGGCACAGAGTCGTTGCCCTTGGTAATGTCGTAAAAGATGCAGGAGTTGCCCATCGCCGCCGCCGTGGAGGAGTTGCAGCTTGCGCCGCTCTGCGCCGCCAGCTTGTAGAGAACGTAGTTGGCGTTCCCCTGCCGCCCGCTCTGCCCCTGCGCCGCTGCCTTCTGGTTGACCAGCGCCATGATGCCCGCAAAGGCAGGGGCGGAGGCCGAGGTCCCGCCTATCCCCACAAATTCAAGGCCAGTCACGCTGCATGGCGCCGGAATGCCAAAGGGACCATCGATATCCGCCTCGCACATGATGTAGAAGCTGCCGTTGAAGCCCGGGCTGGCAAACAGAGACACGTCGGGCAGATCGCGCACTCCGTCCTCCGGCACTCCGGTCCCGGCTTGCCACGCGGGCTTGCTGTAGCCCGAGAGGCAATTGCCGCTGCCGTCCTGAGTCGAGCAAGTGCTGGGGCCGCCGCTTCCGCCAACGATGTTCAGATCGTTGGTGCTGTACAAACACTGGTTTGCCCCCATGCCGGCGCAGGAATCGTTCCAGGTGGTCTCCGGAATATACCCCAGTGCCGAGGCCTCGGTTATGGCGTTGTTGACTGGGCTCCAATACGTCGGAGCCGTCGCCGCATTCTGGTCGAAATCGGTGCCCCCCAACGCAACGTTGTAAGGCGTGGAAGCCAATCCGTTCACCGCCAGCCCGTCATAAGCGACCGCTTCGCTGTCGAAGTCGTCGCATCCGGCCGAACCGCCGTCCCCCGCGGAGATCACCACCGTGATGCCTTCGGCCGCCGCCTGCTGCCAGAGAGCGTTGTAGAAGGCGTTGCCCGCATTGCCCAGGTTGGCCTCGCAGTCGCCATAGCTTTCGCTCATCACTGGAGCCAGATTGTTGTCCACAATGTAAAGCGCGGAGAGATCCACGCCCGCCGAGGTCTCCGTGCTGGCCGATACCACCAGATCGATGGTGGCGTTTTTCGCCACCGCGCCCGACCAGGAGACGTCCAGCACAGCTTCGGGTTCGTCGCCCACAACGCCTGGGTCGGGGCCGTTCAGAATCACAACCGGATCCCTCGCCGGAAGGTCGAAAAGGCTGCGAAAGGCCTCGATGTCCGAGATGTGGATATTCGTTTCGCCGACGATGGCGATGGTTTGGCCGGTGCCGTCAATGCCTGCGTTCCACAGTGGAAGCACGTTGTAAATGGTGGCGAAATCCGTGGGCCCCAATCCGTAGTAGGTTTCCCTGTTGGACATGAAGGTGAACAGCGGCAAAGGAGTGGGGGGGCCTTGCGCCGCCCGCACGGGCATCCCCTGGATGGTGGAATGAGGACGCCTGGGAAAGTTGTGGAGAGTAAGCACGCCCTTCACGGCCGGCGTCAGCGCTGCGGGGATGGACGGATCGCCGCTGTTGGCCCAGTGCTCGCCGCCGTTCACCTCATATTTGTGGATCGAAGTGTGAAACGCTTCCTCCACTTGGCCGGCGGTGCCGGAGAATTCGATTCCGATGCCGCCTCTGGAGACGGAGCCAACCTGGAAGCCGTGCGATTTGAGCCACGCCACGACGGTTGCCAGATCGCTGTCCGCGAGGCCGAACCGCTTTCCGAACTGATCCGGGGTAAGCCACTGGCTATAGTTCGGCGAGCCCTTGGTTTGCTGCTCCTCGAGCAGCGAGCGCAGCGCGGATTCCTGTTCGGCGCTACGTTCGAGTACGAGAATCATGCGCTGCATGGGCAAGCCGGCCGGCGCGGCTCCACGGTCGAACGCAGGGCGGGCCAATGGATGAGTGTTGCCCGTCAGGACCGTGCGCTGCCGCTCATCCACAGGCTGGGAAATCAGGATACGCTGCGCGGCCTGCCCGGAACCGGCCGCACCCGCGGTCTGCGCCGGCGCAACACTCCCAGCCGCGATCGCCACCCCAGCCAGGACACCGCACAGCGGCGTCAGCGAGCGCGACGCCCGCCGTGGGCTTGCAACGCGATTCGATGGATTTGCGTGAGCTTCAGGATTTGCGTGAGTTTCAGAGCGGATGAAAGCGTGCATTCGTATCATGGCAAAGTCTCTCCCGGCGATCAGTTGCATCGCCATCTCTGACCTTGTGAACCGGCCATGCGCTCAGAGCATGCCGGTCTGATCGGAAGGCGCGAACGACGCGCGGAAGACCTGCTGTCGTCGGCGCCGCGGACGCCTCCCACTCCGGCCCAGGCGACCCCTTTTCAAACGCCCCGCAACCGAGCCAGATGTCATCCCGGATGGGTTCTAATGATGGGCGCCGGTACTTGCACTGGCGGCACTGCCAGTCGTTGTGCTTGTGCTGCCGGCACTGGAACTGGCGGTGCTGGAAACTCCACCCCCTCCACCACTGTGCGAACCACCGCCGCTGGAGCCGCCCCCACCACCGTGTGAACCTCCACCGCCGGAGCCGCCGCCTCCACCACCGTGTGAACCGCTGCCTGCTCCGCCGCCACCACGATAACTGCCGCCTCCAGTGAAGCTGCCGGCCCGCGACTGAAGATTGCCGCCGCGGTTAGTCATCGGCGCCGCGACTGCAACGCTCTTGTCTCCATGCATCACCTGCCTGGTCATCATGAAGCTCTGCGACTTATGATCGAAGCTAAGCGGCACACCCGCCCTGACTGGGACGTTCTTGCTTCCCAGCGCATCCTTGATCTGGCGGGCTTCAAGGTGCGGATCGTCCGCCCTGGACAGCGGAGGCTGATACGCACTGCGATACTCTCTCGGGGGCAACTGGAGAAACTCCATCGGGCGGCCGGATTCGAGTTTGACCGGTTCGACAAATATGCCGTTCCTGTTGCTTACCGCGAAGACCACATCCGTTCGGTTGACGGGAGGCCGGCCCTTTACATCGTAAGGATGAAGGGGGACAAAGGCCACGGTATGTCCGCTCCTGATCCAGCGCACGGGCTCGATGTGGTGTCTCTTGTGGCCGACGACCCATACATAGTGACGCCGCTGGTGAATCCAGCTTCCATCGTGACACACCGCCCATACGTAGGGGAGCGCGCTGACATCGAATGGCGAGTAAGTCACCTTCTGCCGGCCGGTAACCGGATCGACTTCGGTCCGGTAGCGAATGGCTGCCGGAACGCAAGGGAAAAAGTCGTCCAGGTCTCCGCTGGCAACTGGAGTGCGCGCGCGGGCGCCGGGTTGCTTTGCCGTGGCGAGCGGCTTGGAGGTTTCAGCGGAAGATAACTCGGATTCGGGCTGTCTTCCGCCCGCTTGCAGGCGGTCATCCATTGTCGATGGCTCCCAGCAGGTTCCATAGGGCGGGCACTCAAAGAATGTCCCTTGTCCATTCATCTCCGCCAGGCCGGGGATGGGCGCGGTCAGCCCCGACGCTTTCATCGCCTCGGCCATGGCCGCCCTTCGCTGGGCGATGCGGTCCGCCACCCACTGGTCCCATTCGGCAAATGCGCCCGGATCGCCCGGGCCCGCCGATTCGAAGCCGCCGCGGCCTTCGTGCAAGATCATAGTCTGGCCTTTGGGGAACGTCTCCTGAGGCGCTTCGGGAAAATGAAGACCTTCGCCATCCATCGACGTGATTGCGGTCGCGTCGGCATAGCTGTTGATTCGTACGTAAGACTTGCGCGGATAGATCAAGGTGAGGGAGTTGGCGGGAGTCTTCAGGACGAACTGCTCGCCGGCCATGTATGGGCGGACATGAAGGGTCGCGGTGCCCGCAAGCAGCGCGACCTGGCTGTAGGGCACGCCGCCCGTTGTGTGCAGGTCGTTGAAGGTGAGAACCGAGTTTTCTCCGAGATAAACCGTCGAAGCGTTCTCCAGCTCGATCTCTGCCCGCCCGGCGCCTGTCGCCAGGCTGAAGCCCGTTTCCAGAGGAAGATCGGAAACGGCTTTCTCCCAGATTGCGCCGGTAACCTTCTCGTTCCGCTCGCCGCGGGCGATGCGCACATCTCCCTCGACATAGCTGAGGCGAACAATCTGCGCGTAGGTGGCATCCGAATAATGCTCGCCGAGGATAAAGAGGGCTTCCTTCTTGAGTTTTTCGCTGGAATCGCCATTCAGAATCTCTTGAATCTGCGCCAGGGCGCGCGGTTCGTCGATCCTCAATAAGGAATTGAGCGCCAGCAGCTTCAAGTCATCGTCGTCGCTGGCTCTGGGCTCGGCGGGTTTGCCGCTCCGGGCGTGAATCTCAATCTCCAGCGCGCCGCACTCATGAATCCAACTGCTGGCGGGAAAGTCGCGGCGCAGCTCGGCGCAGGTGTCCAGCGCCCGGTTCGCCTGCTCCTGCTTGTTCGCCGCGTAGGCTTTCCAGTAGAGCGCGCCGTCCGCGTGCTCGCCGTGCTGGCTGGCTACCTTGGTGAAGATCGCTTCCGCATCGGACCACCGCCCTTCGTTGATGGCGCGCGTACCGTCTGCG
>Ga0326728_10013040_pt1 | contig 18213 bp, 10 predicted proteins | sample MB3enrmetagenome_FD_207602 | JGI IMG/M metagenome (GOLD analysis project Ga0326728, IMG submission 207602) | Lab enriched peat soil microbial communities from McLean, Ithaca, NY, United States - MB31MN | ecosystem: Environmental > Terrestrial > Soil > Wetlands > Peat | place: USA: New York... | reverse complement strand
CGGTCGCGAACCTGGGGCACCAGCATTTTTGTTAACTATCTCCCCGGTCTGTTTTGTAAAGTATGTGCCCGGTCTGTACCGCCCATGGCGGCACGACTGAAGCCGTGCCCTTCCCAAAACCGATTTTTGAAACACGCTTTAAACACAAGGCATGCCCCATCCACAGCACTTACTAACTAACTACAGGAGCCTGAAAACGACTGCGGACACATCCGTCGCTAGCGAACTTGGAATCTACGCGTGCCCGGTATGCAAGCGTCTCTTGCGCCAAGAAGAGGGTGTGCTCCGCTGTTCCATCTGTTCGCAAGCCTACCCAATCAGGGAGGGTATCCCAGACTTCATTCTTGAAGAACTATCCCGAAGTGCGGACCCCGTACTAAGGAGAATGCGCTTCATCGATCGGATGGCGCGCATTTACGAGACGAGGTTGTGGTATCCGGTGGTTCTAAATCTCTACGGTGGATTTCACAGCCCATCCTTGGCGCAAATGATCAGTATCGTGTCTCAAAAGGTCCAATCGACCAACGGCCGCGTGCTGGATATCGCCTGCGGCCCCGGCACCTACGGGCGGCGGATTGCGTCACCGTCGAAGGAGGTGTTCGGAATCGACGTATCCATGGGGATGCTTCGGCAAGGCGCAGCTTACGTTGCCAAGGAAGGCACTCGTAACGTGCATTTCGCCCGGGCACGAGTGGAGGCCCTTCCCTTCGAGGATGGCCTTTTCGACGTGGCCTTGTGTTGTGGCTCGCTTCATCTCTTTGCGAATACCGTGATTGCTTTGCGCGAGATGGATCGCGTCATGAAGCCAGCAGCAATTCTTTCCGTCTTCACTTTCGGCGCCGGTCGCGGTGGTGTCCTGAAGTTTCGACGTGTGCGGGAGTGGAGCCGCAGGAATGCTGGCCTTCATGTATTCGACCTTGCTGAGATGGAGCAGTACTTGACCGCTTCAGGTTTTGAGGACTTCCAGCCCGAAATGTCCGGCTCCATTTTGACGTTCAGCGCTCGCAGGCAAACGGCCTGATTGGTGGCCGTCAAATGTGTCGAGCAGCGTCCGGCCGGCTTTGCGTTCGAGGCGCACGAGCCGAAGCTCAAACCGCGCCTCGGCCCTGCGATACGCGGCCGCCGCGATCGTCCCCGACTGATTCGCGCGACGGAGGTGGGCGAGCGCTTCACGCACGATCGTGAGCGCCCGTCGCGGCTCCCGGGCTTGGTGCTCATAGTAGATGGCCAACTGCTCGTAAGCTTCGTAGCCCTCGCGAGAGTTTCCCAGCGTGCTTTCCCAAAGCTCGCGGGCGCGTGCGAGATCCCCGTCGCGCCTTGCCAGCCGCGCGAGTGCCGCGCGGGCAGCACGATCGGTTTCCATCGGCAGCACGGAGGCAATCGACTGTTCGTACAGTTTGCGCGCACGCTTTAACTCACCACGCCGCTCGCAAATGCGCGACACACCGTACAGCTCCAGCGCATCCCCACTGGTTGGTTCCCGGTCGCTCAGCAGCGACAAGATGCGCCCCGAGAGCCCGGCGAGCCCGCGCAGATCCATCTGGTTGTGCTGGAAGACAGGGACGAGCGGATCCGCGTGCCCCCTGCGCACGAAATCGAGATAGATACTGGGGATCAGCTCCGACATTACATCAGCGCCCCGGTCCCACCCGAGCACGTGACGTTCCAGTTGCGACAGTCTTACCGAGCCCAGGCGCGAACGCCAGAGATTCCGCGCGGGATGAAGGAAATCGAGGTGAGCCCGCGGCGCCGGCGGAGGAATGGTTCGCGTCATCCGATAACGTGTTTCGAGCAGGGGCCAGTCGAACGACTTGCCGTTGAACGTGACGAGCACCGGACGTTCCGTCAGCCGCGCTGCCAGCGCCGCGAGCAGCGAACGCTCTTCGCTGTACTCACGCATGAACAACTGCTCGACCTCAAGGCCTCCACCTTCCCACCACGCCAGGCCGACGAGAAACGGATAGGTTCCCGTGCCGCCGGCGAGTCCCGTTGTCTCCGTGTCGAGAAAAAGCCACTGCTGAGCGTCCGCGACCTCTTGCGGAGCATCCGGAGCGAGCAACCGCAGTGCCGCGGCATCTGGAGCGCTCGGGGCATGGTCGCCATGCCAACAGTGCAGTGACAGATGCTCGCCATGGCCGTTCCGCTTCACCGAGGCCCCCAGAATCAGCGCAAGCCTCTCGGATCCAATCGCTACATCCGAAACGCAGCCGAAGGATTCTTGTTCGACTAGGTTCCGCGCCAGCCCAACCTCGTGTTCCGATAGGGGGAGGGTCAAAGGGCGCTGCAACGCCTTCAAGCGGGCAAAGTGATCTGTTGTAGTGCGATTCACGTTGGGTTGAATAGCCATCGTCATTACTTAGTAATGGTCGCACCGCAGGCCTCTCGGGAGCACAAGGGCTCAAGGATCGCCAGAGCCACTTCTTTGGAACGCTCGCTCTTGTCTGCGGCGGGGCCGACACACGATGGGCATCCGTTGTCACACGGACAGGCCACGATGAGTTCGCGCGTGCGCGTCAAAAGCGCATCGCAGGCGCGGTAGAGCGGCTCGCTGAATCCAATCCCTCCCGGATACGCGTCATACAGGTACAAATTCGGTTCGAAGAGTTCCTTGTCGATGCCGGGCGCAGTCGCGAACTCCTGCCACTCAATATCAATATCAATATCAATGCCGGTGCCCGCACTCGGCGGACGCTCGCCGACCGCGGCGCCAAGGTCGCGACGGTCGCACATCAACAGCAGCGCCGCCATGGACGCGAGCGCGTAGATCAGCCCGAAGATGCCACTCTGCCGCTCGGACAGCGTGAACGGCAATCGCGCCAGCAGTTCGTGTTGGAGCGTCAGCCAGAACGCAGTGGTGTGCATCTCGTTCTCCGGCAATTCGAGCTTTCCGGAGCCCACGTTTTCATTGGTGAAGAATTTGATTTTCTTGAAACCGACGACCTGCGAGCGCACGAGCACGTCGCCATGAGCGCGTGCTGCCGGGCCGGGAATGCTCTGCTCTTCGGCGATTTCGAGTACGCGCACCTGCGTATAGCGAATGGCGTCGGTGAAATAGTCCACGTTCACGCGCTTCACGTAGGCTTTGCGCTGGCTGAAATCAAGCCGCTCGACGTGGTACTGCTGCCCCTGATGCATGTAGATCGCCTTGGGATGAACGGTGGTAAGCGCCGACGAAAAATCCACCTCTCCGATCACCTCCGGCTTTCCGTCCTCTTCGCCCGTGATATCGATGATGACGAAATTGTCGGACGTCACCGAACGCAGGCTGATGGTGTCCGCCGGATAGCCCTCCTGCACCCAGTGCCAGTTGCCTCCGCTGCGCTGCAGGTACCCTGCCTCACCAAGCCGCTCGCAAAGTTCAGGCAATTCCACGTTGCCGAAGCGCTCCTCGGGCGCGAGTGGCAGCTCGAACGCTGCACATTTCAAGTGGTTCACGAGAATTTCGAGGTTGTCCGGCTGAATGTGGGCGTGCTCGGGCGAGCGTCCAAAAAAATAATCCGGATGCTGCACGATGAACTGGTCGAGGGGCGCGGAAGACGCAACGAAGACCGCGCAGGAGGCGCCGCTGCGGCGTCCCGCACGCCCGGCGCGCTGCCAGGTGGAAGCAATCGAACCCGCGTAACCCGCCATCACACAAGCATCGAGTGACCCAATATCGATCCCCAACTCCAGCGCATTCGTGGTCACTACTCCACGGATCCGGCCCTCACGCAGCCCACGTTCAATCTCGCGGCGTTCGCCTGGCAAGTAGCCGCCGCGATAGCCGCGAACCGGTTCCGGCTGGCCCGGCTTCGGCGGATTCGCCTGCTGTAAATAAGTGAGCAGGATCTCGGTATGCAATCGGCTGTTGGCGAAGACAACCGTCTGCAGCTTGCGCGCAAGCAGTTCCCGGGCCACACGCGTGGCTTCATTGATATAGCTGCGCCGAATGCCGAGGTTTCGATTAACCATCGACGGATTGTAGAAAACGAAAAGCTTCTCGCCGGCGGGCGCGCCATTCTCCTCGACCACGTCGACTTCGCTCTCGATCAGTTGCGCGGCCAACTCTCCGGGATTCGCAATCGTAGCGGAGCAGCAGATGAACTGCGGATTCGAACCATAGAAACGCGCGACGCGACGCAGTCGCCGCAGCACATTCGCCAGATGGCTTCCGAACACGCCGCGATAGGTGTGCAATTCATCGAGCACGATGTAGCGCAGGTTTTCGAACAGCCGCATCCACTTGGTGTGGTGCGGCAGGATCCCGGTGTGCAACATGTCCGGGTTCGTCAGGACAATGTGTCCGCGCTCCCGGATCGCCTTGCGCGCGTCGCTCGGCGTGTCGCCATCGTAGGTGAACACTCCAAAGCAGTCATCGAGCCGCTGGGCAAGGTCGTGCAATTCGGCGAGTTGATCCTGAGCCAGAGCTTTGGTCGGAAATAGATAAAGAGCACGGGTATCGGGATTCTCCAGCACGGCATTCAGCACCGGCAGGTTGTAGCAGAGGGTTTTGCCCGACGCCGTCGGCGTAACCACGACAACGTTCCTGCCGCGGTGCACCAGTTCGGCCGTGGCGGCCTGGTGCGAATACAACTCCTTAATTCCCTTTGCGTGGTACGCCTCGGACAGTTCGATTCTCACCCAGCCGGGCATGGGCCGAAACACGGCATCGCGAGCTGGGATCTGTCGCACCGAGGTCAGTACTCCGTCTGTGCGGTAGCGCGCAACCAGCGACCGGAGAATTTCCTGAACGGTATTGAGAGTCGTGCTGAATCGTGGCGCTAGCGCCTGCTGGGACGGGGTCATGCAACGCTCCGCGAATATATTCGCCTTTTATTCGCTAAAGCCTAGCACCGCAGAGTGCTTCGGCGCAACGGACGAATCCGAGTACACAACAGGGACACTGATTCCATGCGCTCTGCCTCACCGTCGATCTCAGGCATGGGCGCACCTTGCCCTAACGCTGCCGACCTGCGTATTGTTACGTTGTGAAATTTCCGCGATGTAGTGGAATCCTGCTCCACTTTACTTCTCTGCCCGGCCGCTTCGGCATCGGCGATCTCGGTCCTTGTGCCTACGAATTTGCGGACTTCCTGTTCGCCGCCGGACAGAAGTTGTGGCAAGTACTGCCGCTGAATCCCACTGGATACGGCGATTCTCCGTACCAGTGCTTTTCCGCTTTTGCCGGCAACCCGCTGTTGCTCAGTCTGGAGCGTCTGCGCGATCAGGGCCTGCTCCAAAAGTCAGACCTGGACCTGGCTCAGGCACCGCCGTTTCCCGAAGACTTCGTCGACTACGGGCCGGTAATCGAATTCCGGATGGAGAACTTACGCCGGGCAGCGCAGGTTTTCTTTGCCGACGGATCGCGCGCGGATCGCGCAGCCTTCGACCACTTTTGCGAAAGCGCCAGTCCATGGCTCGATGACTACGCGCTCTTCATGGCCTGCAAAGATGCGCACCACGGAACCATCTGGACCTCATGGGACGCGCCAATCCGCAAGCGAGACGCGGATGCGGTGAGCGAGTGGTCAAGGAAACTGGCGCCGGAACTGAAAGCTTACAAGTATTGGCAATTCGAATTCTTCCAGCAGTGGGAAAATCTCAAGGGCTATTGCCAGCAGCGCGGCCTGCGTTTGATGGGTGACATCCCAATCTATGTTGCGCACGACAGCGCGGACGTGTGGGCTCATCCCGATCTGTTCTATCTCGACGATCAGGGCCGGCCGACCGTGGTTTCGGGCGTGCCGCCGGATTATTTCAGCGCCACCGGACAGCTTTGGGGGAATCCTATTTATCGCTGGGACTTGCTGGCGGCCCGCGGATACAAGTGGTGGATCGAACGGTTCCGCGCCGCGCTCGCGCTTTTCGATATGGTGCGGCTCGATCACTTCCGCGGCTTTGAATCTTACTGGGAGGTTCCGGCCAGCGAAACGACCGCCATCAACGGGCGCTGGGTCAAAGGGCCGGGGGAGGATTTTCTGTCGGCCATGCAGAACGCATTTGGCGGATTGCCGATCGTGGCGGAGAACCTGGGCGTGATCACTCCGCCGGTGGAGAAACTGCGGCAGCAGTTCGGGTTGCCGGGCATGAGCCTCTTACAATTCGCGTTTGGCAATGATCCGCAGGGTCCATCGTTTCGTCCGCATAATTACAGTCGCGACCTGGTCGCCTACACCGGCGGCCACGACAACGACACGACCGTCGGATGGTGGACAAGTTCGGGCGCCGGCGACAGCACACGGACTCTGGAAGATGTCCGCAAAGAACACGACTTCGCGCGGGCGTATCTCAACTTCCACGACGATTCCGAAATCAACTGGGTCATGATCCGGGCGGTGCTGGCTTCGGTCGCTGAGGTTGCGATTGTCCCGTTGCAGGATGTGCTGGGCCTGGGAAGCGCGGCGCGCATGAATCTTCCCGGCACGGTCAGCGGAAACTGGAAATGGCGGTATCGTCCGGGAGCGTTGAGCGGCGAACTGAGCGCGAGACTTCGATCGCTGGTCACGCTTTACGATCGGTAGAAGAATCTTCTGCAGGTGAGAATTCATGGACAAACCACCACGCACGTTCTGGCAGATTTGGAACATGAGCTTCGGTTTCCTCGGCATCCAGTTTGGCTGGGGATTGCAGATGGCGAACATGAGCGCCATCTACGAATACCTGGGCGCGCGAGCCGATCAGATCCCGATTCTGTGGCTGGCGGCGCCGTTGACGGGATTGATCGTGCAGCCGATCATCGGCCAGGCGAGCGACCGCACCTGGGGCCGGCTGGGCCGGCGCCGTCCTTACTTTCTGGCGGGCGCGATTCTGAGTTCGATCGCGCTGATCCTGATGCCGCGCAGTTCTGCGCTCTGGATGGCAGCGGGTCTGCTATGGGTTCTCGACGCCAGCATTAACATCAGCATGGAGCCCTTTCGTGCGTTCGTGGCCGACCTGCTGCCGGAATTTCAGCGTACTCGCGGCTTTGCCATGCAGAGCCTTTTCATTGGGCTGGGCGCAGTCATTGCCTCGGCACTGCCTTATTTGCTGACCAATGTTTTTCACGTGACGGGAACCAGGGCTGCGGGGACGATTCCTTTTACCGTGCGTCTTTCTTTTTACATTGGCGCGGCAGCGTTCCTGGGCGCCGTGCTTTGGACCATTTTTACGACGGAGGAGTATCCGCCGGAAAATCTTGCGGAATTTCGGAAACAAAAGACGGCGCACGCGGGCTTCGGCGCAGGGGCGCGCGAAATCGTGGCGTCGATCCGCGAGATGCCCCGCACCATGCGGCAACTCGCCTGGGTTCAGATCTGTACCTGGCTGGGGTTGTTCTGCATGTGGCTGTACTTTCCGGTGGCCGTGGCGCGCAATGTGTTCGGCGCCTCCGACACGAATTCTCCTTTGTATTCCGCGGGCGTGGAGTGGGCGGGCGTCTGTTTCGGAATGTATTCGCTGGTGTGTTTCGGATTTTCATTTCTGCTGCCCGCGCTCGCCCGGAGGTACGGGCGCAAGGCAACCCACAGCTTGTGCCTGATCTGCGGCGGCCTGGGTCTGCTCTTCGTCGTCGTAATCCACAGCAAGTATCTGCTGTTGCTCTCCATGGTGGGGGTCGGAGTTGCATGGTCCAGCACGCTTTCGATGCCCTACGCCATTCTTGCCGGATCGCTGCCCCAGGGAAAGACGGGAGTCTACATGGGGATCTTCAACTTCTTCATCGTGATTCCGGAGATCACAGCATCGCTTGGATTCGGCTGGGTCATGGGCCATCTGCTGAACAATAACCGGATTTCCGCAGTGGTGGCGGGCGGAATCTTTTTTATTCTGGCGGCGGTGCTGACGCAGCGGGTGGAAGATTTGTACGACCTGCGGCATCCGAGCGGCTCGCTTCCGGGCAATGCGGTCGCGGCCAAGTCTTGAAGGATGCAGCTATCAGCTATCAGCTGTCAGCTCTCAGTTAGTCAAGCTTACCGTGCGCGCACGGCTACCAGTTCGGTCGCCACGGGCACTCCGCGAGCGATCTTCACTCGAACTAGCGCTTCGAAAGGCCGTATCGGTCCCGCACCAGAGCCCGGAATCTCATGCAGCAGTTTCTCCACCGAATCCTGGCGGCAAACAAATTCCACCGCGCCTTGCGTTCCAAACGTGGTTGTTCCCGCCAGAATCATGACGAAGCGAGCGGAACCGATTCCCGGCACGAGTCCGACGACCGCATAATCTTCCGTGAGCGGGGCGTTGGAAGGACTGGCGAGGTAGGTGCCTGGTTCGCCTGCTTTCGGATGTTTGCTGACGATCGAGAGATCGCCTTGACGCGGCCCCGACACCATCCTTTGAAAAACGAATTCCTGCGTGCCAGTAATGTCGAGCAAGGAAAGATTTTCTGAAGGAGAACCAACAAAAATCAGGTTGGTATTCCTCACGTCGTCGAGCGAGAACAGGCTCCCGCGCTTTACCCGGATCCTTCGTCCCAGCGTGCCGAAGGCATCATCGAGCGCGTGGATGGCCAACACCTCTCCCACACCCGTGTAGTGGTCGTACACGGCGCTCTTCGAATCCTGACGCGAATTGTAGTAACGCATGCCCGTCTCCGGCCGTCCAACGAAGGCGGCATTGCTGAAGATCACCCAAGGCTCCTCAACTCCGGAGGTGAAGGGCCGCCAGAAGGCGGCGAGCGGACCGACGGCCCGCACTGCGCTGGGCGCCGCCATCGCGGACTCGGGAAGTTTCCGGTTCCACAGCAGGCTCCCCAAAACAACCAGCGAGACGATGAGGCCGGCCACCAGTAAAACGACGGCAATCCGCCAGCGTACCGGGACGGTTTCGACCACAATGCTGCGCGGCGCCTCGGGCGGAGGTACGGCCTGAGGCTGAGCGTGCGGCTCAACCGGTCTCGCCTCGAAGGTGAGGTGATAACTTCCTTTTGGAATTTTGACCAGGATGGGGTCTGCCGCTCCCTCCCCGGCGTAGTATTCCGCCAGCTTCAGACGAAGACGTCCGGCTTGTACTCGAATAATGGAGTCGGATTGCGGATCAAAATCCGCAGGCCGCCCGTACACTTCGGTGGCAATCTGATACTCCTTCAACGGCGCGTCGGGATGATAGAAGGCCTGCTTTGCGAGGTATTGCAGCAGCTTGCAGAGGGACTCGGAGCCTCGCAGGCTATGGCTTTTAATAATGTTATCTATTTGTTGGAAGAATTGATCGGGTCCAGCGGCGAAAGTGCGTGTCACAGCCATTTAACGTTGAAGTAACAGGGATCGTATCGTGGTGCAACAACGGCATTTTACTCCTGTAACCGTATAAAAACCTAGTGAAACGTCCATCCGAGATCGCTTTGTACCAAAACTTGCAGGTCTTAACTGGACGTGTGTAGCAAAAGCAACCCGTCCCGTAGTGTCCGCATTGGAGGAAATATTATGAAGAGTAATTTCTTTTTGGCTCTCATTCTGGTGCTGTGCCTTACTGGTTTGGCATTGGCACAGACGGATACAGCCCGTCTCATCGGAACTATTACAGATGCTACCGGCGCGGTCATGCCGGATGCCGCCGTTACGGTAACCAACACGGAGACTAGCCGAACCGTGACGATCCAAACGAACGGTTCGGGCGAGTACGCCGTGAACGCGTTGCCTGCGGGCAAATACCACATCGACGTGAAGGCGCCAGGCTTCAAGACTGCGGCGGCCGATTTTACCCTAGAAGTTTCTCAGGTTCAGGAGATCAGCCTGAAGCTGGAATTAGGCGAGGCCACCACCACCGTCGACGTGACGGGTGCAGTGCCGGTGGTTGACACGGCCACATCGAGTATGGGCGAAGTGATTCAGGGACGACAGGTGACCGAGCTTCCTTTGAACGGCCGCAACTTCACGCAGTTGGCCCTGCTCACCCCCGGCGTCACCCGCGGCGCTTATGGCGACGTCTCAATGGGCGGTTCCAGCGGGACGAATGCGGAGGCTTTCCGCAACTCCGATACCGGCGGCTCGTCATTAGTCGTCAACGGACTGCGTTCGCAGGCCAACAACTTCATCCTCGACGGCGTGGACAACAACGAAGGGCTGGTGAACTCGATCGTCTTGTTCCCACCTGCGGAGGCTATCGAGGAGTTCCGCGTCAACACCTCGGTCGCCCCGGCTGAGTTCGGCCGCGGTGGCGGCGCCATCGTCCAGACCCAGATCAAGTCAGGCAGCAACCAGATTCACGGCTCGGGGTTCATTTTTGACCAACAGTCGGCGTACAACGCCCATGCCTACCACAACCCGCTTTCGCCCCAGCATCGCAACCAGTACGGCGGCACCATCGGTGCTCCGATCTGGAAAAACAAGATCTTCCTCTTCGCGGATTACCAGGGCCTGCGGCAGAAATCGCCTAACGGCACTGAATATACGTTCGTGCCGACCGTGAAACAGCACAGCGGCGACTTTTCTGAGCTGATGGAGACTGCGAACACCAGTGGAACCTATACGAGACGAGACACCGGCTACGTTTATCCCGGCTCCACGTCGATGGCCACCATGCCGGTATATCAGGTATGTCCGAGCCTGTATTCTGCCCCTGGCGTTCCTTATTCGCAGTTTGCCAACAAGGGGTATATCTACGATCCGCAGACCTGCCTTCCCTTCGGATGGAACGGCAGCGTGGGCACAAACATCATTCCCACAACAAGCCAGAATGCGGCTGGCATGAATTTGATTAATGCTTACCCGGCTCCCAATATCCCGGGCGCTGCGATCACCGCCTACAACTTCGCGGCCAACCGTAAACAAATCCGTAACTTCGATGACTACGACGTCCGCATCGACTGGGTTGCCAGCCAGAAGGACACCGTCTTTGTCCGTGGAAGTACGGGCACGGATACTTTCACGGTTACGGACAGGCTCGTGGACGCAACCCACAACCTGCCCTCGGGCTTTGGCTCAGGTGACAACTTCAACCATCCACGCGGGCTCGCTATCGGATATAACCACAGCTTCAGCGCCAACATCATCAACGAATTCCGCTTCGGCTTGAGCCGTCCGTTCTTCGGATACCAGAACCCGTTGAACGGCACCGACCTATCTGCGGCGCTGGGCATCCAGGCGCCCGTCAACCCCCTGCTGGGTGGCATCGCCCTCATCGGTGGTTGGGGCTGGACAGGCAGCTATCAGTATGAGTACACCGGCGACGGTGGACTCTACCAGGTACCGCAGAAGTCGTACCAGTTTGAGGACAGCGCAACCTGGACGCGAGGCCGGCACATTTTCAAGTTCGGCACCAACCTCATCAATCGTCATATTGACTTCGTTCAGGGTAACGATGCCAAGGGCTATTTCTGGGTCACCGATGGCGGCCAGACAAATTGGAGCGGCCAGCCGAACGGGGGCGCCTCGGGATTGGGCACGTTTACCGGCAACACCATGTCCGAATTGGAAGCTGGCTTTATGTCCGGCTATGTGATCGGCAAGTTCAACGGCTACACTAAGACCAGAAACTGGGAGACCGGTTACTATGGCCAGGACGACTGGCGCATAAGCCAAAGGCTCACCCTCAACCTCGGCTTGCGGTACGACCTCTATACCTGGCCCTACGAAGTGAACGACCACCAGTCGAACTTTGACCCAGCGACGGTCACGCTGATTGAAGCGAATGCGTCGAATGCGGTCAATCGCTCGCTGATTAACACCGATAAGAACGACTGGGGTCCGCGCCTCGGTTTTGCCTATGACATTTTTGGGGATAGCAAGACGGTCCTGCGGGGCGGCTACGGCATTTTCTATTTCCTCGATCGCGGCGGCGTCGGCAACCAGTTGGGGAACAACCCCGACTTCAACGGTACTAGCAGCTATTATGCTTGTCCCGACGCAACCACCTCCCTGTGCGCGAACGGCTATCGCGTCACGCTGAGCGGTCTCTCCACCAGCAACAACCCGGTGGGCGCCACTGGCACGCTGCCGTCTGGCTCAGCCGCGGTGAACCCGCTGCACCTCACGCCTTCGGCCAACGTGATCTATTACCCGAAGGACAGCAAGAACTCCAGGGTGCACGAGTGGAATGTCCAACTCGAGCGGCAGATGAGTTCCAACACGGTTTTCGATCTAGGCTACGTTGGGACCAAGATGAGCCATCTGACCACCACCTTCAATGCCAACAGTCCAACTCTGGGTGGAACGCCATGGTTCCCGACGGTCGGCAACATTACCGAGTATGGATATATCGGGAGTGGAAACTACAGCGGCTTGCAAACCAGCCTGAACCATCGCATGTCGCACGGCCTGCAGTTCACCACGTCCTATACCTGGTCGCACACGATGGATAACGTGACCAGCACCTTCGGCCCTAACGGCAGCAACCCCGGAATAATCGTGGACAACTCTGGCAACGCGCACCTGTCCCACAACTGGGGCAATGCGGACAACGACATCCGCCACAGTTTCGTCGGTGCGGCGCTCTATGAGCTGCCTTGGGGTAGGGGACGCATGTGGATGAACGATGCCCCCAAGGTGGTTGACTACGTGATCGGTGGCTGGCAGTGGAACAACATTCTCACGCTGCAGACTGGTGCGCCGATGGATGTCAACGATGGCGGCCTCCTCTATACGCAGTACAACGGGGGCTGTTCCACTGGGGCCTCGGAATTCGTCTGGTTGAGCTGTCGAGACGGCGCGTTCACCCATCTATCGACACCAACAGGGAACCTTGCTCGCGGCTACTTCCATGGTCCCAATGTTAGGACTTGGGATTCGTCCATGTTCAAGACCTTCCCGTTCACTGAGCGCTACAAGATGGAGCTTCGCCTTGAGGGGATCAATGTCCTGAACCATCCGCTCTTCCAGAATCCGGACGGCGGGGTTACTGACGGGACCTTTGGGCAGCTTGGTCCCAATGCTGGCAACAGCTCGCGCTTGGGATCGGAGCGGCACGTGCAGTTGGTGGCCCGCTTTATTTTCTAACCATTAGCTTGACCAACTCGGGGGACAGATTTCGTCTGTCCCCCTTTCTCCGTGCTCTTTTCGAGGTTCGCACTCATGAATCCATGCCGGCGTGGATGGCAGGCGGGTGTTTTCGTCCTTATTCTTGCAGTCCTGAACGTTGGCGCCTGGGCGCAGCCTGCGCCGCTCGTGAAGAAGCTGGAGCCTCCGAACTGGTGGGCGCACTACACGCCCGAGCTCACGCTGCTGCTCACGGGGGAAAACCTCTCCGGCGCGGGCGTCGAAAGCTCAACCCACGGCGTCAAAGTCGAAGCCTCGCACTCATCCGCCAACGGCCACTATCTTTTCGTGCGTCTGAGCCTGAGTTCGGGCTTGAAACCGGGAAACGCCGACCTGCTCGTCAAATCAGAAGAAGGCTCGGCTAAAGTGCAGATGCCTCTCCTCGCCCGCGCCGACTTGCGGGGCCGCTTCGAAGGGTTCTCTCGCGACGACGTTATTTACCTGATCATGCCCGACCGCTTCGCGGATGGCGATCCGTCGAACGACCGGCCCGCGGGCTCGAACGGCGTGTACGACCGCAGCAATCCGATGGCATATCACGGCGGCGATTTGCGCGGGATTCGAGATCATCTTGGATATCTGCACGACCTCGGCGTTACCACGCTATGGCTTACTCCAGTCTGGAAGAGCACCGACTCCGATTACCACGGCTATCACGTCGTCGACTTCTACGCTCTCGACGACCACATGGGATCCATAGAGGAATACCAGGCACTGGTGGCCGACGCTCACCGGCTGGGCATGAAGGTGCTGATCGACTACGTCGTCAATCACACCGGTCCCCATCATCCCTGGGCCAACGACCCACCGACTCCCACGTGGCTGCACGGCACGCCCGCGCACCATCTGGAAGCGTCTTATAACTTCTCCGGATTGGTCGATCCGCACGCTTCGCCGCGCGAGTATCTCAAGACGCTCGACGGCTGGTTTGCCAACAAGTTGCCCGATTTGAATCAGGACGATCCCGCGCTCGCCCTCTACCTGGCACAGAATGCGATGTGGTGGACGGAGATCGCGCAACTGGATGGATTCCGCCTGGATACGTTTCCCTATTCCTCGCGCCAGTTCTGGAGCGGATGGCACGAGCGACTGCGCCAGGTTTATCCGCAGATCGTTTATCCGCAGATCTTGGACGTTGGCGAAGTGGCGGACGGCGATTCGACCATCACATCGTTTTTTGAAGGCGGACGAAAGCAGTTCGATGGCATCGACTCCGGCCTGGCTACGGTCTTCGACTTCCCGCTCTGCTATGCCTTGCGCGACGCGGTCATCAAGGGCGCATCGATGGAGAAGATCGTCGAGGTTCTTCGGCACGACGGACTCTACCCGCATCCGGAGATGCTGGTTACGTTCATCGGCAATCACGATAATCGGCGCTTTGTGAGTGAACAAGGTAGCAACCCGGCCAAACTAAAGGCCGCATTGTCACTTCTGCTGACGTTGCGCGGGATTCCACAAATTTATTCCGGCGACGAAATTGGGATGCCGGGCGGCGACGACCCCGACAACCGGCGCGACTTTCCGGGAGGCTTCCCCGGCGATCCCCACAACGCCTTCACCGCCAGCGGCCGCACCGCCGAACAACAGGATGTATTTGCGTACGTGCAGTCTCTGCTGGCGCTGCGCAAGAGCCACGCCGCCCTGCGTACCGGGAAGCAGTGGCACATCGGATGGGACGACACTTACTACGCGTTCCTGCGCGAGTTACCGGAAGAAAAGCTGTTAGTCGTTTATAACAACGCCCCTAAGACGCTCGAACTCAGTATCCCCGTCGAAAACACTCCGCTTGAAACTGCGCACGAGTTATCGGCGGTGTTTGGAAATACGTCTGCGGAACTGGTGACGGGCAAAGTGCACGTCTCATTGCCGGCTCGAACGCTCGTTGTGTTTAGCGTACGTTAGTGGGATGAAGCGCGGCGTTGTCCGATAGTCCTACAAACTCGATCTTGGGAATCGGTCGGTCGGACGCACACGCCGGAAGGATCGAAGAGAGAGGAGCTGTGGCCATGCGCGTCCGGGCGTCGATCCTGACCCTGCTTGCCGCACTGCTAATCGGCTGCACAGGGAACCCGCAAAGCGCGGTTAGTCCGACTGCGAATCAGCCCAACCCCTATCAACCCATGCCCTACGTCAAGATCAAGCATCCGGAGTGGAGCAAGAACGCCGTCATCTATCAGATCAACACCCGGCAGTTCACGCCGGAAGGCACTTTCCGGGCGGCGGAGAAGCAACTGCCCCGGCTGAAAGAGCTGGGCATCGACATCTTGTGGCTGATGCCGGTCCACAAGATTGGCGAAAAGAATCGTAAGGGCACTTTAGGAAGCCCCTATGCCGTGCAGGATTATTACAGCGTGAATCCCGAGTTCGGTACCGTGGATGACCTCAAGCACTTCGTCGAAGCGGCTCACCAACAGCACATGTATGTCATCCTCGACTGGGTCGCGAACCATACTGCCTGGGACAACGTTCTGGTCGGCCAGCACCCGGAATGGTACGGGCGCGATTGGAAAGGGGAGTTCACGCCGACGCCGTGGTGGAACTGGTCCGACATTATCAATCTCGACTACAGCCACGAAGGCCTGCGCAAGTACATGACCGATGCCCTGAAGTACTGGGTAAAGGAAGCAAACATCGATGGCTATCGATGCGATGTAGCGGGATTCGTCCCGCTGGACTTCTGGAATAACGCCCGCAAGGAACTCGACGCCATCAAACCCGTCTTCATGCTGGCGGAATTTGAATCCCGCGACCTGCACGCGGAAGCCTTCGATATGACCTATGCCTGGAGTTGGTATGACGCAGTCCATGAGATTACGGCAGGCAAGAAGAAGGATCTGAGCGGACTGTTCATGTACTACTCCGGGAACGAGAGCGCATACCCACCCGATATTATGCGCATGACATTTGTCAGCAACCACGACAAGAATTCATGGGAAGGCACCGAGTTCGAGCAATTCGGCAAGGGTCTGGAGCCGGCCATGGTGCTGTCAGCCACCGGGGCAGGAATGCCGCTGATCTACAACGGCCAGGAAGCGGGCAATACCAAGCGCCTGAAGTTTTTCGAGAAGGATCCGATCGTCTGGAAGGAGCACCCGAACGGCGATCTTTATAAGAAGCTATTCGCGCTGAAGAAGAGGAACACCGCGCTATGGAATGCGCATTGGGGTGCAACCATGATCGCGGTGCCCAACAGCCGCCCCGATCAAGTTCTCAGCTTTGTGCGGCGGAACGATACGGACAAAGTGTTCGTGGTAATCAATTTCTCAGACCAGCCGCAGACGGTGACTTTCAGAGACAGTCTCTATCACGGCAAGTACACAAACTACTTCGGCGGCCAACTCGTCGAATTGGACGCGTCTGCGAAACTCCATTTGAAGCCGTGGGGGTACGAGGTTTTCGTGAAATGATTTTCGCGTGATTGTTCTGCTTCGATCTGATCCCACAATTCCGGGCGTGATCGCGTGGTCAGCCCACATCCAGAGCGACAGCCGAAACGGCTGCCATGTGCTGAACGTTTTCTGCCGTTAAGCGGCAAGAGATTGCATAGTTGATATCAGGGCAATCCGTCCCGCTATCCGTAAGTTACAGAAACGGCAGGCACTTTGCATACTTTTTAAACCGCGGCCGATCGGCGACAAGATTGCGCATAATGCCCATAGATGTGATAGACATGAATGTGATAAACATAGAGGACACGGATTTTACCGAATTCACGGAGGCCGCCTGCCCACGGAGGAGAACATGGAAAAACGCTTGATCTACTTTGACAATGCGGCAACCGTATGGCCCAAACCAGAAAGTGTTTACAAGTTCATGGATCAGTTTTACCGCACGCACGGGGTCAACCCCGGGCGGAGCGGTTACGATCTGGCGATTGAGGCCGGTTCCCTGCTGACGAACTTGCGCAAGCGTTTGACCAAGTTTTTTGGCGGCGACGAAGATGCGCCGGAGCGGCTCGTCTTCAGCTACAACGTTACGGATGCGCTGAACCTGGCTATTCCGGGGCTGATCGGCAAGGGCGACCACGTGATCACGACCAACCTGGAACATAACTCCGTGATCCGTCCGGTGAATCATCTGGTTCGCGATTGCGGAGCCGAGGCGACCTTTCTTCCTTTCAACAGCGCAGGATTCATCGAACCCGATGAGATCAAGCGAGCCATTCGTCCGAACACGAAAGTACTGATTGTGAATCACGGCTCAAACGTCATCGGGACCGTGCAGCCCCTGCGCGAAATGGGGCGGCTTTGTCGCGAGTACGACATAGTCTTCCTCGTCGACACGGCGCAAACCGCCGGCGTGATCCCGATCAACATGAAAGAAATGAATATTGATGTGGTGGCGTTCACCGGGCACAAGGCATTGATGGGCAGCATGGGCATTGGCGGTCTTTGTATCCGCAAGCATGTTGAAATCGCACAGATGCGCGCCGGTGGGACGGGCGTGCGCTCGGTCGATCCCTACCATCTGGAAGAATATCCGTGGCGTCTCGAGTTCGGCACTCCGAACATGGTGGGAGTGGCGGCTCTTTGGGCAGGCCAGGACTGGCTGGACGAAAAAGGTATCGAAAAGATCTACGCCCATGAAATGAAACTCTGCGCGCAGTTGGTGGAAGGCCTACGCAGAATCGATGGCGTGCGCCTGTACTGTTGCGACCGGCTGGACAACCACCTCTCGACGGTTTTGATGAACGTGGAAGGCGCCGATGCGGGCGATGTCGGAATCATGCTGGACGTCGACCATGACATCGCCGTCCGCACCGGCCTGCATTGCGCGCCGCTCGTGCACACGCAATTGGGCACGGTAGAAGCGCACGGCGGCGTGCGTTTCTCGGTGGGCGCATTCAATACGGAAGCGGAAGTGGCCGCCGCGATCCATGCCGTCTCTGAGATCGCAAACTGGGCGCGTGGGCGCGCTCGCAAGCCGGAGCGCGATGTCGTCCAGATTGCGGCTCCGGAGCCCATAGGGCTGACGGCGTAGGGGCAGTTCCAGCGCGACTGAAAGTACAGACAGTCTGCCGAACTGCGCTCGGCTTGGACGGCCGGGGGCGGCCGTCCCCACACGACCTCAGCCCATCACTTCAACTGTGTGCGAAGCATTTCGGTGCGCGGCACGAGGAGCGAAGCGGCGCGCCGCTTCCAGGAAGCCTTTGGCCCATTCGGGAGTGGCCAGAGCGTGCAAGTGGGTATAGCCTGCCATTACATTTCTTGCGATCGCAAGGTCGCGTTTCTGAAAACACCCCGCGCCTCGAAGCACGGCGCAGGCGGTCGGAACCCGTTCATCCCCGAGC
>Ga0326728_10013038_pt1 | contig 18214 bp, 14 predicted proteins | sample MB3enrmetagenome_FD_207602 | JGI IMG/M metagenome (GOLD analysis project Ga0326728, IMG submission 207602) | Lab enriched peat soil microbial communities from McLean, Ithaca, NY, United States - MB31MN | ecosystem: Environmental > Terrestrial > Soil > Wetlands > Peat | place: USA: New York... | reverse complement strand
CCAGCCGCCGCTTCAGAATCGCCAGCATCTCTTCCGCGCTCTTGCCCGTGGCGCACACGATGTAGGTGAATCCGAATAACTCTTCGTATCTCCGATTTCCGACGGCAATCTCGTCCAGCACGCTTTCACTCGCCGAGTCTGTCTGCGCTTGCTCAGTCCGAGACCACGCGGCCGACTGCGCACCCGCGTGCGCCGACACTTTCCGTTCGCCGATGCGGGGATGGCAAGCAAAGGCTTCGAGCCAGTCGGCTTCCTGCATCGTGGCCCACACGCGATCTGCCGCCTCGCTCAGTGCAAACACATTCGCGATGGGGCGCAGGGCCACCATCGCATCGACCCAGCGTTTGGCTCCGCAGCAGGCCAGCATCGCATTTTGGGCCTCGGTTGCGCTGGCCGCGTTCCAGGCTGCTAGCGTGGCATTCACGGGCGCGAGCCCTCCCGGCGCAGTTCGAGCAAGAATTCTTCGAGCAGATTCACGGCCACGCGCCGCCGGTACTCGGCCGTGGAGCGAATATCGTCGATGGGTTGCACTTCGGATAGTAGCGCGCGCCGCGCGGCCAGCACGGTTTCACGCGTGAGCGCCTGGCCCAGCAGTGCCGCCTCAGTCTGCTTCAGCCGCATGGGATAGGGCGCCAGGCTTGCTGCTCCGAGCCGAATCTCGCGGATCACGCCTTGCTGGAGCAGCGCAGAGGCTCCGAGCGCCACTTTGGCGATTGCCATGGCGCGCCGCGTGCCCACCTTGCGCAGGTATTGCCGGTGGCGCGCGAATCGCCTCGGCAGGTGAATTGCGTAGAGCAACTCATCCGCGGCGAGCACATTGCGCTTGTAACCCAAGTGAAACTCAGAGTAGGGAACTTTGCGCCGGCCGCGCACGGAGACGATTTCAATTTCAGCATCGTAGGCCAGCAGCGCGGGCGAAGAATCAGCAGCCGGCGATCCGTTCACCAAGTTTCCGCCGAGCGTGGCACGGCCCTGGTTGGCAATGGAGCCGATCCAGCTTGCGGCTTTTGCGAGCAACGGAAACTCCGCGGCCACGACAGCGTGTTTGCGCAGGTCGAGAAATGTGGCCGCCGCGCCAATCGCAACGCTCTCGGGCGTTACTTCAATCGTGCGCAGATCGGGGATGCCCCAGAGACTGACGAGTTTGGCGGCGTTCAACCGTCCGGCGGAAAACGCCACCATCAATTCCGTGCCGCCCGCGATCGGCGTCCATTGGCCGGGCTCGGCGGCAAGCAGATCGAGCACCGCACCCAGGCTGCCGGGCGCAACCAGCTCGTGCATTTCCGCATTACCGCGCATGGTAGGTCTGCTCCATCACTGGTTCTTTCGCCGGCTCCGATTCCGCTGCGACGGCCGCGGCCGCGACGGACTCGAAGATGCGCGCGAATCCCGTGCAGCGGCAGAGATTGCCGGCGAGGCCTTCGCGAATTTCCGCTTCGCTGGGATGCGGGCTGTGCGCGAGAAGCTGCGCCGCGGCCATCAACATGCCAGGCGTACAAATGCCGCACTGCGCTCCGCCATTCTCGAGAAATGCTTCCTGCAAGGGATGAAGCTCTCCGTCGAGCGCCAGTCCCTCCACAGTTTGAATCTCGGCGCCCTCGGCCTGCAGCACGGGCACAAGACAGCTGTTCACCAGCTCGTCATTCATGCGCACCGAGCAGGAGCCGCACTCGCCTTCGCCACAACCCTCTTTGGTTCCGGTCAGATGCAGGTCCTCGCGCAGCACGTCGAGTAGCCGCTTCATGGGCGGCACGTTGACCGAGCGGCTTTCGCCATTCACCGTGAAGCGGATCGCGGGCCAAAGTGCGTCCGTCCTGGCCTCTCCGTTGGCGTTCATGGCAAGGCCGGCTCCTCCACCGGCTGATGCGCGGCAAGCCCTGCGTAAAGATTCTCGGGCAGAAGTGGAATGGCAGTAAAACTCACGCCGGTTGCGTCGCGGATGGCATTCAGGATCGCGGGCGCGGGCCCGTCGTGCGGTAATTCGCCAATGCCCTTGGCGCCATACCCTCCATGACGGAAGGGAATCTGCTCGAAATACACGTGGATCGGAGGCACATCCTCCGCAGTGGGCATGATGTAGTTCGTCATCTGGTTGTTGGTCATGCGGCCATCCGCGAGGACGACTTTTTCGTAGAGCGCGTAGCCGATGCCTTGCGCGATGCCGCCCTCAATTTGTCCCGCTGCCAGCACCGGATGGAGCACACGGCCCACTTCCTGCACGGCCCAGAAATTCTCCACCTCGGCCGAATAAGTCACGGTGTCTACGGCCACCTGTGCCACGTAAACCGCCCAAGCATACGCGCCGTATGCCTCGCCGTGATATTTCTGATCGTCCCAGTAGATGCCCGGCGGCGCTTCATAGCGGCACAGGGACGAAAGTTCGCCATGCGCAGCGCGATAACGCGCACAGGCGGCAAGGAATTCCTCGCGCGTGTGCGGCGCGCCGAGACCTGCGCGTTCGCACAGCAGGGCGATGAGCTGCAGGCAGGCGCGCTCAATCAAGCGGCCGACCACCATGGAGGTACGCGAAGCCACTGTAGGTCCGCTATTCGGCACCATATCGGTGTCCGGCGCGGCCATGATTACGTCGCTGTATTCGATGCCCAGCGCTTCGGCGGCAATCTGCGTGAGCACCGTGTTCGTGCCCTGGCCGAATTCGGTATTCGACACCAGAACCCGCACTTTACCCTGCGGCGTAACGTCCACGCCGGCCAGCGAGTTCAAATACACTTCGCCCGAGCCGGTGAATCCCGAGCCGTGATAAAACGCGGCAAGCCCCATACCGCGCTTGATGGGATTCCGCGCATTCTCACGCGCGAATTGCGAACGCTTGGCGTGATAATCGCTCTCCTGCAACGCGCGATCGAGTAGCTGATCGAGGAACATGGGTTCGCGCATCAGTTGTTCCGTCGCGTTCGTATCTCCTTGGTGAAGAAAATTCCTGCGCCGCAATTCAACTGGATCCAGGCCCAGCGCCGCGGCGATCTCGTCCATGTGCCGCTCCATTGCGAAGACCGCTTGCGGTGCTCCGAAGCCCCGAAATGCGCCGTAAGGGACGAGATTCGTCGCCCAGGAGCGCGCGCGGACGCGCACACTGGGGCAGAGATACGGACCGGTGGAGTGCAGCGTGGCACGCGACAGCACCGTGGAAGAAAGCGTGGCGTATGCGCCGCCGTCGGTGTCGAGATGGATCTCCATCGCCAGCAGCTTGCCATCCTTGTCGAGCGCGGTGCGATGGCGCACGCGCGCGGGATGGCGCTTGGTGGTGGCCGCCAGGTCCTCCATGCGGTCGTAGACCATCTTCACCGGGTGACCGCTCTTTTTGGCCAGAAGGGCCGCGTGGCAGGCGAGGACGGACGGATAATCCTCCTTGCCACCGAACGCGCCTCCGGTTTCGGTCTGGATCACGCGTACTTTGTCTTCAGGCAGATCGAAGACGCCGCGCAGCGCTTTGAAAACGTAGTAAGGGCACTGTAGCGAGCCCCACACCGTGACTCCGTCTTCCGCGCTGTACTCGGCGATGACGCCCTGGTTCTCGATATACAGATGTTCCTGCGCGCCGGTGCGGTACTCACCTTCGACAATATGCGCGGCTCTGCTCCATGCGGAGTCCACGTCACCCTTCTCCAACAGAAAACTCTTGAGCAGATTGTCCGCGCCCCACACGATTGGATCCTGCCGCTCGCTCTCCTCAATGGTGAAGACTGGCGGTAGCGGGTCGTACTCGATCTTCACGCCGCCAAGAGCTTCGCGCAGTTTGTGCTTGTCGGGATGCGCGAGGAGAAGGATCGGTTCCTCGCAGTGATTCACCTTGCCGTCGGCCAGGCAGGGCTGATCCGCAATGATGAGCTGAATGATGTTTTCGCCGGGAATGTCGGCAGCGGTGACGACGGTGAATTGGCTCCAGTCGATGCGGCGATCAAAGGCGATGGAGCGGATGAGCCCGCGCGGAATCGTGCTGCGCACCGTGGCTCCGTACCACATGCCCTCGCGTTCCATGTCGTCGACGTAGCAGGCGCGGCCCACCAGCTTGTCCACGCCCTCTTTTCGGGGAACGGGGGCGCCAACGATGCGGGTTGTCGCATGCGTATTCATAGGTGCCGACAATGGCGTACAGGTTGAGGGATAGCATACAACGGCGCAGCGAAGTTGTGAAAGCGCGCCTTACTCCGCCAGTCGCGCCAGCGTGCGCGACAGCACGTGCACGCCGCCGCCGATCCATTCGGGTGAAGCGTATTCGTCGGGCCGATGGCTCACGCCGCCGCGGCAGGGAATGAAAAGCATCGCGGTGGGCGCGAAGCACGAGACGAACGACGAATCGTGGTAGGCGCGCGCCACCATTCTCTTATATTTCTTGCCGGCCGCAAGGGCTGACTCTTCGAGGGCCGCCAATATCGCCGGATCGCATGTGGTGGGTGGATCGGCATTGATCAATTCCGTGTTGATCTTCACGCCGCGGCGTGTGCTCACCTCGCTGGATGCATCGGCCAGTGACGCCAGAACTCGATCGCGGCGCGCGCCGTCGATGTCGCGCACGTCGGTGGTCATGAGCACACGGGAAGGCACACTGTTCACAGCGCCAGGGAAGACTTCGCAAATGCCCACGGTGCCTACAGTATCGATGGCACCTGTCGATTTCGCCGCCGATTCCAGGGCCAGAATCAATTCCGCAGCCGCGGCAAGCGCATCCTTGCGGCCCGGCATCAATTTGCCGCCGGCATGGCCGCCCTCGCCTTCAATCACGATGCGCTGGCTGGCCGGTGCGGCAATGTGCGTCACCAAGCCCACATCAAGTCCCTCCTGCTCGAGGTACGGTCCCTGCTCGATATGCAACTCGACGAACTGATGGAAGCGACCGCTGGGCGCAACGACCGATTCGAGCGGGCCGGCGAATCCGGCTTGCGCGCGCCACTCTTCCAAGCTCCGGTCCGCTTTGTCGCGCAGAGCAAGCGCCTGCTTTGGAGTGAGCACGTTGGCCATCATGCGGCTGCCCAGGCAACCGATGCCGAAGCGCGTGGGCTCCTCGGCGGTAAAAACCACGAGTTCGATCGAGCGGCGCGGCTTGAATCCGAGCTTTTTGAGAACGCGAATCGCTTCCAGACCTCCGAGCACGCCGACGCACCCGTCGTAGAGACCGGCATTGGGAATGGCGTCGATGTGCGAACCAGTACCGATGGGCGCGAGCGTGGGATCGCTGCCTTCCCAGCGCGCAAAGGTGTTGCCGATTGCGTCCTGCGTGATGCTGAGGCCTGCTTCCGCGCACAGTCCTTTCACGTAAGCGCGAGCGCGCATGTCGGCCTCGCCGAAGACCACGCGCGTCACTACCGGCGGGTCAGCTTCTGAGATTTGCGCGAGCGCCATCAGCTCGGCCATCAGGCCGTCGATCGAGAGATTGGGCCGCTCCATCGTCATGCGCGTTCTCCCAGCGGATGCCGGCGCCAATCTTTGTAGATCAGGTATTTCGCCGGCTTCTTGCCCAGTGCGCCAAACCACTGCGGGCAATAGGCGCGCATCCAGATGAAGTCGCCGGCCTGCACCGGATACCACGAGTCGCCGAGACGGTAGATGCCGCCGCCCTCGAGCATCAGCAGGCCGTGCTCCATCACGTGAACTTCCACCATGCTGAGCGCCGCGCCGGGGTCGTAGGTCATGGTGTTGACCGCGAAGTCGTAGGACGGGCCGTCGGGCATAAGCGCACGCACGCGGACCGCGTCGTCGCCCAAGAGCGCGACGGGAGCCACGTCGCCTTCTTCGGCGATCAGGATTTCGGGAGATGCAACGCTGGGCGATTTTTCGTTGGGGGGCTCGTAGGGCTTCTCAATCGTTGCCACGCGCGCAATGCCCGGCGCGCGCACCGTGTGCGGAGCGCCTTGCGGCAGGTACGCATATCCGCCTGGCTTGAGGAGGTGCCGCTTTCCGCCGGCTTTGAGCTCAATCTTGCCGTCGAGAACGTAGAGGAAGCGCTGCGCCGGCGCGGGGCCGAGCGATCCCCCGGCGACAAACTCCGCCGTCATCTGCGTAAAGCGCGCGCCCAGTTGCGGCGCGGCATGAATAATGAACTCCACGCCCTCTGCGCCCGGCAGCGGCGAACGAATAAACGTGTTTGGAGTCTGCAGCAGATGGTCTGCCTTCAGGCTGCTGCGGGTCAATCCCAAATGATGCACGCGCGACCTCTTCAAAGGGAAATCGGAAGAGTTGAATGCGACCAAAATCCGTTGCTCGATTCTATCTGACCTCGGCCGCCAAGCGCTCCAGAAATTTGCGGCACACCGCGAGAGCGGCTGCAACGTCTTCTTCGAGCACGGCTTCATCGGGATGGTGGCTGATGCCGCCGGGACTGCGCAAGAAGAGCATAGCCGTGGGCACACGCGCGGCCATCACCATGGCGTCGTGACCGGCGCCGCTCGGCATGCGCTTCACGGGCAATCCCGCGGCTTCAATGGCCTGGGCAAGAAACTCCGTCAACCGCTCATCCAGGGGCACGGCCGGTTGGTCCATCTGGCGTGTGCATTGCAAGGCCAGTCCGCGCCGCGCGGCGATGGCTTCGGCCTGCGTGAGCAGAGTCTCCACCGCCGCCTTGCGCTCAAGATCATGGGCGTGGCGAGCGTCAAGGCTCATACGCACCGCGCCTGCGATCACATTGCCCGCATTCGGTTTCACATCCGCATGGCCCACCGTGGCCACAAGCCCTTCCGTGCGTTGCGCGAGAGACTCTACCGCGGCGATCCACTCCGCCGCACCGGCCAGAGCATCGCGGCGCAGGTGCATCGGTGTGGTGCCGGCATGGTTGGCGTGTCCTGTCCACGTGAGAGTGTGTCGTGTTTGGCCCACGATGGCAGTTACAGCCGCAACGCGCAAATCTTCTGCCTCCAGAACCGGACCCTGTTCGATATGTACCTCGAAGAAGCCCAAGGCGTTCTCGCCGATAGCAGCCTTTCCGATCTCTCCGGGATCGAGCCCGAAGGCGCGGATGGCGCCCTCGAGCGTGACGCCGCCTGCGTCCTCCAGCTTGAGGAGGGCAGCATCGAATCGTCCGGCGGCCGCACGGCTGCCGATAAACGGCACGCCAAAGCGCACGCCTTCTTCTTCACTGAAGGCAATGATTTCGATGGGTAGCGGCAGCTCGAGCTCCTGCGCGATCTCAACGCATTCGAGCGCCAGGGTGACGCCGAGGACGCCGTCGAAGGCGCCGGCATTGGGCACGGTGTCGATGTGCGAGCCGAGAATCAAGCGCCTGATTCGCGCCCCCGGAGGTCGCCACAGGCCGCGCAGGTTGCCGGCTGCGTCTACGCTCACCGTCATGCCAAGAGCCTCCATGCGCCCGCGCAGGAATGTATGCACCGCGCGCACGGGAAGCGTCAGAAATCTGCGCGTTGTGCGATCCTGCTCCTCGCTCATGGCTGCGATGCGGCAGCACTCGGCAATGGCTCGGCGGGCGCGCTCTGGCAGTGGACGGGCGCTCATGAGTGTACCTGCTCTCTGCCGCGTGCCTCGCCAGGATACGCACCGGCGCGAAAGACGGGCGCGCCGCGCAACCAGGTTTCACGCACGCGTCCGTGCAGTTCGGCATTGAGGTACGGCGAGATCTGGTGCCGAAAGTGCAGATCGGAAGGCGCAACGGTCCACCTGGCGTCAGGATCGAAGACAGCAAAATCCGCGTCGGCGCCCACCGCAATCACGCCCTTGCGCCCGCTCAGTCCCGCCAGCCTGGCAGGCGCAGCCGCCATCCACGCACCAATCCTCTGCAGCGCGATGCCGCGTTGTTTCATTCCGGTCCACAGCACCGGCAACGCCAGCCCAAGGCTGGCGATGCCGCCCCAGGCGAGGTCCCATCTGCCTTCCTCGCGGCGCTTCATCTCCAGCGGGCAAGGGGAGTGGTCGGTGATCAGCATCTGAATCAACCCTTCGTTGAGCGCACTCCATAGCTTCTCACGATTCCCTGCGTCGCGAATCGGCGGTGCGCATTTATATTGGGTGGCGCCGTCAGGAATCTCCGCGGCGTCGAACCAGAGATAGTGTGCACAGGTTTCTACCGTGACGGGCACGCCGCGCTGGCGCGCATCTCTGAGCAATGGCAGCGCCTGGGCGCTCGAGAGATGCACGATGTGGATGGGGGTCTGAAACTCTTCGGCCAGGCGGATGAGCAAGGCAATGGCCTCAATTTCGGCAGCATCGGGACGAGAGCGCAGATAGGTGGAGTATTTGCGCCAGTCCGCACTCATTCTATCCAGCGCCTGCGTTGCCGCATCGACCGGGCCGGCCACTTCAGCGTGTGCCAGCAACGGCAGGCCGGTGCCGCGCAGTTTTTCCAGCGCCGCGCGCAGGTCCGTTTCATCCACCCATCGAAAGCCGTCGATTCCGGAGTGAATGAGAAAGCATTTGAACCCGGGAACGCCCGCGCGTGCCAGCGATGGCAGCGATTCGGCGTTTCCGCTCACCGCGCCGCCCCACGCCGCCCAGTCTACCCAGGCTTTGCCTTGCGCCGCACTGCGCTTGGCCTCGAGCGCCGACACGTTGATGGTTTCCGGAACGCAGTTCAACGGCATATCGACCAGCGTGGTCACGCCGCCTGACGCCGCTGCCTGTGTCGCGGTCTCAAATCCTTCCCACTCCGCGCGGCCAGGCTCATTGATGTGCACGTGCGAATCCACCAGGCCGGGGAGCAGCACAAGGTCGCCGAAATCAAAGAGCTCTGCGCTTCCGGGGACTGCATTCCAGCCTTCGAGCGCAGTGATCCGCTCGTGGTCTACAATCACTGCGGCGGGTGCGATGCCATCCGGCGTCAAGACGCGCGTTGAACGAAGTGCTTTTGCCATCCTTTGATTACTCTCGCCGCTGGGGGATGCAGATAGCAAGCGCAAAGATTTCCGGCGGTCGCGGGACCCGCGCTTGAGAAGACGGCGGGCGCCTTTGCAACTTTGCGGGAGGGGGGTTCGGTGAGTTTCTGGGACGTTGTGATCATTACGGCCTCGTCGGAGCGGCAAGCGGAGCTTTACCGCGAGGAGATGCAGCGGAGGAACTCATCGGGACTGTTGCCCAGAGAGACGAAATCTCTTGTTGTGCCCGATCCCGGCGGCCAAAGAGCGGGCAGCGGCGGCGCGACCATCAACGCGCTGGGCATTCTGGGTAAAGACCGCGCGTGGTGGAGCGACCACCGCGTGCTCCTTGTGCACTCGGGAGGCGATTCGCGACGGCTGCCGCAGTATTCTCCGGGCGGCAAGTTGTTCGGCATCCTGCCTTCGCGCACCCAACCGCGCGCCACCACCACGGTCTTCGATGAAACCATGTCGCTGTCGTCGGCTTGGGCAGAGAAAATGCGCAGCGGACTCCTGGTGGCTTCAGGCGATGTGGTGCTGCGCTTCGACGCCGACCAGGTGCAATGGGATCGCGCTGGCGTAACCGGAGTTGCCATGCGGCTCGAAATGGAACAGGCCGTGCATCACGGCGTGTACGCGGTGGGCGCCGGCGATCAGGTGTACACTTTCCTGCAAAAGCCCTCGCCCGCGGAGGTGAAAGCCGCAGGAGGCTTGCTGGGCGATGGCCGCGTGGCTGTCGATATCGGACTGTTACGCTTTGATGCCGATCTGACGGCTGCGCTGACGGAGCTGGCTGGATTCAAGAGCCTGCCGGCGGTGGATCTCTACGACCAGATGACGCGCATGCTCACGGGCCAGTGGAGGCCGGAGGCAGGTGCGGGACTCTTCTGGCGCGAGCTTGAAAGAATTCTGCGCGGCGCCGAGCAGCCCGTGGAGTTTCATTGCTCGGTGGTTGAGGGTGAATTCATCCATGCGGGAACCACACGCTCTTTCCGCGCGCTGGCAGCAGGCTCGGGAGGAATCCTCGACAGCATCGTTGCAGGTGAGTGCAAGGCCGGACACGAAGCTGTGGTTCTGGAATGCGATCTCGAAGGGCCGGTCTACGCCAGCCGCGGCGCGATTCTGCACGGACTCACCGGTCTCACCGGATCCATTGAAGTTCCCGAGGATACGGTTGTCCACCAGCTTCCGGTGGATGGGGAATGCGGCACGGGCTGGGTGATTCGCGCGTATGGCGTCGAAGACGATCCCAAGCAGCTCTTCGAAAACGCGACGTGGTTCAACCGGCCGATGACAGAGACGCTCGAGAGGCTTGGACTGCACGGCGAGGAGATATGGAATGCTGACGAGCCGCGCAACTTGTGGAGCGCCGCGCTCTTTCCCGTGACCACACCCGACGAAGCCTGGGCGTGTGCGCGCTGGATGATGGGCTACGCGAGCAGTTTCGACGCCGACGAGTGGCGCCGGCGAACGCGCACATCCCTGGCCGAGAGCGCGCGCTGCGCCGACGGAAAAGCGCTGGCCGACGCGCGCAATCAGCGCTTGCAGGGCATTTGGCAGGAGACGGCAGTGGATCTGGCCAAGGCGGGGTCGGATCTGCGTCCGCTGCTTGCGAATCTGCCCGGCCTGGGTCCCGCGGCAGCTGCCGGTCGCGCGCTGCGCGCTTACGCCGATGGGCTGCGTGCGGGCCCGGCCGATCACTTCACGCTTGCCGCCAGCCATCTGATGCAGGCCGCGCGCTTGCTGAGCCGCGCAGGGCGCGAGGCGGAGGCCGCTGCAGCCGAGGCAGACGCCTTTACCTGCATTCAGGATGCGGTGCGCGCGGGATCAACCACTGCTACCGAACACGCGCCGTCGCCGTGGCAATTCGAACGCGTACAGGTCTCCGCACCGCCGCGCATCGATCTCGGTGGCGGCTGGTCCGACACTCCGCCCTTTTGTTTTGACTGGGGCGGCACGGTGCTCAACTGCGCGCTCGAAATCGATGGAGCCTATCCGATCGAAACCGAGATCCGGCGCATCGATGAACCCGTCATTCGTTGCTTTGCGGGCGGCGAGGAGACGCCGGCCGAGTATCGCCGCGCCGAGGAATTGCGCGCGCCTTGCGAGCCGGGGTCGGCATACTCCATACCGCGTGCAGCTTTGCATCTTCACGGCATTCCGGTTGCGGGCGAGCCGCTCAAAGACACGCTGGGCCGGTTGGGCGGCGGTGTCGAAATCTGCTGCCGAGTGCAGTTGCCCATTGGCTCAGGCCTGGGAACCAGCAGCATTCTCGGGGCAACCGTGGTGCGCGCGCTCGCTGGCCTCTCGGGAAGGGAACTCGACAACCATGCACTCTCTGAGGCGGTCTTCCAGTTGGAACAGCACATGACCACGGGCGGTGGATGGCAGGACCAGGCAGGGGGCATCTTCCCCGGCGCCAAGCTGCTCATCACCGGACCCGGTCTGCATCAGCGCATTCGCGTGCAGCCGGTGCCGTGGAGCGAGCAGGGACGCGATGAGTTCTGTGCGCACATGGTGCTCTACAACACCGGCCTGCAGCGCGTGGCAAAGGATCTGCTGCGCCAGGTGGTGGCGCGGTATCTGGCGCGCGAGACGGCCGCGGTGCAGGTGCTGCACAGCATCAAGACGCTGGCCGTGGAGATGTCGTATGCCACGGCGGAGGGTGATTGGAAGCACCTGGGCGAATTGCTCGACCGGCATTGGCAGTTGAATCAGGTGCTCGATCCCAACACGACCAACGCGCCGATCAACGCGCTGCTCGACCGCGCGCGGCCGTTTATTTATGGAGCCAAGCTGGCCGGCGCCGGCGGCGGCGGGTTTCTCATGCTGCTGGCGCGCGATCCTGAAGCGGCCGCAGAGTTGTGCGTGGCGTTGGGTCAGGAAGCATCGCACCGCGGCGCGCCGGTTCCGTACCGGATTGCCGAAGATGGGCTGCGCGTCCGCACCTGGGACAAGGCGGCGATGAGCCGCGCTGCAGCCGAATCCAGCGATCCGGCTTACGCGCAAGTCAAAAACTGAAAAATGCAAGAGGCGAGGGTGCGCAAGGACCACACTCCGATGCGCCTTCCATCGCACCGGCTGCCGCGCGAAATCCCGCGGCGAGTGATACGAGCTACTTCCGCAGCTATTTCCGCAATCGGGCCAGCAGGTCCTGGGGATGGACAGGTTTCGCGAGGATATCGAACTCGTAGCCGTCTTTGCGCGCCTTTTCCAGCAGATCGGCCGTGGCGGCCTGGCCGGAAAACAGCAGAATCTTGATGCCGGGCAGCAATGCGCGAATGCGAATGGCCGCATCGATTCCGTTCAGGTCGGCCATGATCACGTCGGAGATCAGCATGTCCGGCTGAAACGATTCGGCCAGCTCGAGGGCTTTCTCGCCGGAATACACGGCGCGCGCCTCAAAGCCGCTTTGGTTCAGGATCATGGCCAATGTATCGGCGATGACTCGCTCGTCATCCGCCACCAGAACTCTTGGTTTTTGGGTGGTCGTGGGCATACTCTCCTCGGCGCCGGGGGATGGGAAATCATGACGGGCCGTTCTCACGCGTCACAGTCCATCGCGCCTATCGCAGACTTTCCGGCTATACATTTTCCTTACAGCAGGAATGGTACGCTTAAGTAGTGTAATGCACCGCGCTCCCTGTGCATCGAGCCATGGAGGGAGCCAAGGAGTTATCGAGCGGCAGTCTTCCCGGCTGCCGGGGGCGCATTCACCTCGCATCAATTCTTCACCCTTATACTGGCAGCAACTGGCCGCGAACCGGCCATAAGGGTCTAATAGCGTTATCAGACCCATAGTTTCCCACCGGAGAGCCGGAGATGCAGGAAACGGTCACCCCGAACCAGACTCTTGACGCCGCGCCTGCGGCCCCTCAAGCGAGCGATGAGGCGATTATTCGCGCCGAAAAGATCGAGAAGTACTACGCGCAGCCGAGCCAGAATCGCATTCAGGTCATCTCGGCGACCGATTTGAGCATCGTGCCCGGAGAAATTCTCGCCCTTCTGGGCCCCTCCGGATCGGGCAAGTCAACTATGTTGAGGATGTTGACCGGGCTCTCCACGCCTTCGGCGGGGCAGGTGTACTGGCACGGCCAGCCGATCGCTCAGTCCGAAATCAACGTCTCGATCGTATTCCAGAGTTTTGCGCTCTTCCCCTGGCTTACCGTGCTCGAGAATGTCGAAGCGCCGCTGCAGGCACGCGGTGTGACGCCCGCAACGCGCCGCGAACGCAGCCTGAAGATGCTCGACATGGTCGGTCTCGACGGTTTTGAAGCGGCCTATCCCAAGGAGCTCTCGGGCGGCATGCGGCAACGCGTGGGATTTGCCCGCGCCCTGGTGGTCGAGCCGGAGGTTCTCTTCATGGACGAGCCTTTTTCCGCGCTCGACGTGCTGACGGCCGAGAACCTGCGCAGCGAATTGCTTGAGTTGTGGGCGAAGAAGACCATGCCCACCAAAGCGATCTTCCTTGTGACACACAACATTGAAGAGGCCGTGCTGCTGGCCGACCGCATCATCGTGCTGGGGCGCAATCCCGGCCACATCCGCACCGACTTCCGCGTGCAGCTTGCCCAGCCGCGCGACCGCAAGTCCGAGGCCTTTACGCAACTGGTGGACTACATCTACAAGGTCCTCACCCGGCCCGACACCGAACCTGCCGAAGCGCCCGGCCAGCAAGTTGCGCCTGCCGTGCGCGATCAGCGCCAGATGCGCTACCAGATGCTGCCCCATGCACGGCCGGGCGGCATCGCCGGCCTGCTCGAATTGCTCCTCGACAAGGGCGGACGCGACGACATCTACCGCCTGGCCGACGACCTGGCCTTCGAGATCGACGATCTGTTGCCCATCGTCGACGCCGCGCAGTTGCTTGGCTTCCTCAAAGTCGAGGAAGGCGACGCCGTCATCACTCCCAGCGGCGAGGAGTTTGCCAACTCCGAGATTCTGCGCCAGAAGGAGCTCTTCCGCAACGCCGCCACCGAGAACGTGCTGTTGCTGAGGCAGATTCGCCGCGCGCTCGATACGAAAAGCGATCACACCGTGCCCGAAGACTTCTTCCTCGACATGCTTGCCGAGCAGTTCAGCGAGGAAGAGAGCCAGCTTCAAATGGAGACCGCCGTCACATGGGGGCGCTACGCGGAGCTGTTTGATTTCGATGCCGCGCGCCGCCGCTTGGTGCTGCCCGATGCGCTGGAGGAGGAGATTGCCCCGAGCGAGGACAGAAAGTGAACCTCCAGCGTCCCCTTGCGCGCACTCTCGTCACCGCACGCACCACGCCCTTCATGATTGATCTGGGCGTGGCAGCCTGCGCTTTGGCGGTTTTCTTCGCCGTGGTCAGTACCGGGGTCTACTGGTTCCAGAAGCCCATTCCGGTGGTGCCCATTTCGAGCTCCATCAGCGCCCTGCCGGTCTACGCCTTCTACTCCATCGTGCGCATGACCATCGCGTACTTTCTCAGCCTGGCCTTCGCTGTCACCTACGGATACGTCGCCGCCTACAACGCGCGCATCGAGCCGTGGATGGTCGCGGTCCTGGACATTCTGCAGTCGATTCCGGTGCTAAGCTTTCTGCCTCCCGTGGTGCTGGCCATGGTTTCGCTCATTCCCGGTCATCAGCTCGGCATTGAGATGGCGGTGATTCTGCTCATCTTTACCGGGCAGGTGTGGAATCTTGCTTTCAGCTTCTATTCCTCGCTCAAAACCATACCGCGCGAGATGCTGGAGGCGTCGCGCATCTTTCGCTATTCCGGATGGCAGCGCTTCTGGCAGCTCGAGATGCCCTTTTCCACGATCGGCCTGGTGTGGAACTCGATCGTTTCCGTGGCCGGCGGCTGGTTCGCGCTCATCTTTTGCGAAACGTTCACCATGGGCGATCGCAACTTCCAGCTCCCGGGCCTGGGCAGCTACATCCAGACCGCAACCTACGCCGGCGATGTGCGCGCCTTGCTGGCGGGCATCGCTACCGTGATTCTGATTGTCGTTGCTACCGATCAGCTTGTGTGGCGTCCGCTCATTGCCTGGAGCGACAAGTTCAAATTCGAGCAGGTGGAAGCCGCGGAGCAGGTTACATCGCCCATCCTTGAACTCCTTCGCCGTTCCAAAATCTGCCAAACCCTCCCCGGCCGCGTTTGGGACCGCGTGGAGGAGCCGGTCTACCGGCATCTTGCGCAAAGCAAGGAATGCCGCGTAGTAAAGCCGCTTGACGAGACGAAGTCCGGCAAAGTTTCTCCGGTTCTCTGGGCGGTGGCATTGGCGGGCGCAATCGCCGTTTGCTGGGCCGCCGCACAGGCCGTGCTCATGCTCAGGAGCGTCACCCTGGCCGATCTGCGCCTGTTGCTCGAGGGCGCGGCTGCTACTTTTTTGCGCGTGAACGCCGCGCTGCTCCTCTCTGCCGCGTGGACGATTCCTGTCGGCGTGGCCATCGGCCTCAATCCCAGGCTGGCGCGCGTGGTGCAGCCTATCGCGCAAATCCTGGCTTCGGTGCCGGCAACGGCGTTCTTCCCGATTCTGCTCATGGCGCTGGTGAGGATCGGCGGCGGCCTGGGTATCGGATCGATTGCGCTCATGCTGCTGGGCACGCAATGGTACATCCTCTTCAACGTGATCGCCGGGGCCATGTCCATCCCCTCGGACCTGCGCGAGGTGGCCTCGCTTTACCACTTCACGCGCTGGCAGCGCTGGATCAAGCTCATCCTTCCCGGCATCTTTCCTTACCTCATCACCGGAATGGTTACGGCCTCCGGAGGCGCCTGGAACGCATCGGTGATGGCCGAGTATTCGCGCGTGAAGGGCGTGACTCTTTCGACCATCGGCCTGGGCGCGCAAATTGACGCGGCCACCGACAGCGGCCGTTTCTCCATGCTGCTGCTGGCCACGATCATGATCTCGCTCATGGTAGTCACGATGAACAGACTGGTGTGGCGGCGGCTCTACCATCTGGCAGAAACCCGGTTTAAACTCGATGGCTAGAAAAGAACAGCGGAGCTTGCGGAGTTAGCAGGGTTCGCGGAGCTGGTCGCAAAGGAAGGGTTCGATGATTCGCGCAGGTTTGGTGGGTTTTGGCATGGCAGGCCGCGTCTTTCACGGCCCGCTGCTTTCGTCGGTTGAGGGGTTGGAGCTGGCTGCGGTGATGGAGCGCAGCACCAACAAGGCCGCCGAGCGCTATCCGGGCATCACGGTGTACCGTTCGCTCGATGCCATGCTTGCCGACAAATCGCTGGGGCTTTTCGTTGTCGCCACGCCGAACGGTACACATTACGCGCTCGCCAAAGAAATCCTGAGCGCCGGTAAGAACGTCGTCGTAGACAAGCCGATGACCCTGACCTCGGCCGAGGCTGCCGAGTTGATCGGTCTCGCGCAAAAGCACGAAGTGTTGCTCGCGCCGTTTCATAACCGTCGCTGGGACAGCGACTTCCTGACGGTTCAGAAACTATTGCATGAGGGTGTGCTGGGCCGGCTGGTGGCCGTCGAATCCCGCTTTGACCGCTGGCGTCCGGCTCGGCTGACGGAGCGGCTGTGGAAAGAAGAGGCTGACTCTGGCGGCATGCTGCAGGACCTGGGGCCGCACCTTGTCGATCAGGCGTTGGTGCTTTTCGGCAAGCCGGAGGCGGTCAGCGTCGAAGTGCTGCGCGAAAGAGATGGAGCAGGACCCAACGATTCGTTTACCATCCGCCTGCGCTACCCCGGCCTCATCGTCACGCTCGCCTCCAATCTGCTTTCACTTAAGGCTGGGCCGCGCTATCGCCTGCGCGGGACACGCGGCGGCTACATAAAGAAAGGCGTCGACCCGCAGGAGGCCGCGCTCGCTAAAATCACGCGCGTCGCCGATGCGGCGTGGGGCCAGGAAGCTTCCTCGGCATGGGGCTTGTTGTACGTGGACATCGACGGCGGCTCGGTCAGCCGCCCCGTTCCGGCCGTCACAGGCGATTACCGGTTCTACTATGCGGGCATTCGCGATGCGCTGCTTGGCAAGGCTGCCGCTCCGGTCACGGGTGTGGACGGCTGGCGCGTGGCGCGGCTGCTCGAATGGGCTGTGGAGAGTTCCGAAAAGCGCCGCGAGATTGTGTGCGACTGGAGCCAGGAGCCGGAATAATGGTCACTGCGCAGTTCTCCGCTGGCAAGCTAGCCGGCCCCGACAAGAATCCAATCTGGTTTAAGGATTATCACCCTCACTCGATGCAGCGGATTTAGCGTCGTCTTTCATGTATTTGAGGCCAACAAGCCCAAATCCAAAAAATGCAGCACCCACTGGTATCCCTAACCACGCTCCCAAAGGTCGGGCATCAAGAGATTCGTGATATCCCGAATGCTTGCCCGAAAGAATTTCAACGTCAATGGCTTCGTTTTTGAGGGCTCGCTCGGTGTCTTTCAGGTACACAATGCGAAAAGTGCGCCCGTTGAAAATCGCGGGATCAGCCCAACCAGGAAGGATGATTTCGGTTTCAATGTTGACAGGTTCCCCGACTTCAGGCACAAAACGAAAGCCGTAAACAGTGTCGTGATGGTAGCCGGTATGAATTTCCCGCTGAGTGTAGTCATAAGCCTTGCCCACCGCCGTGATTCGCGTTGAGAACGATGGCACCGTAGAGTGGGACATGGCATAAAAGCAAATGATGGCTCCAAGAATCAGAGAAAGCCACCAGCCAAGGGGTGGAATCCACGCCCTCCGTTTGGCGCGGAGCAGAATGAAGATGGCAAAGGCTGGGCCGCCCCCTAACAAACAGCATCCCATGAAATGCGTATAATCCATCCGGCTGCTTTCAATCAAAAATATGGGCTTGGCCCATAGTAACGCATGCTTTCAATTTCGCACTGACCGTCTACTGCCGGCTTGGCTCTCTCTCGATCAGCGGCACCCAGAAACGAAAGCGCGCGCCGCCACCAGGAACATTGGAGGCCTCGATGCCTCCGCCGTGGGCGATCAGGATGGCGCGGGCAATGGCCAGGCCCATGCCCGATCCTTTGCGCTGGCCGGCGCGGTGCTTGCCCCGGTAGAACTTCTCAAAGATCAGTGGCAGGTCGCGGGCGTCGATGCCGGGGCCGTTATCCTGCACGCAAAACTCAAGCCGATCGCCGGTGCGCTTGCAGTTCAGGGTCACACGGCTGCCGGGCGGCGTATAGCCGGCCACGTTCTCGAGCAAGTGGCGCAAAACCCGGCCCAGCAGGTGCGGATCGATCCATACAGATTCGCCCGAGACCGACTCTCCTGAGGCCGATTCATTGCTGCCAAGGTGGTTTTCCTCTTCCACCGCGATGCTCACCTTGTGTGCGGCCAGAGCCTTGCGCGACTCCTCCACAGCCTGGTCGAGCAGCGCACGGGGATTCTGCGGCGACAACTTCACCTTCACCACGTTGGCGTCGATCTCGGCCATTTCCACGGCCTCGCCAATCAGCAGATCGAGC
>Ga0326728_10013036_pt1 | contig 18216 bp, 13 predicted proteins | sample MB3enrmetagenome_FD_207602 | JGI IMG/M metagenome (GOLD analysis project Ga0326728, IMG submission 207602) | Lab enriched peat soil microbial communities from McLean, Ithaca, NY, United States - MB31MN | ecosystem: Environmental > Terrestrial > Soil > Wetlands > Peat | place: USA: New York... | reverse complement strand
TCACGCGTTATGGCCGGTCCTCTTTCGCTGGGACTGCGGCCGAGTACGTTCACAGCCTCTGGCATGAGGTCACCATTCGGACTGGTCCGGACTACCTGCCGGCGCTGCCGCTGCGGCGGCGCCTGGAACTCATGGCGCGGTGGTTCCCGCCAGACCGCGGTTATCGCCTGTTCCCCGCAGTACGTGTCAGGTCTGCGAACTTGCATTCGCCAGACCGGCCTCGCGCGCCCAGTTGACCGCGCGCGAGTACTCCTGACTTGTGACGCGGCGGCGAAGCTCCGGGCGCTGCAAGGCTTCGTGTTCCGGCCTGTATTGCGACATAAGGTTGACGAAGGTGGATGGCGCCAGCTTCTCCGCCACGAAGCGCACGAACTGGTCCGTTCCGGCGATGTTGTTCGGCAACATTAGGTGGCGGATCATGAGGCCGCGAAGCGCGACGCCGTTCTCGCCAATCGTCAGATCCCCCACTTGGCGGCGCATCTCGGCGATGGCGGCTGCCGCCACCTCCGGATAATCTCGTGCGCCGCGAGAATACGTCTCCGCCATGGCCGGGTCCGTGTACTTGAAATCCGCAAGGTAGATATCGACGATTCCGTCCAGCATTTCGAGGACTTCGAGTGGCTCGTAGCCGCCGCAGTTGTACACCAGGGGAATGCGCAGCCCCAGAGCCGCGGCGCTCCTCAGAGCCTGCACGATGTTCGGCGCATAATGAGTGGGCGTCACCAGGTTGATGTTGTGGCAACCCAGTTCCTGAAGGCGCAGCATGATTCGGCCCAGACCCTCGTCGCTGAGGAGCGCGCCGTCGCCGCCATGGCTGATCTGCCAGTTCTGGCAATAGGCGCACAGGAGATTGCAGTGGCTGAAGAAGATCGTGCCGGAGCCGTGGCGGCCCACCAGCGGCGTCTCCTCCCCGAAATGCGGGTGGGCCGAGGCCACCTTAACGCGCGAGGTGGCTCCGCACACGCCCGTTTCGCCCTTCAGCCGGTTGATTCCGCACCGTCGCGGGCAGAGTTGGCAACTTCGAAAAAAGGAGTAAAGGGCTTTCGCCCGCTCGGCGAGTTCGCCGCTCTCAGCCAGGCGAACGTATGCAGGATGCCGGTCGGTTTGCTGCATGATATCCACCCGTTCCTACGGCCCGCCTGACCTCATAGGCACAAACAGCACCTCCCCAGCGGAGCGGCGCCGGAGCCGGCCATTCGCATCTTTCTCGATCAACACCAACTCCTGCTTCCACCCGAGGCCAACCGGCGCCACCAGACGCCCTCCATTCGCAAGTTCGTCGATGAGCACCTGAGGGACCTCCGGCGGCGCCGCCGTGAGCATGATTCCATGAAATGGCGCCTGTTCCGGCCAGCCTTTGTAACCATCCCCTTGACGCACTGATACGTTGCGATATCCGAGATCGCTCAGGACGCTCTGCGCCGATTCCGCCAGTTCCGGAACAATCTCAATCGTGTACACCTGTAACGCCAGTTGCGAGAGGACCGCTGCCTGGTAGCCCGACCCGGTCCCGATCTCCAGCACGCGATCCGTCTTCCGCGGAGCAAGCAGATCTGTCATCAGCGCCACAATGTACGGCTGGGAAATCGTGGCTCCATAGCCGATAGGAACCGCATGGTCGTCATAGGCCATCGGCCGGCTGGCAATGGGTACAAACAGATGACGTGGAGTGGCGCGCAGAACACGCAAAAGCTCCGCGCCATGGATGCCGCGGCTCTCAATCTGTTCCCGCACCATGCGTTCACGATTCGCGGCGTACGGGTCAGCCGCGACCAGGAGACCCGCAAGCGGAAGAACCAGGATGGCGTGAAGAATGCGCCCGCGGCGTGAGCTATGCCGACGATCGGGCACGGCAAGCCTCCTTGGTCTATCTTAAGTCATCCGGCCGGACTTCAGCCTGGATGGCCTGAGCCATCTTGGACAGACTCAGCTCCGCACCGTTCCGGCTGGACGCCGGGCAGGCCCACTTCCGGGAGCGCCCGTTGGCACAGGTGGCGACAGTGGTCGCGGTGGTCGCCGCGCGCGCAACGGGGGCGATCCTGGCACTACGGGGGCGACTCTCGGCCGTCCCCGGCGTAACGCCGAGGTCCCCCACGTACCCGAAATGGCCATTCGTTCGCGCAGAGTCGGCCTACGTTCGCTCCGGCACGGCGGGCAACTCCGGCGAATGACCATTGCCGCCGAATGTTGCGGACGCGAATTCCTCGAGCCGCGTAAGCACGGCCACCGCTTCGGCAAGATAACGCAAGCCGTAAACCTTGACGCCCTACACTACCGCGGCTTCGATCACATTCTCGGCGGGCAGGATGACGTTCGGAAGGCCCAGTTCGCGCGCGCAGACGGCGACGGAAAGCGCTCCCCGGACGGGACGAATGGAGCCGTCGAGGGAAAGTTCGCCGAGCAGAATGTGCCGATCGAGGCTGCCCACGATGCCCATCGCGCCAAGGATGCCGACGGCCACGGGGAGATCGAAACCGGCTCCTTCCTTGCGAACGTTGGCCGGCGCCAGGTTGATCGTAATGCGATTGTTAGGATAGCCGAAGCCGGAGTTGATGAGCGCGCTCTTGATGCGTTCGCGGCTCTCGCGCACCGCCGTATCGGGCATGCCGACCATCACCGATTCGCGGGCCGAGCCCGACGAGAACATGTCGACTTCGACATCGATCAGGTGCGCATCGATTCCGTAAACGGCGGCGCTGCGGGTTCGGAACAACGCCATTACTGTGGACCCCGATTCCGGATTATCAGTGGCAGCGCACCCGTCACTCTGCGCGAAGCTGGCAGTTGGAGCGATCCCATTCCGTCACAAGCGATTAGTGTGGGACGGGGTGGCGTTCTCTCACATTGATGCCGGAGCGTGGCGGCGAAACGCCTAAACGCTTTCGCGCAATCGCGCTCCGACCGAACATATTGTTCGGTGAGCGTCCTGCCTCCGTTGAATCTAAAGCAGTTACAAATCGGCACGGTACATCCTGTTCGCTTTCGGCATCCGCGGCCGCGAGGAAGCGGTTGCCGGGAGCCGGCTTCCCCACTTCCATTAGGCGCCCCTCCGGGTGTGTGCCGGACTGCGCCGGGCGTCCAAAGCGGTATGGTAGATGTTCGAAGATAGAAACATGCTCCATCACTGGCACATTGCGAAAGCCCTGTTATTGGCAACCTGTCTGGCCGGCGCCCGTCCGGCCGCGGCCCAGGAGCCGCTCGACCCGACGGCGGCCATAGAGCACCACCGATTGCAATCGGCGGTTCATAAACCTCTGCCCGAGCAGTACATCTGGACGCAGGGCGACTCGGCGGCCGCGAGCAAGATCAGCTACGACTGGGCCAAGCAGGATTTCAAGGCCGATCCACACTATTTCCGCCACACCTTCAGGGTGGCGTCGGCGCCCAAGTCGGCCACGCTATACATCGCCGGTCCGCGGTCGGCGCGCGTCTTCCTGAACGGGAAGCTTGTGGACAGCGTGAAAAGCGACCTCGGCGCGCCCATCGGTATGCACGTGTTTGCCACCGATGTGGCGGGCAAGCTGCTTCGCGGGTCCAACACGCTGGCCCTGGAGGTGGTGCGCGGGCGCGGCATCGTGGGCGCCACCAACAGCGCCAAGACCGCGCAGCAGACGTTCGGCGAAGTATTGGTGGTCAAGATTGTGCCGGCCGCCAGGGGAATCGAGGGCCCGCCGCTCGAGATCAGCGGACCGGAGTGGAAGAGCATTTTGCGGGCGCCGGCGGGATGGGAGCAACCGGCCTTTGACGATCGCGCCTGGCCGCCGGTGCAGTCGCTCGGCGGCATCGAAGACGATATTGCCTTCTTCCAGTGGAGCGGCGACGCGGGGCTGTACGACTGGCCCGGCTACGATGGCATCTCGCCGTTTCTGGCGCGCTACTCGCTTCCCGCCACGGCGGTGACGCACGTCTTCGAAGGCCGCAGCTCCTTCGCCAACCTGCCGGCCTTGACCGCGCGCGAACCGGTGGCGGCAAAGGCGCAGGAGTTCGGCGTCAACCTGGCGGCATCCATTGTGGAGGAACAGGAAGCGCCGTCGTTGATGCTCGATTTCGGCCGCGAGGTGGTGGGCCGCGTGGAGTTCCTGTCGGACTCGGATGCCCCCGCGCAGGTGGTGATTCAGTACGGCGAATCGGAATTGGAGGCCGCCAGCAACGGGCAGTACCTGGGCGTGAACCTGCTCTACATTCCGGCGCACGGCGAGGCTCGCGGACCGAAGACGGCGTTTCGCTACGCCAAGCTCCGCTTCGTGAGCGGGCCGGCGCCGGTGCGCTTCCGCGCCATCCGCCTGGATGGAATCTACTACCCGGTGAAGTATCAAGGCTCCTTCGAATCGTCCGATCCCCTGCTCAACCGCATCTGGACGGTGGGCGCTTACACCGCGCACCTGTGCATGCAGGACGACATTTGGGATGCGCCCAAGCGCGACCGTGGACGGTGGATGGGCGACCTGGACGTGAGCGGCAAGGTGATCAGTGAGGTTTTCGCCGACCGCTTCCTGATGGAAAGCACGCTGAACAACCTGATTGGCCCGGAGCCCGTGAATCAGCACGTCAACGGCATCGCCGGCTATTCCGCGTTCTTCATGACCGGCGAGGCGGACTACTACCGGCACGTGGGATCGCGCGAGCACCTGGCCGCGATCCACCAACGCCTGATTCAGTTGCAGCGCTTCATGGACGGCGAACTCGACGACCAGAATCTGTACATCAATAAGACCAAATCTTGGCCTTTTGTGGACTGGTCCGCGGATCTTTACGGCGATACCCCGGAAGCCCGGCGCGGCACGGAATTCGAATTCTACAAGGCCTACCGGGAAGGCGCTTATCTGCTGCGCGAACTGGGCGACACGGCCGCCGCGGAGCACTTCGAAGAACGGGCCGCGATCCTCAAGCAGGCCGCCGCGCGATGGCTCACCGACGCTTCCGGAACCTACGGACAGCGCTGGCAGCCCAACGCCATGGCGGTGCTTTCGGGAATCGCCGGGCCCGCGCAATACGCCGCGATCTGGAGTCAGGTGCTTTCCCACGTGGGCCACGAACAGTACAGCGCATACTCCATCACCCCCTATTACAACTACTACGTGACCAGCGCCATGGCGAAGCTGAATCACCGCGCCGACGCGCTGGCGTGGATCCGCAAATTCTGGGGCGGCATGCTGGAACTGGGCGCCACCAGCTTTTGGGAATCGTACGACCCCACCTGGCCCAAGAAGAACTTCCACGTGTCGCTGCTGGCCGATGGCACCGGCGGTTACTTCGTGAGCCTGGCGCATGGCTGGTCTAGCGGGCCGACGGCATGGCTAATGGAAGAAGTGCTGGGCATCAAGCCGGCGGCGCGCGGCTTTGATGCGGCGGTGATCCGTCCGGACCTGCTGGATCTGGCGTGGGCCAAGGGCACGGAGCCGACGCCCCACGGTCCGATTCAGATCAGTCTCAAGAAGGATGGCGCCACCACTTTGGTGAGTCTCGACCTTCCCAACGGCATAGAAGCCGATGTCCTGATGCCGGTGGCGCAACGCGGCGGCGAGGTGTTCGTCAATGGGCAAGCCAGGCCGGCGGCCGAAGCCGAAGACGGCAGCCGCGGCAAGATCGTTCTCAACACGGGCGGCCACTACGAGATTCATAACTGAGGACACGGTTTCGAGGGCACGGTGAGGTGATCCGAGGATTGTGGAGCGGGCGATTCGCCAGCCCTACAAAGCAGCGTAGCCGCAACCAAACTGCGCGGCCTTGCGCAGGGTAACCTCCCGCGCAACCCAAGCTGCGGCGTTGGGAGGCCCAGAGCAAGCGCGAACAGGCCGGTTACCAACCGGCCGCAGGCTGCCAGCCTGCCCCACATAATCGTCGCAAGCTGCGAAGGCTTGCAGGGGCAGCAGTACACATGCAGCCTTATTTGCGAAGCGGCGAGGTTTCCCGATTCCGCATCTACGGGGCTGCCCGGCGCGAACTCATTGAAAGAAATTTCCCAAAGAGCCTGGAACGGGAGAAGACCTGGTGTATACTTGGACCACACCGGGGAGCCCAACAGGCATCCCGGAAATCCAACCTGTGAGGGGAAAATAAGATGAAACACTCAGTTGTCCGTATTCTTGCGGCGGGTCTCTTGCTGTCGGGAGCCTCGCTCATTCAGGCGCAATCACCGGAGCCGCCGCATTTGCTGCGGATCTTCCGCGAGGATATCAAGTCCGGTAAGAACGCCGTACACGAAAACGTGGAGTCGGGTTATGTCCGCGCCTTCTCCAAGACGAGTTACCCCAGCTATCTTGGACTGGATGGTATTACCGGTACGAACCAAGCCTGGTTTCTGGAGAGTCATGATTCCTACGAATCGATGGACAAGGCCATTCACGTGGGCGAGACCGAGCCGTTGAAGTCCAAGCTCGCCCAACTGGATGCCGAGGATGGAGAATTGCGCACCGGCGAGCGCAACATGGTCGCCGTCTATCAGAGCGACCTCAGCTACCTGCCCGTGCCGTCGAACCTGGCCAAGGCACGGTTTGTCGGCATCGGCACCGTCCGCGTGCATCCGGGCCATTCCGCGGACTTTGCGGAGATGAGGAAGCTGGTGAACGCGGCATACGCAAAGAGCGGGAGCAAACAGCGGCGGGTGGTCTACAGCGTGGTCTCCGGCGCGCCCGCCGGAACCTACCTGATCTTGAGCGCCATGGATTCGCTCAAAGCCATGGACCCACCGCCGTCAGGCATGATGAGCATGCTGGACGCCTTCGGCGCGGACAATCTGGCGCGCTACAACAAGCTGCAGTCGGAGATCGTCATCAGCAGCGAAAACACCATGTTCGAAGTCAACCCGAAGATGAGCAATCCGCCGAAGGAATTCATCGCCGCCGACCCGGATTTCTGGGCGCCGAAGCCCGCCGCGGCCAAGCCCGCGGCGCCTAAACCCGCAGCCACCTCAGCGGCTAAGCCGGTGGGCTCACAATAACTGCGCTGCAAAGCCGGAAATAAGGGCTCGTAACGAGATAACCAATTCACTTGCCGGCCACCGCTCCCACACGGCCGCGGCTCTGAAAACACAAACGGAGCCGCGAACGCGAGGGGGCGCTTGGCGCGGTTCTTTCCGAACCAGTCTAAGCCGATCGGCTCACAATGAATGCGCGCGGGTCACTTGGCGCCGGTCAATGCCAGCGGCTTCAGATCCGCGGATGGAAATGGGAAGCCCAGATACGCCGCCATGGTGGGAGCGACGCTGCGCATGTCGATCTCGCCGAGTGCGAGACCTTTCCCAACTCCGGGCCCCGCCATGAAGAACGAGGCGAGCATTTCCGGATGAGTCGGCGAGTAGCCGTGGGCGCCTCCCTTGTTCGCGGTTACCAGCGCCGCCGCGCTATTCACCACCGAGAAGTTAGCCTGCATATCCACCCAAAACGCGGCATTCGGATTCCCGCCCATGGCCGCGATGGTGGTCCGGTCCAGAATGCGGGCGATGCCATTCGCCGGATCGGCGGCAAGCCGCCGCAGCAGTTGTTCCACTTTGGCGCGCGTTGCCTCGTCCTTCGGGTCTTTCAACAAAATGGCAGCCGAGCCGCCATCCGCCTCCGGAAACGCTTTCCAATCCAGCACCAGCGCGGCTCCCCGGAAGCCGCTGCCGGTTCCGAGCGTGACCAGCCCGTCGTCGGCGAAGGCTCTGATCAGGCTGAGACTATGGTCGATGCGGGAGAAGCCGTGATCGGAAACGATGCAAACCGCGTAGTCCGGATGAGCGGTGCGCGCGGCTTCCTGCAATCGCCCCAGCATCTCGTCGATCTGTTCCAGGGTGCTATTAGATTCGGGGCTAAATGGGCCAGTGAGGTGCTGCAGGTGATCGAGCGCCGCCAGATGTACGGTCATCAATTGCGGTTTCCCGTGGCGCAGGATCCAATCCGCGTAGCGCGTGCGCGCCAAATCGCCGGGGATGGCGTCGTCGATGTCCATGTTATACGGCCCCTCCTCTTTGGCGATCTCCGCCACCAGTCCGGGGGTGCTCAACATGCGCAGCAGTTTGAGGTCGTCGGCGGTTCTATAAGCCCGCCAGTACTCCGGAATGTTGTAGCGGATGCCCTTGGCGCCGACGCTGACCGGCCAGGAAACGCTCCCCACGGTTAGCCCGGCCTTCGCCGCCGCTTCCCACAACGTGGGTACCTGGATGTCTTCGCTGTACCAGTACCAGCCTTCGAAGTTTTTCCCCAGCGGATCGAACGTTTGGTTGGAATAGATTCCGTGCTTCACCGGCCAGACCCCGGTCACGATAGTGGTGTGGTCCGGATAGGTAACCGTGGGCAACACCGCACGCACGCCGGAGGCATGGGCGCCGTCCCGCAGGATGGCGCGCAAATGAGGAATCTTCAGGCCATGGGCATCGGCCTGGAGAACGTAGTCCGGCCGCAAACCGTCGATGGAAATGAGCAGAAGCGCGCGCTCGGCAGCCCACGAAGGCGCCACCATCAACAAGAGGATGAGAACAAGGCGACGAGTCATGACGCCATGATAACTCCTGGACCGCGCCCGAGGCGCACGCAGCCACGCCCGGTCCGGACCTTGCTAGAATTCAAGTCTACCGGCAGCTGGAGGATCGATGAAGAGAACACTCCTTACGTTATTGATTTCGGTTTTTGCGCAGACGCTGTTCGCGCAGGGCGCCCCGCCACAGGGAGCCGCGGACCAGCCCTACGCAGTCGAGTACTACTACAAGTTGCACTGGGGACAGCAGCAGGAATTCTTGCAGCTCTTTCTCAAGAACCACTACCCGCTGCTCCAGAAGATCGCCGAGAGCGGCCGCATCCTCTCGGTGAAAATCGAGGAACCGGCCAACCACATGACCGAGGATGCCCGCTGGGATTATCGCGTGACGATCCGCTACAAGAACTCCACCGCGGCCACCACCGCGAATCCCGACGAAGAGCGTCTGATCAAGCAACTCTGGCCCGACCAGGAGACTTACAAACGCGAGGAGCAACGGCGGTTCGAGATCCTGCTGGCCCACTGGGACCTTCCGGTCACGGACATCACCCCCGCGAAGAAGTAGCCCGCCGCGGAATTTGCGGGGCAGGACGATCCCCTGCCCCGCGCTTACTCGTTGACGTGCACCACCTGCGCCGGCGCGAAGCCGTTGAACCATGTGGCCGAGGCGTTGCTGTACGCGCCGATGTCTTCGGAGTAGACCAGATCTTCGATCTCCAGCTTGGGCAACTCCTCGGACTGCGCGATTATATCCATGCCGTCGCAGGTCTGCCCGAACACCGTGGCCAGTTCTTTCTCGCCGGTCTTGAACGCCTTGATGCGATATTGGCAGTGGTCGAAGACGATTCCGGAATAGGTGTGGTACACGCTGTCGTCGATGTAGTAGCAGGTCTTCCCGTCGCGAAACGCCTTGCCGATGACGCGCGCGATGGCCGTGGCGGCGGTAGCCACCAGGTAGCGCCCGGGCTCCGCCAGGATCTCCATGTCTTTGGAAAACAGCCGGTCAATTTCGGCGTTGATCTTCCTGGCTAGCGGCCCGAGCGGCTTCACGTGGGCGTCATAGGGAACCGGGAATCCGCCGCCGATATCGAGGATTTTGATCTCGTGGCCGCGCGCCAGCACTTCCCGCCGCACCGCCGCGGCGATATTCAGGGCCTGCACGAAATTGTCGAAATTGGTGCACTGGCTTCCCACGTGGAAGCTCAGTCCCTCCACCACCAGGCCGGCGCGGAAGGCTTCCAGCACAAGGCCGGCGGCTTCGCCCGGGTCGCAGCCGAACTTCGACGACAGTTCCACCATCGATCCGGTATTGGGCACGCGCAGCCGCAACACCAGCCCGGCGTGCGGAGCGTAGCGCTGGATCTTCCGCAGCTCTTCCAGGTTGTCGTATGCGATCAGCGGCTTGTACTGGTCCAGGGCCTGCAGCGTTTCCTTGGGCTTGATGGGATTGGCGTAGATGATCTTGTCCCAGATGAAGGCCTGCCGTTCCTTGGCCGGAAGCTGCTCGATGTTTTTGTGAACCAGCAGGAATTCGGGCAGCGACGCCACGTCGAAACTGGCTCCGGCCTTATAGAGCGTGCGCACGATTTCGGGTGCCGGGTTGGCCTTCACGGCGTAGTAGGCCTGAACGCGCGGCAGGCGCCGCCGGAAGTTGGCGTAGTTGCGGCGGATCACGGCGTGGTCGATCGCCACCACGGGCGTCGAGTACTTGCGCGCGACGGCGAGCAGGTCTTTCTTGGTCATGGACTAGTCGAGCGCCGGGTCGGACCCGTCGAGCATTTTCACTTGGTTGTGGGTGAAGTATTCGCGCGTCAGCGCCTTCATCATCTTGCCGCGTTGGTCATACAGGCGCCGCAATCTGCGCGGTTTGTGGCGCGCCAGCGCGTAGCTGGCGACCAGCGGCATGGCGATGGTGGTGTCGGTGTAGCACACCACCGCGTCGGGCAGGCGGTCGGGGTCGATTTTTCCCCAGCTCACGGCTTCGCTGGGCGTGGCGCCGCTCAGGCCGCCGGTATCGGGGCGCGCGTCGGTCACCTGCAGGAAGAAATCCTGGCCGAATTCCTTGATGCGCAGCACTTCCTGAATCTGCGGCTCGGTCTGCAGCATAAAGTTCTTGGGACTGCCTCCGCCCCACAGCACCACGCCGCTCCTTCCGCCGGAGCGCTTGGCAGCCAGCACGAACGCGGTGGTCTCATTGACGTCGATGGCGGGGTTCAGGCGTAGTTTGTTGCCGCGCAGCTCTACGCCGGCCACGTTCATGCCGATGGTGGAATCGCCGGGCGACGAGGTATAGCACGGCACGCCCGCGCGATAGGCCGCGGCGAGCACGGAGACGTCCTTGACCCCGGCTTTGCGTTCCCACTCGGCGGCGTACTTTCCCAGCAGGTAATGCAATTCGGCGGTGCCCATCTCCTTCTGGAATTCCGGCTGCACCAGGATGTTGCGCAGAATCTCGTCGGTGGCCATCAGGCAGTCGCTGTAGCCCAAGAGCACGTCGTAGACGCGCACGATGTCGTTGTCGCGCAGCTCGGTATCGTTCATGCGGAAATCGCCCATCCGCACCGGATAATTCAAGGCGAAGTGCAGGTCGTGGTAAAGGTTGGCGCCGGTCGCGACGATCCAATCCACGAATCCCGCCTTGATCAGCGGAACGATGCACGAACAGCCCAGGCCGGCCGGCGTCAGGGCGCCCGAGAGACTCATGCCGATGGTCACGTCGCGTTGCAGCATCTTCCGCGTGAAGAGCTGGCAAGCCTCGCGGAGACGCGCGCCATTGTACGCCAGGAAGGCGTTATCGACCAGGTCGGCGAGCTTTTCCTCGCCGGTCAGGTTCTTGGGCTGGATGCGTTTGCCGGAAAGAAACTTCGCCCGGTTGGGGCAGGTCTTCTTCTTCAACCAGTCCGGCATCTCGGAGAGGTCTTTGCGATAACGGTCGTGGGAAGGGTGAGTGGTTTGCTTTTGGGCCATTTGGGTTCCCCACGATTTTATCAGCCTTGCGTGCACGGCATCCGTATCTCTGCTATAACTGAGAACCTGGTCCCACATTTCGAAAGGACCGGCTGGAGGAATTCCCATGGGGCTCAACGAACGACGCAAGATCAAGGAACTGCAGGACGTGACTTTTCCCGGGCGCGTTAAGGAGATCGAAGAAATCTGCGGCGCCCCCATTCCATACGAGGTGGATTGGGACAGCCTGGCCGATGACGCCCAGGGACTCAACTTCATCGACAACGTTTCGTGCTTCCGGCTGAATATGGCTCTGCGGTCGATCTGCCTGGACGACATGGGGAAGGCCGCCGTGCGCGATGGGCTGAAGCTGATCCGGTTGAAGAACGTCAAAGACAAGGCGGCCATGAAGATCGACTTTGCAGCCGGAGTCCTGGAGATGCACTGCGCCTATGCGCTGGGCGCCGAGGGCATGTTCAGCGACAATGTCATTCGCGAGGTTCTCGAGAAGAACCTGTAACTGTCCATTGGCGCCCCCGATTATCCTCGCCTCATATGCCCGACTCGCGCAAGCCCGCGTGGCGGAGTCCCGCCTCTCTCGGCTTCTCGATGCCCGCCGAGTGGGAGACGCACGCCGCCACTTGGCTGGCCTGGCCACACCATCCCACCGACTGGCCGGGCAAGCTCAACACCATCCGCTGGGTCTATACCGAGATCGTGCGCAAAATCGCAGGCGGCGAGATCGTGCGCCTACTGGTCCGGTCGAAAGAGGAAGCCCGCAGCGCGGCGCGCTATCTGGAGCGTTCCGGCGCCGATGTCGCCGCGGTGGAGTTCCTGGTGCACCCTACCGACCGTGGTTGGATGCGCGACAGCGGACCCGTGTTCGTTCGCCGATGCGCCGGCCGCAAGCTCGAAACCGCCATCGTGCAATTCCACTTCAACGCGTGGGCCAAGTACGCCGACTGGCGAAAGGACCGCCGCGTGCCCGAGACCGCGGCCAGACGCCTCGGCAAGCGGCTCTTCGACGCACAGGCTTGCGGCCGGCCGTTCATTCTGGAAGGCGGCGGTATCGAGGTCAACGGACGGGGGACGCTGATCACCACCGAGGAATGCTACCTCGACCCCAAGGTCCAGGTGCGCAACCCGGGCCTGGGCTGCGCGGAATTCGAGGCCGCGCTGCGCGACTGTTTGGGCGTCACCAATGTTTGCTGGCTGGCCGGCGGCCCCTCAGGCGACGATACCCACGGGCATATCGACGACATCTGCCGCTTCGTCAACCCGCGAACCGTGGTGCTGATTCGCGAAGACAACCCGGCGGACGTCAACTACCGGCCCCTGGCCGAAAACTGGGAGCGCATCCAGGACCTGCGACTGGAGGACGGCTCGAAGCCGGAGGTGGTGGCGCTGCCCATGCCCGCGCCGCTTCATTTCGCGGGCGACCGCTTACCGGCCAGCTATGCCAACTTCTATATCTCGAACGCCGCGGTGATCGTGCCCACCTTTAACGACCCCAACGACCGGGTGGCGCTGGGAATCCTGGGCGAGCTATTCCGCGACCGTCCGGTGGTGGGAATCCACTGCGTCGACATGATCCTGGGCTTCGGCTCGCTGCACTGCCTGTCGCAGCAGCAGCCGGCGGAGTAACTTACCGAACTAGCGGGTGTGACTTATAGCACCAACTTATCGCACCGACCCGCCGCACGGGCTCCAAACCTGATAGGTTGAACACATGGCCACCCCCGTCCAGATCCCCCTAACGGTCGAGAAGGGTTCGCCGCATCCCCTCGGGGCGACCGTGGCGCCGGAAGGCGTCAATTTTTCGCTGTTCTCGGAAAACGCCACCGGCGTGGAACTGCTGCTGTTCGCGTCGCACGACGCGGCCCAACCGTGTCAGGCGATCCGCCTGGACCCGTACGTGAACAAGACGTTTCACTTCTGGCACGCATTCGTGCGCGGGCTGGGTCACGGGGCGCACTATGCCTACCGCGTGGACGGACCTTTCAACCCCGGCGCCGGACACCGGTTCAACCGCAACAAGGTGCTGATCGACCCCTACGCCATGGGCAACGTCAACAACCTGTGGCAACGCACCGCCGCCTGCGGGCCGGACGACAACGCGGCGGTTTCGATGCGCTCGGTGGCGATCGACGCCTCCGGCTACGATTGGGAAGGCGACCGGCCCCTGAACCACGCCCCGCAAGACACCGTCATCTACGAAATGCACGCCCGCGGCTTCACGCGCTCGCCGTCCTCCGGGGTGCAAAATCCGGGCTCCTTCGGGGGAATCGTCGAGAAGATCCCGTATCTGAAAAGCCTGGGAGTGACCGCGGTGGAACTGATGCCCGTCTTCGACTTCGATGAGACCGCCGTGCTGCACGTGGTGGCGGGCCAGACGCTGCGCAATTACTGGGGCTACAGTACCATGGGCTTTTTCGCGCCCCAGTCGTCTTACTGCGTAAGCCCCGAACGGGGCAGCCATCTGCGCGAGTTCCGCGACCTGGTGAAGGCGCTGCACAAAGCCGGCATCGAGGTGATTCTGGACGTGGTCTTCAATCATACCGACGAAGGGAACCAGCTTGGGCCCACCTTCTCGTTCCGCGGGATCGATAACCGCACATACTACTTCCTGGTGCCTTGGGATTTGCAGTACTACATGGATTACTCGGGATGCGGAAACACCTTCAACTGCAATCACCCGATCGCCCAGAAGCTGATTGTCGAATGCCTGCGCTATTGGGTGCGGGAGGCGCACGTGGATGGCTTCCGCTTCGACGAGGGATCCATCCTGGCGCGCGGCGAAGACGGGCAGCCCAGCGAACATCCGCCGGTGGTGTGGCAGATCGAGCTGGATGACGAACTGGCGGACTCGAAAGTGATTGCCGAGGCCTGGGATGCCGCCGGGTTGTACCAGATCGGGCACTTCCCGGGCGACCGCTGGGCGGAATGGAACGGCCGCTATCGCGACGATATTCGGAGCTTCGTCAAGAGCGATCCGGGCGTGGTGGGCGCGGTTGCCTCCCGCCTGGCGGGCAGCGCCGACCTGTACCAGGTGCGTGGCCAATTGCCGATCAACAGCATCAACTTCGTAACCTGCCACGACGGCTTCACCCTCAACGACTTGGTTTCCTATAACCAGAAGCACAACCAAGCCAATGGAGAAGGTAACCAGGACGGCATTAACGACAACCTGAGCTGGAATTGCGGGGTGGAGGGCGCATCGGACGATCCCGCGGTGGAAGGGCTTCGCAACCGGCAGGTGCGCAACTTCGCCGCCATTCTGCTGCTCTCCCGGGGCGTGCCCATGTTCGCGGCGGGGGATGAAGTCAGACGCACGCAGAACGGCAATAACAACCCTTACTGCCAGGACAACGAAACGAGCTGGTTCGACTGGACGCTGGTGGAAAAGAACGGCGACTTACTTCGTTTCTGGCAACGCATGATCGAGTTTCGCCGGAATCACCCGGCCGTGCGCCAGGCACAGTTTTTTATGGGCGCCGTGAACGATCGCGGCGTCGCCGACGTGACCTGGCACGGGACGAAGCTGGCGAGTCCCGACTGGACCGATCCGGAGGCGCGCACGCTGGCGATGACGCTGGGCGGTTTCGACGGCGAGCCGGACATTCACGTCATGATGAACATGTACTGGGACCCGCTGGACTTCGATCTGCCCGCCGTGCCGGGCCGAAGCTGGCTACGAGCGGTGGATACATCGCTTGCGCCGCCGCTCGACATCGCCGATCCCGGCGGCGAGGCGCCGATCGCCGGACCCAGCTACACGGTTCAGGGCCGCAGCGTGGTGGTGCTGGTCAACCGCGCCGCTCCATCTTCCGAATCGTGATGCCGCTCGTGCCCGCTTCGCGGCGAAGCGCCGCAACGGCTGCGGGGCGCATCCGATGAGCTGACGGCTGAAGGCTGAAGGCTCTTACGGCAACACCACCATGGGCGCGCGCCACACCGCGAACTTCTGGGCCGCGGGTTGCAGCACGCTGACCTGGCAGGTGTACCGTCCCGGCTGCAGTTTCGCCAACGGCACGCTGAACCGCAGCGGAACCGCCTTGGATTTCGCATTCAGCCCGTCGGTCACCTTCAGCGGCTCGGTCTCGAAGGCCTTCACTCCGCCGATAAAGAAACTCACGGTGGCAACCATGGTCTGGGTCTTCTCGGCGCCGGGCTGATACGCTTCCAGGTAGACGTACATCTCCTGGTCCTTGCGGAACACGCGTGTCACGCTTGGCACCAGCTTCTGGTTATCCTGCACCAAGGGGTTGGCGGCGATCAGCTTCTTGTTTTTCTCCGCGCTGGCCACCGCCGCCGACACGTTCTCACGCTGATAGCTCAGCACCACCGAGCTGATGGGCAGACGCTTGGTATCGGTGGTCAGGTCGGGCACCGTGAATTTGGTCTCGAAGGTGCCCATCTTGCCGGTCTCGTTTTCGCGAGCCAGAAATTTCAGCGTATAAGCGCCGGGCTGCAGGGTGAAGCCGGTATCGTATTCCAGGTTCTTCTTGATCAGTTGCCCGGTGTTGTCGCCCTTCAACTTCACCGAAATCTCGTCGCGAACCGTGCCGGCGAGCATGTTTTTGCTATCGCGGATCTCGCCGATAAAATCCAGCCGCGTGCTTTCCGCGCCGCCGCGCCGCGCCAGTTCGATATCGCTGCCCGGAATCTTCAGCGACACCGGCACGAAGTAACGGTCTTTGGCCTGACGGAAGTAGTCGATCTCCAGCGCCAGCGTGAGGTCGGTCACGGGATCGTCCAGCATCAGCGCTTCCTGCAACTGGCGCTCGCGGTCCGACGAGTCGAACTTCTTGAACTCCTTGGATGCGAAATACCCGCTGCGATAGTCGAGCTTCGCCGTCAGATTGCTCTTGATCTGCACCTTGATGCGGCGGTAGCGCCCATCCAGCGAAGTGTTGGTGCTGTAGTAGCCGAGAATGTAGTAGCTGGCGATGTCTTTCTGGGCCTGCACGATTCCCGCGGACAGGTCGTTATTGTCCAGCAGCGCCTTGCCTCCGGTGTCCGACGCCAGCGTATACATGGTTTCCTGCTGCCCCTGAAAACCGGATTGCGCGCTGCGCATGGAACTGCCGGAATACATGCCCTGGCCGCCTTGCGACGCCTGAGTCGCGTCGCCCAGCGGAGCCTGGGCCACCAGGCCGCGCGCATCCACCGGATAGAACGCTACGTTGCCGCGAATGGCGGCATTCACGGTGGCGCGCAACTGCGCTTGGTTGTCGATTCCGGTGAGGGTCATGCCGCTGGCGAAATACACCAACGCCTTCTTCTCGGGCAACGAGCCCAGCATCTTCACCGCCGATTCCAACGCCGCCAGTTTGCGGTCGGTGTTGAAAATGTTGAATTCCGTGTCATCCGCCGTGTACGCCGATCCGGTATCGCCCTCGGAATCGCTGCCGGTGCTGCCGTTGGACATGCCGACGTCTCCAATGGCGATGCCTTTAACCACCTTCGTGAGGAGGTCGCGGTCGCTGGTGAAGTCCTGGAGGATAGAGAGATCGGTGGCGTACGTCATCACTGCCACCAGGTCGGACTGGGTGATCTGGGTATTGAGGAACTTCAGCGCCGACTGTTGCGCGCGAAGCTGTTCGGCCACGGCCATTCCCGCCTGGTCGAAGAACAGCACCAGCAGGCGCCGATCCTTGTATTTGATCTCACCGGCTTTGGCGGGAGCGATGGAAGGCGCGATGACCGGTTTCACCGCTGGCGCTGTCGCGGCCGCCGTCTCGATCTCGCGCCGCGCGAGGGCCGGTGGCGCCAGTGGCGTGTTATCCATACGCTGGTATTCGAATACTTTGATCTGCTGCGCCTTGCCGTCCTCCGCGATCGTGAAGTCGGAGGGCTTCAGCCCGGTGATCGGCTCGCCACTTTTGGTCTTGGCGGCCACGTTGACCACCACAAGCTGGGTGGTCGCTTGAAACTGCACCACGCTTATCGGCGCGACGGGCGGCGTAGTCTGCTGTGCCAGCAGCGTCATCTGCGTTATCAGAATCGTTCGTATGATGGCTTTCATCTCTTTGCTCCCAGCCGTGCCGCGCGCGCGAGTGCGTGCGCAACAGTTTAGAACCGGAAACGCAGGCTCATGGTGATCTTTCTCATCTGCGCCGCGCCGGTCGCCAGCCCAAAGGTGCTCGACCCCAGCACCGTGCCCCAGCCGGTGATGGTCACGCGATTGAGCATGTTTTGGGCCTGGACTTGCAGGTCGACGCTGCGCCGTTCCCCGAAGCGGAATACCCGTCCCGCCGATCCGTCCAGGGAGAAGATGGTCGGCCCCGGGATGGTATTCCGCCCCGCGTCGCCCCACGTTCCCGAAGCCGGATCCGCGAAGGCCCCCGTATTGAACAGCATCCCCGCGGCGTGAATCGATTCACCCGTAGCCTCCGCGCGCACGGTGTTCGAGACCGCCGTCCCGCTCACCTGCGAGTTGCTTCCGCCCAGCGTGGCCGTGGAGGGATTCCCGGAATGCGCGTTCAAGGTGGCCCCCATCGTGAAGTCCTTGAACAGCGCGCCTTTCCAACCGCTCAACAGCGTCCCGCCGCCCATTCCCATGCCCGTTGAATACTGCAAGTTCAGGCTCAGGTTATGACGGTTATCGAAGCCCGACAGGCCGCGTTCGGCGGAAAGGTCGAGCCAGTTCTGCGCCACCGGCGTATTGCCCTGGCCGCGGCCGCCCGTTCCGGCGTCATCGATGGATTTCGAATACTGGTACGACGCGCGCCACATGAATCCGCTGTGGAATCGCCGGTTCAGTTGGAACTGCGCCGCGTGGTAGATGGAGTCACCGCCCGAGGTCTCGTAAGT
>Ga0326728_10013035_pt1 | contig 18219 bp, 14 predicted proteins | sample MB3enrmetagenome_FD_207602 | JGI IMG/M metagenome (GOLD analysis project Ga0326728, IMG submission 207602) | Lab enriched peat soil microbial communities from McLean, Ithaca, NY, United States - MB31MN | ecosystem: Environmental > Terrestrial > Soil > Wetlands > Peat | place: USA: New York... | reverse complement strand
CGGAAACTCATGGGTTGTTTGGGTAAAGCCGATGTTTGAAGGATGCGTTGAAATTCGGAATCATTACTCGGATTACCTGGATGGTTCTTGTGATCCTCAGGCGATGAAGTCGATTCGCTTTCATCTGTGCTACTGCGGGTCCTGCCGGCAGGAGCTCGAAGCATGGGAGACCATGCACGCGGACCTGCGCGGCATGCGGCGCCTGCAAGTGCCTCCGGAGCTGGCTTTGCGATTGCGTGTGGAAGTGTCGAGGGCGGCGCATCGAAAGTGGTTCGCCTGGCTAAGGGTGTGGCTGGATAATGTCCTCCAGCCGCTGCTCTTGCCGGCCTCGGGCGGTGTGCTGGCGGCGGTGGTTTGCTTCTGCCTGATTATGGGTTCATTGGCCGTGCCGGTCAGCAAAACTCCGGATGTACCCCTGGGCTCTCCGACGCCCCCCTCGGTTCGCGAGCTGGCGCCTATTGACTTCAACACTCCCGACGCGCCGGTGATCGTGGTGGTGCCGGTGGACGCCGGAGGCCGGCCGATGCGGTATCGTGTGTTGTCGGGCGCCACTACACCGGAGCTGTTGCGGCAACTGGACCGGGTGATCTATTTCAGTAATTTCCAGCCCGCGACGTGGTATGGCCGGCCGACGGATGGACAATTTGTATTGTCCCTCCGCAGGATCACTGTCCGAGGCTAGTCCTGTGGGTTGCATTTATCTTGGAGGCTCTCCCTACCATCTTGGTCCGTCTCCGCTCTTGTAGAAGCGGCCCTGGGGGCCGCTCCGCGCCGCCACCGCCCCCGCCACGCAGGCGCCAGAGCCGCATTCAGTCCCACCTGTCTTCATTCCCAGCCCGGATTTCTCACCACGGCGGGGAAGGGCGGGGCTTTAGCCCCGCCGTTACAAGGCCTGCTCATTGTCCTCCTCCCTCGCCTCCCGCACAGCTTGCGGCCGCAAGCTGTGCGGGAGGCGAGGCGAAACGAGGAGGGGCGTCCGCGATTGCGGCGGGGCTAAAGCCTCGCCCTTCCGGTGCTCCGGGCCAACCGCCTCGCGTTGGTGAGAAATCCGGGCTAGGGTCAAGCGCCGTCAGGATCACCACAGTTGTACTTGCGTTCCTTCTGGCCGGGCTGCCGGGGCGCGCCCAGCAGCAGGAGGGCAAAGTTGTTCTGGAGCCGAGCGAGCAGGTGTTTTGCGTCATGGCGGCTCTGAACGCGGGCGGATACGACACCGGGCTGGGTCTGTCGACCGCCGATGACGCTCGCCAAGAGGTGAGGCGGTATTTGGACCAGACGGCTGCGCCGGCAGCAAGACGCCTGGGGACTTTCTTCTCCGAGCACCGTGTGGAGGGTGATCCCGGGGCTGACCTCGGCCAGTACATTTCGTTGGCTCTTTTGCTCGGTCCTCCTCCTGACTTCAAGCCCACGGTTCCCCCAGCGGACCTGCCACCGGACGCCAAGGGGGTGTCCGGAATGGTTCCCATCCTGAAGACCTTTTACGCGGAAGCAAAGCTTCACGATCTCTGGACCAGCATGGAGTCCCGTTACCATGGCGCACAAGCTCGCTACTCTCCGTTGGTACGTCAAGCCATTCTGATGACGGACACCTACTTCCGCTTTCCCGTTGGCGGGTACCTGGGGAGGACCTACCGCATCGACCTGGACCTGCTGGGGGCTCCAGGCTTGGCGCAAGCGCGGATCTACGGGATGGATTACTATCTTGTGATTACGGCCTTGCAGCAGCCGGAGATCGACGAAATCCGCCACCAATACCTGCACTTTCTGCTGGATCCGCTCGCCGCCCAATACGCCGACGATATCAATGCTAAGAACCGGCTGCGGGGAATTGCCTATAAAGCGCCGGCTCTCGATTCTTCCTTTAAGGCCGACTATCCGCTGTTGGTCACCGAATGCCTGATCCGGGCTGCCGAGTTGCGCCTCGACAAGCTGCCGCCCGCGGAAGCGGAGAAGAAGCTGGTGGAGATGACCGCGTCAGGATTGATCCTGATCCGCTACTTTTACGAGTCGCTGTTGGTTTTCGAGAAGCAAGATGCGTCGATGAAGGTGTACTACAAGCCCATGATCGAAAAGATCGATCCCCTGCAAGAGGAGCGAAGGCTGGCCAAAGTGACGTTCACCCCGCCCGCCGTTCGGGCTAAGAACCCCGTGTCCCCCGCAAAGACCGAGGAAGAACTAAAGCTCGACGACGCCGACAACCTGTTTTTCCAGGGGAAATATAGCGATGCGAAGCTCGCTTACCAGGCAGTGCTGGAGAAAAACCCCAAGAGCGAGCGCGGGCTCTTCGGGCTGGCCATCGTGGCAAGCAACATGCGCAAGCCTGATCTTGCCGAGGAATACTTCCGCAAGACCCTGGAAACGGCCCGCGATCTTCGCCTGGTGACCTGGTCGCACATTTATCTCGGGCGGCTGGACGACCTGCGGGGGAAGCGTAATGACGCTGTCGCTCAATACCGGGCTGCGGCGTTGACCGCTGCTGCCTACCCGATGGCGCTACGGGCCGTGCAAGCCGGTGAGGCGCAGCAATTTGGCTCCAAATAAGGACAGCGTGGGTTGACATAACTGCGCCCTTCTTGTACTCTCAACGCATTGAAAGCTGTATAGGATGACGCAAGATGAATTCAGAAAGTCGAGAGGCATCATGAGAATCAAAGGAATCATTACGGTGCTGGTAGCACTTGGTCTTGCCAGCGCTCTGTTTGCACAAAAGGGAGCCCAGACGCCGAACCCTTCGTCCCAGCAGCCCACCGCCCAGCAGCAGACGCAACAAGCGAACGAAGCCCAGCCGGTGGGGGGCCAGGTGACCACCAACCAGAAGGTGAAGAAGCCCCAGGGGCCTGTGCCGCTGAGTGAGAAGGAAGTGACAAAAGAGATTAAGGGTTCCCCCGCAGAAACCGTGATCAAAGACGTTAAGGACCGCGGCGTCGATTTTGACATGACCCCGGAGATCGAGAAAAAGCTGCGCAAGGCCAAAGCCACTGACGAGGTGGTCCAGGCGGTGAAGGAGGCGGGTCCGAAGGCGCGCGCGCAAACTGCGAAACTGGCCATGGGATCGCAGGGCGGGGTCCAGAATGTTCCTAGAGAGCAAGCTACGGCCTACGACGCCATTAAGACCGAGTTGGATCCGGATAAGGCAATCGCCCTGTCCGACGACTTCGCCAAGAAGTATCCCGACAGTCCTGCCCTCACTTATGTTTATTCCTTCCAAGCGAACGCCTATCAACAAAAGGGTGATGTCGATAAAGTCGTCGATTACTGCGATAAGAGTTTGAAGCTGAATGGCGATAACCTGATGAGCCTGGTATTGAGCATTGGGATGACGCCCCAGCCGCAATACTTGAACAACCACAAGGCGGAAGAAGAGAAGATCCTCCAGGATACCGAGACCCGAGCCGGTCACGCGCTGGAACTTATTGCGAAGCTTCCCAAGCAAGCCACTGAGTCGGATGCGGATTATCAGAAGCGTCTGGCAGAGATCGGCAGTCAGGTTCACGGACCTCTCGGCATGGTCCATCTTGAGCTTGCGAATCAGGGTCTGTCGGGTCCGGACAAGACTGAGTTGGGGAAGGCTGAACAGGAATTCAACACTGCTGTGACCAATACCGCACACCCGGATCCGCGGGATTACTATCGTCTGGGCGAGACTTACAAGATGGATGGCAAAATTGATGATGCCATTCAAGCATTCACCAAAGCCGGCGAGCTTGGGCAAGGCACAATGATCAAGACCTACGCCGACCAGCAGGTTGCGGAGCTGAAGAAGCTGAAGGCCGCTCATTGATTGGCCCCGCCCAATTCCCGGGGAGATTTCGGCAGCTTGCCCCTTCCCATGGTGTAGCGGCTGGAAGGCATGACTGAGAATCCTGTCCATCTTTTGGAAGATCTAATTGGCTACCGCTTTCAGAACCCCCAACTTCTTTTGGAAGCGCTTACCCACTCTTCCTATGCCCGGGAGACTCCTGGGAGCTGCCGAGACAACGAGCAGCTTGAGTTCCTGGGCGATGCGGTGCTGAATTTCCTGGTGAGTGTTGCCTTGGTGAATGCCTTTCCTGAGTGGGAGGAAGGGCAACTCACTCGAGCCAGGGCTCGCTTGGTGGCGGCGGCGCACCTCAGCACGGTCGGGGCGCGTCTGGAACTCGGAACCTATCTGCGTCTGGGACGTGGGGAAGAGAAGACCGGAGGGCGGAATAAGTGTGCGCTCTTCGTGAATGCTTTGGAGGCTCTTGTAGCCGCACTCTTCCGAGACGGGGGACTCGAGGCCGCAAGAGGGTTCGTTGCCGGCTTTATTCTTCCCGCAGACTTGCCCGCGTCGGGAGAAGAACTCTTTTCGGTCGACTACAAGTCGGCGCTCCAGGAGTATCTCCAGGCGTTTCGCAAATCTCCGGCAGAGTACCAGGTGGTGGAGGAGACGGGGCCCGAACACCAAAAGACCTTCACCGTGGAAGTGTTGGCGAGTGACAAGGTGGTGGCGCGTGGGCGAGGCACGAGCAAGAAGGCCGCCGAGCAGGAAGCGGCGCGCGTGGCGCTCGAACGCTTGCGCGAAAAGACGGTAGGAAATGGCTGAGGTCTACAAGAAATCTTCGCTGCGGGACACCTTCGAGTCTCTGATCGTCACGGTCATCCTGGCGATCTTCGGGACCACCTTCGTCGTTCAGGCTTTCAAAATCCCCACCGGCTCGATGGAAAACACCCTGCTGATCGGCGACCACCTGCTGGTGAACAAGTTTGCCTTCGCTTACCATGGCCGCGCGCTGGCTCGCTTTCTACCTTATCGAGATGTCCGCCACGGCGACGTTCTTGTCTTCAAATTCCCCGGACCGGTGGAAGAGCAGTCGGAGCCCGGCGAACACTTCGTGAAGCGCGTCATCGGCGTGCCCGGAGATCGAGTTCGAATCTTCCATCGGCAAGTTTTTGTAAACGGGCAGCCCCTCATTGAGCCCCGCGTCTACCACGCCTGGCCGGACATGGAGCGCGCGGGTGACGATTTCCCGCCTCCAGACTCGGAATATCTCCAGGGCTCAACGGCGCTCTGGACGGCCGATATGCCGAACCATGTCGACAAGGAGGGAGAACTGGTCGTTCCCGCTGGGCATTATTTCGTTATGGGAGACAACCGCGAGCAGAGTTGGGACAGCCGTTTCTGGGGGTTCGTTCCGAGGGAACTGATTTCGGGCCGTCCTCTGCTGATCTACTGGTCGTACGAGACGCCTCGAGACGAGTACATGCACACTTCGCTCAGCGACTGGCTCTCTCAGTCCTTTAGCTTGATCATTCACTTCCCCATCAGGACGCGTTGGCGACGCACTTTGAATATGGTGCGTTAATGAGCTTTCCGGTCTACGCACGTGCTCGAATCGCCTTGAAGATGGTGCGCTGATGAGCCCTCGGGTCCACCGACGCGCTCGAATCGCTGCGCTGGCTCTTCTCCTGAGCGGGATCGCAGCATGGTTCATTCCCTCTTATATCAGTGCTGGTCGCTACCGCCGCGGCCTTCAGACGAGCCTGGAACGGACCCTTCACCGGCACGTCACCTTTGGAAGAGTCTCGCTGCAAGTGCTTCCTCGGCCGGGCTTCGTCATCGAAAATGCCGTCATTCAGGAGGACCCGAATTTCGGCTCCGAGCCGTTCGTCCGCGTGGATCGCATCGAATGCGATGTCCGCTGGCAGAGCTTGTTGGGCGCGCGGTTGAGTTTCTCCCACTTTCGACTTCAACATCCCAATATCAACCTGGTGCGCCACGCGGGTGGCGGCTGGAACGTCGAGCATCTGCTCCTGGCTACAACGCGCGCCGACCTCACGGGCGGCGTTCCCCGCAACCTCCTGACCGCCGCCAACCTGCAAGACGGAGCGCCGCGCCTGAGCGCCCCGGGTGTTCCGCCGGATTGGGAGGTGGAAGATGGCCGTGTCAATTTCAAGTTGGGTGAAAATAAGAAGCCGCTTGCCATTACCGAGTTGAGCGCTCAGTTGAGCTTTGATCCGACCCGCAGTCATATGCGATTCCGGTTGTCAGGCTACCCGGTACGCACCGACCTTGCTCTGCCTACGCCTGGGGCCGTCGAAATTACCGGAGATTGGACGCCCGGCAGGGATTTGCTGGGACCGCTGAATATCGTGGTCCGAGCGCGCGAGGCGCTGGTCTATGATTGGGCGCCTCTGGTGACAGGTCGCGACCCCGGAATGTACGGCGTCATGGATGCCGAACTGCGCGCCTCCGGGTCGATTCGGAGGTTTAGTTTCGAAGGCCGGGGCAGGCTCAGTGAACTGCACCAGTGGGAACGGATTCCTCCCTCCGATTCCATGCCGTGGACGATCACTGTCCGGGGGCAACTAGACCGGGATCGGGGCCGGGTTCTGCTCGAAAGCACCGACGCCTCTTTCGCAGATTCCCATCTCCGCCTTTCCGGGACCATTGATTACTTTCCCAGGTCGCCGGAGCTGGATTTGGCCCTGGCGCTCGAGCGTTCCCGCCTGGAGGATCTGATGGCCCTGGCGGGGCGGTTCTGGACGTTGCAGGGGGGCTTCGGATTGAGAGGGCAAGTGGACGGAAGCCTGGCCGTCCAGGGACCGTGGGACGAACTAAGCTTCAGCGGCAACGTGGGCGCGCGCAATGTGGTGCTCAGGACGCGCAGCGCAACCTTCCCGGTCTCCGACCTCTTGGTACGAATCGATAACGACGGGGCGCAGCTCGCGCCGGCACGCATCACTCTGGCGCCGCGGGTGGTTCTGGAAACCGAAGGTTCGCTCGATCGGAGCGCAAAGACGCACCCCTACGAGTTCACCTTTTCCTGCAAATCAGCGCCCCTTCGAAATGTTCTTGACTTCGGCCGCGCACTCGGGATGCGGACGCTCCAGGGGTGGAACGCCGTGGGCTATGGAACCGCATCGTTTCACATTGCGGGCTCGCTCGGTTCGCCCGCTCGACCCACTCTGAAGGGCCGAGCTGAGCTTCGCTCTGCCCGCCTGGTAATTCCCGGCCTAACTGAGCCGATCAACGTTCCTCGCGCCAATCTCCAGGTCAACGGCACTGAAATCATGGTTGAACGTCTGCTGGCCGTGCTCGGCACTAGCGTTCTTGCCGGGCGCTTGGAACACCATGGCGACAGCCATCAGCCTTGGCTCTTCGACCTTCATGCCGACAGCCTCGACCTCGGGCAGGGAGCCTCGTGGTTTGTGGCCCTTCCCCATCGCAACCCTGGACCGCTGGTCCAGCGCTTTCCCGGCCTGGCCTCGTTTGCCCTTCAGCGCGAGGCGGCCTCGAACCTGTTCTCGTCCTTGAATGCTCGAGGCCGTTTCTCGGCCTCCAAGATTACCTACCGGAACATGGGTGTGGACAAGTTCCAGACCAATGCAGAGGTGATAGGAAGAGTAATTCGACTCTCCAATGCGACTTTCCAGACCGGAGGAGGGCAGGGCCGCCTCAGCGGGCGGCTGGACCTTTCGGGGAGACCGGCTCACTTGGCTGCCGATGTTGCCTTGTCCGGCATTGCGGTGCAATCGCTCGCGTCGCGTCTGCCCGCCGCGCTGCGCGGCGCGCGCGGGTTAATGAACATCGTCGGGCATGTTGAGACTGCGGGACTGAGCCGGGAAGAAATGAGCCAGAATCTGGACGGACACGTGGCGATTATTGCCAAGTCAGTCACTTTGGCTGGGTTCGACCCTCTGGACGCGTTTGCGCGCCTTGCCCGTCAGGGCGCCTTGGAGCCGGTTCGAGGGCCGGTAACATTCCATTCCGTCACCCTGGATCTTCAGATTCACGATCGCGCCGTGGTTTTGAAGAAAACCAATCTGGAATGCTCCGGCGCCCGACTCAGCTTGGCCGCCAGCCGCCCGTTCGACGGGCCGGTGACTCTGCGCGTGGCAGCCGACCTGGCACACGTTCGACGCCGGTGGCTGAATCGCTCCGATGCTGTCGGCCCGGAGTTGCCGCCTCCCGAACTCGACTTTTCCGGACCGCTGGATAAGCTGGCGCCAACAAACAGGATTCCGGATTCAGGAGTCAGGAGTCAGAAGTAGGGGCTAGGGCTGGGGGCTAGGCGTGGGAAGGTTGAAGTTTAAAGCGTAATCGTGAACCTTCATTTAGCCTTTACCCTTTAGCCTTTAACCTTTGTCAGCCCCTAGCCCCTCTTCTTCTGGCTGGTTCATCCACCATGCCACGACGTTACAAGACCTACGCTGCGGAAACCGGGATTGCCTACCGCTACTTTTTCGAGTCGCGGCGCAGCTTGGTGCGGCCCGCCGGGCTCGGCCCGGGGAGCGACTACGTCTTTGTGCTGAGAGCGGACCAGCGGCCACCCTTTGAATTGCGCGTTTTTGTCTCCGAGCAGGCGATTGCTGCCTGCCGCGCGGCGCACGCCAGGGAACTCGACCCAAGCGAGCAATACGCCCTCGCCAAGATGAGGCTCTTCCAAGCCTTCGATGAGCTGGAAGACCTTCGCGCCGAAAGCCTGAGTCTGGTCGTGGACGACAGCAACGTTGAGGAATTGCTTGTGGGGCTGGATTTGGTGTAAGGTATGGCATGTCAGTTAAGATAGTAATCAGTCAGTAGTGGGGCGGCGGCTAGGCCGCCAACTGCCGACTGCCTTCTTTCTTCTGCGGGGTCCAAACGTGGAGACACTCAAAACCTTGGCATGGTATGTCGTTCTGGTCTACGTAGTAGCGCTGGCAGCGTTGCTGGGTGTCATGCGCCAACCGGTACTTTTCGGTCGCGTGATGTCGCAGGTGCCGAGGCCACTGTTCATGATTGTCCCTTTCAAACAGCTCTGGCTTCTTGCCCGTGCCGGACATCTGCGGGTGGGCGATCCGGCGCCGGAATTCAGTCTTCCCACCGTTGACCGGAAGGCGCGGGTTCGATTGTCATCCTTGCGCGGGCACAAGCCGGTGGTGCTGATCTTCGGCAGCTACACTTGACCGCCCTTTCGCCGGGAGGTTCCCGAGCTCAACAAACTTTACGACCAATACCAGAGCAAGGCTGCTTTCTTTGTGGTTTACATCATGGAAGCCCACCCCGTCGACGCCTGGCAGGACGATGATAACCTCAAAGAAAAAATCAGCGTGGGCAGCCCCAAGACTCTCGAGGAGCGCTGCTCGCTGGCGGAAACTTGCCTGACCAAGTTGACACTCAAGATCCCGCCTTTGATCGACGACCTGGCGAACTCGACCGAAGCTGCCTACACCGCTTGGCCGGACCGTATTTACGTCCTGGATCGGGAAGGGAACATAGCCTATAAAAGTGGACCCGGGCCTTATGGATTCAAACCGGCAGAAATGGCCGAAACCCTGAGGAGGCTGCTGCCCGGCCCCGTAGCGGAAGTTGGACGACAGTACTGAATTAAAGATGCGTTGACAACGCCCCCCCACGATTCTAGAATCAATCCCGCTAGTCGAGTTTCACCTCATCTGCTCCACACGTAGGGGGTCGCAAGAGAAGTCTGAGCGAGCGGCGGCTTTACGCCGCCACGTGGCGATCCCGCAGGCGCGGAATCGCCAATCCAACATCAGCTTGAAGTGAAGAACCCAAAGAGGAGGCATTCGCACCATGGCAGGGAAAAAGAAGCAGGTGAAGAAAGCGCCCAAGAAGAAAGCCAAGAAAATCGTCAAAGTCATTAAGAAGCCTGAAGAAGTAAAGCCAATGACCGAGCCTCCCCCGCCTGCGCCAGCCCTATAAGGGGGATCTTGCCGCCGCGTGGGCGCCGCACGCACCGGCGCCCAGGGGCGGCTTTCTGAAGCAGCGCAGGATTCTGAAGAGAGTCAGAGAGACGCGCTTTCCGCGAACGCGCCAATCCTATCCTTGAACCTCCAGCCACAATTCACTTCACGACCAGGTTGCGGGCGACGCGAGGCCGGGGTGCGCAGGCTTTAGCTTCATTGGGAGAAAGGGGTGGCGTCCTGGTTTGACCCGTCGCGCTGGCCTTCAGGCCAGCATCTGCCGGCCTGAAGGTCGGCGCTACTTTCATATTAGGACACTGCGAGAAAAGATATGCTCAAGAAAATTCCTCTGTTAATGCCCCTATTCATCGTTTTCACATCGTTTGCCGGAGAAGAGCCGGGCAAATACCAATCGGCTTTCCTACGCGTTGAATTAGCGCCGCACCGGCCCGTCTTTGCGGCGCTGGCTGTGGATTCTCTGGGCAAGAACAAGCTGAGCGTGAGTTCCCTCCGGCCCCCCATGAAATCAGGCGATCGCTATGCTTTACGCCACGCCGGCTGGAAGTTTGAATATCGGCTCGCAGGCGCGCCCGCGAGTTCACCGCCCGCCTGGAGCTTCGAATTCTCAGAGCGCAGCATGCATCTGCGCTCTTCTTACTCCGGAGGAAATCCTCCTCCCGCGCTGACGCTCAATTTCAATCCCCACATTAACCACGCAACGCTTCTGGGAATGATGAATGACGATGGAAGCGTCCGGCTGCCGGCGCTCCTGCACCTGCCGGACCAGGGGACGTTCCGAATCACTTCCAACGCAGGCGCTGGTCCGGCGTTGGGTTATGACGCCTTTCGCTACCCGGAAGGCAAGCAGGCGGACGACTTCGTGAAGGTGACCTTCCCCGCCGCCTCCGCGGCGCAGCCGGCAGTTGATTACACCCTGGAAATCGTGGCCATCCATCCCAGCTTGTCGGAACTCGAGCCCGACCCTCGTTTTGACGTCTTTCGCCGCAACTGGCTCAATATTTTTCAACTGAATCCTCGCTTGCGGGTGCTGGCCAACCACGCTGCCAGCGACCCTTGCGCATTCACGGTTTTTGAATATTCATCCGTGGCGGCGCGCACACCTCCGCTGGCGCCCGGCCTGACTGCGCTCGACCTGATCCGGGCGACGCTGGACCGCTACCTGAGCGGGATGAAAGCCTACGGTATGGCGGGTTATACCCCCAATGACCCGACGACTCGCTTCGACTACCTGGACACTTATCCCTCCCTGCTGATTGCGGCTTGGGATTATGTCCGCGCCAGCAATGACGAGGCGTGGCTGCAAAAGAACTACGCAGGGTTGAAAGACTGGGCCGGCAAAATGCTTGCCATGGATCAGGATGGCGACGGGCTGCTCGAATACCCCGCGAGTGGTAATTCCGGCTCCTGGCCGGAGCAGATCGCTTTGCGCCCCGCCAATTGGTGGGACACCATCGGCTTCGGCCACAAGGACGCATACTCGAATGCCCTCGCGTACCATGCTTTCCTCGGCAGCGCCGAAATGGCGCGGCGGGCAGGCAAGCCGGAAGACGCGCAGCTTTATGCCTCGCGCGCCGAGAAGCTCCGCTCCGTCTACTTCAACACCTTCTACAATCCCGCCACCGGAGTGCTGGCGGGCTGGAAGAGCGCGGATGGGAAGCTGCACGATTACTACTTTACCTTCGTGAGCGCCGCGGCCATCACCTATGGCTTGCTTCCCCAGGATAAAGCGAATCAGATCATGGACCGCCTTCTGGCCAAGATGAAAGAGGTTGGCTACACGCACTTTGAGTATGGCCTGCCGGGCAACCTGATTCCCATCCGCCGCGAAGACTACGTCGCTCACGACAAGCGCTTTGGCGGACCTGAAAAGGCGGACGGATCGGATGGCTTTGAGATCTACGAAAACGGCGGGGCCACCGCCTGCTATGCCTACTTCACTCTCCAGGCCTTATATCAGTTGGGGCGTCACAAGGAGGCAGACGCGATTCTGTTGCCCATGTTGCAAGGATTTGAGCAAGGCGGCTTCCAGGGCACAGCGCCGAACGGAATGAGCTACGATTGGAAAGCCTGGGACGGAAGCCCACATGGTTACGAGGGCTTGCTCGTGGACGGTTATCAGGCGCTGCTGGCGGTGCTGTCGCGGTAATGAGCGGCCTCTACCGGTGCAGATGGCGGCTCTGCCGCCCCGCTCTGCGGAAAGGCTTCGCCTTTCCGGGCCGTTGCCCGCCTTTCATTCTCCTCCGCCCATGCTGGAAGGCTCAGCCTTCCAGTATGGGTGGAGAAGGTTATCTAGGATGCCCGTCCGTCGGAAAGGCAGAGCCTTTCCGCACAGCAAGCGGCGGAGCCGCACACCAGAGCCCGTCGGCCGCTGCGCAATTTGGAAAAGCCTGCGCCATGACCTGCCCCTACGGTGAAATTCTTCGCGCGTTCTTGCTACTCGACTCCAGTCAATTTGAAGACATACGCCTCGGGCAAGGCCAAGGCGGATTCAGGAATCGGGGGAACCTGGATCCGCAACTTCCCGCCTTCCTGCCGCCATTTGAGCGGCGCGCTCCCGCCCAGCAACTCGACCGCGGTGGCTGCCGTCGTTCGAGGCGCGCTGAGCACGAGTTCTGAGCCCGGCCGCATTTCAGTAATGGCATATACAGTATTACCCTTTGAGGTATAATGGACCTTCCCCTCTGACGTCGTCCGCCACGGGTGTGTCCCGTAGATTGCCTCGCCATTCACTTTGAGCCAAGCGCCTATCTGGAGCAACCGTTCCTGCATAATGACCGGAACGCGCCCATCCGCAGTGGGGCCTATGTCCAAATTCAGGTTGCCCCCTCGCGAGACCACGTCCACCAGCAGGTGAATCAGGTCGGCGGCGGATTTGTAGTCATTGAGCTCTTCCACCCGGTTGTAGCCGAAAGATTTTCCGATCGCCTGGCATTCCTCCCACTTATGTGCGGGGCCGAGTTGCGCTCCCTCCGGGACGAACGTCTGGTACTCGGAGGTATAGAACCCGCCGTGCTTGCTGCGCGTATCTTTTCCCCAACGGTCATTGACGGCGATTCGGTCTCGCACCGACGAGTTGTTGAAGAGCCACGCCAGGAAATCCGTCGATTGCCACTGGTCGCTCGAGTGATCCCACTCGCCGTCAGTCCAGAGGATGGAAGGGCGGTAGCGTTCCACGAGGTCCTTCATCTGGGGGATCATGTGCTCGTTCACGTAGCGGTGCAGGTCGCTTAGATACAGCGGGTCGTACCACTCGTAGAGCGAGTAATAGAAGCCCATGTTCAGTCCCTTGGCCAGCACCGCCTTGCTTAAGTCTCCGGCCAAATCTCGATGCGGGCCCACGTCGATGCTATTCCAGTTCCAGCTTGCCGGGCAGGGCCATAAACAGAAGCCCTCGTGATGTTTCGAGGTCAGCACCACGTAGCGCGCGCCGGACTTTTGAAACAGGTCGGCCCACTGGTCGGGATTGAACAGCTCGGCTTTGAACCCTCCGGCAAAATCCTGGTATTTGAAATTGGCGCCGTAGTGGAGCAGGTGGAATGCCCACGTCGGCCCGTTCTTGTCCTGCATGTGATTCCAATACCATTCCGCGTAGGTTTCGCCAATCTTCGACTGCGGGTCTGCAAAGGCCGGGACAGAGTAAACACCCCAGTGGATGAAGATACCGAACTTGGCCTCATCAAACCACGGCGGAGTGGGGCGCTTGTCAATGGACTCCCAGGTGGCGGCATAGTTTTGAGCCGCCGCCGGTCGCGCCATCGTTAACGCTAAAGTGACCATTACGGCCAGAAGTAGTCGCTTCATTGTGGATTCTCCAAGGTTGGACATTAGCAGAAACTGGCCGGTTGCGCTATCTGGACTGCGGAGGTGCGGGCCGCTGATGCCAACAGGAGCCCCGACGGGGCGAGCTATTACAGCCCAGAGCCAACGGCCTGGGTTAAGAGTTCGCCCCGCCGGAATTTGAAAGTCCTGAAGGGGCGCAATAGGGCCAGGGAGCAAGCGAAGTCGCCTGCCCGCGCATATGGACGATGCTATCTCGCCCCTTCAGGGCTCGCCGTGGGGGAGGGGGCGGGTTCCGCGTCCCAGGCCGTTAGCCTGGGCTGTGCTAGGTCGCCCCTTTGGGGCTCAGTTGCTAACTCCTGACTTCTGACTCCTGACTCCTGTCAGTTATAATTGCTGACTTTATACAATGACGACCATATCGGAATATTACAGAGAGTGGATCTGGAACTGGGAGACGCGCTTGGCGGAGCGGGACAGGAACCGCGTGGTGCGCCCGCTCGATTGGGGATTGGAATGGTCGCGGGACTGGCCGTTGGCGAGTTCGAGCAATCCGTCCTCGAACCGGGAGTGTGAAAGCTTCATCGGAGAACTGAACGACGTCATCCTCGCGCACAGCGACCTCTTCTATGCTTACAAGACGCCTTCCGACTTTCATTTGGACGGGGATTGCCTGTCCTTTACTTCTCCGGTGACGAGCTCGGTTCCCAGCAACAATTGCGTACGCGCCCGGTGGTTTCCGGCAGGGCGGCGCGGGGCGGTGGTGGTGCTGCCGCAGTGGAATGCGGACCAGGAGAGCCACAACGCGCTGTGCCGGATCTTCAATATGGTTGGTATTTCGGCGCTGCGCCTCAGTTTGCCTTATCACGATGTCCGCAAGCCTGCCGAAACCGAGCGCGCCGATTACGCCGTCTCCTCGAACATCTGCCGCACGGTCGACGCCGGTCGGCAGGCGGTGGCCGACGCGCGATCCTGCCTCGACTGGTTAGAAAGCCAGGGGTATTCGAAGCTGGGTATTGTGGGGACCAGCCTGGGTTCGTGCTATGCCTATCTCGCCAGCGCCCATGAAGCCCGTCTGAAAGTGAATGTGTTCAACCATTGCTCCACAACTTTTGCGGAGGTGGTTTGGACCGGCCAAGCCACGCGTCACGTGCGGGCCGGGCTTGACGCGGATTTGAGCCTGGAGCGCCTTCGCCGCTGTTGGATGGCCATCAGTCCGATTGCCTTTGCAGAAAAACTGGCGCGCTGGCCAAAGAAGACGCTGTTCATTTACGCCCGCTACGACCTAACGTTCCTGCCTGAGTTTTCGCGCCGCATCATCGCGGAATCGCTGCGCCTCGATCTTCACCCGGAGGTGGCCGTGCTGCCCTGTGGCCACTACACTTGCGGGGAGACGCCCTTCAAGTTCCTGGACGCTTACTACATGGCTTCGTTTCTGGATCGGGCTTTCAGCGACGTTTGATGAACTGATCCATAAACGAACAACCCGGTTTCACGCAAAGTCGCAAAGTACGCGAAGTTCGCAAAGAAAAGCAAGGACTTGTGCTTCGCGCTTCTTTGCGCCTTTGTGTCTTGGCGTGAGTTGTTTTGGTTTTTTCGCACCTGCATACGCCGTGGGCTGCTGGCCGCGAAAAACCGCTTGACAGCCGTTCCACGCCGTCTTAGCGTGGCCTGTTGCAAGATCGTGGGCGCGAGTCTGGAGGGACAAATGAGACATCGTAGCGATCGCCGTGAGTTCTTGAAAACCATCGGGAGCGCAGTCGTCACGCCCTGCATGCTCCGCGCTGCGGGCGCGATGGGTCTGGGGATTAGCAGCGCCTTCGCGTTGCCGCGCGATCCTTTGGTGCTGGGGGCCGACCCGGTTCCGAACCAGCCGGTGGGCGTGGCCAAAGGTCTTCATCCGGGGCGCGTCGTCTGGGCCCACGATCCGAAAGCGGCCGCTTGGGCGGGGCCTGGGCAGGGACACTGGTGGGAGAGCGATCATACCAACCAGGCGGTAGTTGACAGCATGATGGCGGAGGCGATTCAGGCGCTAGGCGGCAAGGGCGGCGAGGCGAAAGCCTGGGACGCCATCTTCAAATACTTCAACCAAGCCCATGGCAACGGGAAGACCGGCTATCGAAGGGGGGAGAAGGTCACCATCAAAGTGAACCTGGTGGGTTGCATCGCCGGAAGAGCGGTCGATCCCAAGTCTTACGACATGGCACACGATCTGGATTACATGAATGCTTCGCCGCAGATGATCCTCGCCTTGCTGCGCCAACTCGTCCACGAGGCCGGCGTGCGCGAGCAGGACATTTCTGTCGGAGACCCGCTGTCCCTGTTCCCCAACCAGTTCTTTGGCCCTCTGCACAGCGAATTTCCAAACGTTCACTATCTCGACCATGACGGAGGCAACGCAACCTATCCCCGCACCCGCGTGCAGTGCTCTTCCATTCCTTTCTACTGGAGCTCGCGTCCGCCGGGAGCGGCTCAGGATTACGTGCCGGTTCACTATGCGGAGGCGAAATACCTTATCAACATGGCGAACTTGAAGGCCCACACCGGAGCGGGCGTCACGCTCTGCGCCAAGAACCATTTCGGGTCGCTGATCAGGAGGCCCCCCGACAAAGGCTATTACGACATGCATACCAGCCTGCCGATGTGGCTCCGCGGCACCAGCAAGTACAGGGACCTCGTTGACCTGATGGGGCACGAGCAGATCGGCGGCAAGACCCTGCTCTGTTTAATCGACGGCTTGTACCCGGGAGTGCATCCCACCGAGCATGCGCCGCGGAAATTCTCCAGCGCTCCCTTCAACGGCCACTGGGCTTCGAGCCTGCTTGCTTCCCAGGACCCGGTCGCCATCGATTCCGTGGCTATCGATTTCCTGAGAGCCGAATGGAACGATTACCCGCACATGTCGGGCACCGACGATTACTTGCACGAAGCGGCGTTGGCAGATGATCCTCCCTCCAGCACGTTCTACGATCCCGATCATGCTTCCGGCACGACGCGTTTGCGGAGCCTGGGAGTTCACGAACACTGGAATAACCCCGAGGAGAGACAGTACAGCAGGAATCTCGGCAAGGGCGAAGGCATCGAACTCCTGCGGGTTGGCCAAACGGGCTAGTGCGCCGCCTGTACAGGCCCGAAGGGCCGACAACCCGGTTTCACGCAAAGCCGCAAAGCACGCAAAGTTCGCAAAGAAAAGCAAGGACTTCTCCTTTGCGCTTCTTTGCGCCTTTGCGTCTTCGCGTGAGCTGTTTTGATTTTCCCACACCTTCAGCCCAAAAGATGCCACGCTCAGACTGACAAGTTATACGATATGATTAGAGAAGAGGTGATTTCCGATTGACGTTGCGTTGCCTTAACAAGGCGCTTGCAACCTTTTGCACGGGATTCTCGTCCATATCGTTAGGGACAAGGGAGAGCAACTTAAGACTAGGGATACAGACACATGAAAACCATAGCAGGATTCTTGCTCATTCTGGCCCTGGGAGCGGCGCCGGCATGGGCAGTCCTAGGCGAGTATGAGTCCTCTGTCAGTCTGGATAAGCAGTACATGCGCGGTGAGGAACGCGTGATCTCCGGTGAAGGTTACAGGCTTCACCAAATCACTTCTCCGAACGGCGCAGTTGTGACGGAGTATGTGTCGCCGCAGGGCATGGTGTTTGGAGTCTCCTGGCGGGCGCCGTTCATACCGAACTTGCAACAACTGCTGGGATCATACATTACGCCAGTCCAGCAGGCTGCGCAGGCGCAAACGCGCCGGCGCGGCGGCCCCTTCATTGTGCGGGCCAGCGATCTCGTCTTTGTGAGCGGCGGCCACATGCGAGCCTTCCATGGGAGCGCTTACGTTCCCAGCCTGCTACCCAAGAACGTTACGGCGGAGGTGGTGCGATGAGGCTCAACAATACTGGTCGCGCAGCTTCTGTCGGGCGCTTTCTTAGTGTCCTGAGTGCTTTGGTTGTCCTGGCGGGTTGTGGTGGTGGAGGTGGCGGCGGGGGAACCTCTACCACCTCGAACCCCGTGCCGAGCATTACCTCCTTGTCGCCGGATTCCGCGACGGCGGGAGCAGCGGCTCAGACCCTGACCATCACGGGGACGGGCTTCGTTTCCAGCTCCACGGTCACTTACAACGGCACGGCCCACGCCGCGACGTATGTCAGCTCGACCCAGTTGACAATTCAACTCACCGCCGCTGACCAAGCCACGTCGGGCTCTTTCGCGGTGGTAGTCACAAACCCCTCGCCAGGGGGGGGTGCCTCGAATGCGGTGGACTTCAAGGTGAATGGATCGAACCCCGTGCCGAGCATCACCTCCTTGTCGCCGGATTCCGCGACGGCGGGAGCAGCGGCTCAGACCCTGACCATCACGGGGACGGGCTTCGTTTCCAGCTCCACGGTCACTTACAACGGCACGGCCCACGCCGCGACGTATGTCAGCTCGACCCAGTTGACAATTCAACTCACCGCCGCTGACCAAGCCACAGCGGGCTCTTTCGCGGTGGTGGTCACAAACCCCTCGCCAGGGGGGGGTGCCTCGAATACGATGGACTTCACGGTGACGGTGAACAACGTTCTAAGTCTCGATGTCAACCTGGGACCCACCAACGACTACGCCAACGGCCTCTTCGCGTCGGTGGACGTCTGCGAGCCGGGCAGCACCACGAATTGTACGACCGTGCCCGACGTCCTTGTGGATACAGGTTCCACCGGGTTGCGCCTGCTCTCCGGGGCGGTGAGCGGACTCACGCTGCCCGCGGTCACGGATTCGAGCAACAATGACGTTCAGGAA
>Ga0326728_10013033_pt1 | contig 18225 bp, 15 predicted proteins | sample MB3enrmetagenome_FD_207602 | JGI IMG/M metagenome (GOLD analysis project Ga0326728, IMG submission 207602) | Lab enriched peat soil microbial communities from McLean, Ithaca, NY, United States - MB31MN | ecosystem: Environmental > Terrestrial > Soil > Wetlands > Peat | place: USA: New York... | reverse complement strand
CTCAACCAGCCAAATGGGACGATTCGAGACCGAAGTCTTGACACAACCCAAGAACCTGAAGGCGCTGACGAAGTTGTCGGGGCGGTGGATTGACCGGCTGCAGGGACACAGGGCCATGCGGGAACTGGTCCTAGACATGGATAGTTCCGTAAGCGAAACCTACGGCGAGCAAGAAGGCACCGCTTACAACGGACATTTCGGCTGCACCTGCTACCATCCATTGTTTTGCTTCAACCAGTTTGGCGCTGTGGAAGGCACTCTCCTACGAGAGGGCAATGTCCATAGTGCGGAGGATTGGCGGGCGGTGCTGGAACCCGTAGTGGCCCGTTACAAAGGCAGGAAGTTGCCGCGCTATTTTCGGGCGGATGCGGCCTTTGCCCAGCCGGAACTTTACGAGTATCTGGAAGCTGAAGGGTTTGAATATGCCATTCGTCTGCCCGCCAACGATGCGTTATTGCGGGACATCGAGTGGCTGCTGACCCGTCCGGTGGGGCGACCGTCCAATACGCCGGTGGTTTGGTATGCCGGTTTTTTGTATCAGGCCAAGAGTTGGAGCAAAGCCCGGCGGGTGGTGGCCAAGGTGGAATGGCACAGCGGGGAACTGTTTCCCCGCATCGGCTTCATCGTGACCAATCTGACACGACCGGCCAAAGCGGTGGTGCGGTTCTACAACCAGCGGGGAACAGCGGAACAGTGGATCAAGGAAGGGAAGAACGCGGTCAAGTGGACACGGCTTTCGTGTCACGATTTTGTGGACAATCAGGTGCGGCTGCAACTCTTCGTGCTGGCCTACAATCTGGGCAATTTTCTGAGGCAGGCGGTGCTGCCGAGGTCGGTGCGCCACTGGACGTTGACGACGCTGCGGGAGAAGCTGATCAAAATTGGGGCGAAGGTGGTGCGGCATTCCCGACGGGTGGTCTTCCAGATGGCGGAGGTGGCGGTGCCGCGAGAGTTGTTCCGCTCCATTCTTCAGGCAATAGACCGCCTGAGAATGCCGACCGTGGCCAGTGGATGAAGGAAAAACGAATGAAAACATCAGTCAGCACAGGAAGAGTGTCGCTGTCTCCGGCTCAAGCGGCTGGTTGGGGCGTGAAAATCGGCAAGGAAATGGTGGAGGCACTGAAAAACCCGGTTTTATCGTCGAAAAATGGCTTGCAAAACAAAGGGATGAGAGCATAATCCGAAAATGACCGGAGAAACTCGATTTGCACCATGCACACCAACTCAAATGGGAAATCCCGGATAAAGAGTTCCAGGTGGAAAGCGCATGAAAAAGATCAATTGGTCACGCCGCAAAGTGAGCACTGTCTTTGTGATTGTCTGCATCACCATCGGCTGGATGTTCTGGAGCGCCGGTAGTGCCCGGGGCCAACCGCCACCAGCAAACCTGTCACCCGAATTGCAAGATGTTGTCAAGTTGGCCCAGGCCCGCATGAATGACGATGTCATTTTGAGCTATGTTAAGACCAAGGGTGCGACTTTCACACTGACGGCTGACCAAATCATTTACCTCAGCACTCAAGGTGTCTCTCAACCTGTGATCGCTGCACTCCAGAACAAATCGGCCGGTAGCGCCGGGATGCCGGCGGCAAGCAATTCGCGTCCGCCCGTTCCGCAAGAGTACACACCGGCACCCGTTGCCGCATCAGCAACCTTGCCACCGTCTGCACCAGCGAGTGCCGCCGCGGCGGGCACCAACGAACTGAACTTTACGTACTTGAATAGCGGCTTGGTGGCTTATTATCCACTCAATGGCAATGCCAATGACGCGAGCGGTCATGGACATAACGGGATTGTTCACGGCGATGTGACTTTCGTTCCGTGTATCTCCGGACTTTCAGCGCATTTCGACGGTCGGTCGGCATATATCACCGTGCCGGACAGTCCTGATTTGCGTTTAGAGCCACCATTATCACTGTCAGCATGGCTTAACTGTGAAGAAGGAGGCACTGACAATCCGAGAATACTGAACAAGCAGGACTATGAACTGGATACGGAGGGATTAGGCACAACCCGTGGGATTACATTCGGTATAAAGATTGATAGAGGCAGAGCCATTTTTCTGCATTCCGAACCGGTTGCGGTGGGAGGAGTGTGGACGCATGTGGTGGCTGTATATGATGGCTCCGATATACGTCTCTTCGTAAACGGGAGTCTCGTGGGCCAAAAAGCACAGAACACTTCTCTAGATCAGAACGGCTATGACTTGAATATTGGAAGGAATGCCCACAATGGGCGCGATTTGTTCAAGGGATCCATCAGAGAAGTGCGAATTTACAACCGCGCGATTTCTCCCGGTGAGATTGCGCAATTGGCGGAGCGCGGCTCTTTGCCTAGTGGCACTCCGCGCCCATTGTCAAGTCCGCAGCCTGTCATTGCGCCGAATGTGCCGGTCATGACCGGCCACCTGCTCACTCCGCCCCATCTAAGCCGACCGAGCCCGAAGCCGTCCAGTGGAGGCGACAGAGCTTCGTTCGTTCGCTATGTGATTATCGGCGTCGCAGTACTAGTTTTCGTCCTGGGCGCGGGGTATATGTCATATGGGAAATGTTGGATTAAAAAACTTTCAACCAGCAAGTTATGGGAAATCTTATTCAGCGGCACCGGGCTGTTCTTTTTGTTTTTGCTGGCTTTCGCAGTGCGTGTTGCCGTAGCAAGACACCTCCTCATTTTTTTATTGATTCTTCCTGTCTTGTTTCTCGTTTACCGGTCCCTTGCTCAGTGCCTAGCCACAATGCCTCCGCAATTCCACAAGCAGGAACCTAGCACGGTGTGGCTCCTATTTTTTGGCATATCCGTCACTCTCTCATTGTATCCACGCCTGCGCGCGCTCGGTATTTTCGCATCCATAATATTGCTCGTAATCGTGCTGTTGAAGGCGCGGTATTACAAACGGCTTATTGAACACGACCCGGCTTCCGATGCTGCTGGCGCGGCTAAACCTGCGAGTACTCCATCAAAGGCCGAAATCTCCCCGGTTCACACTATTAGTGATGAAGTCTTAGCAACGTCTGTGAAGGCGCGTTCTCAACTTGCCGGTCTCGGCCCAGTCATTCCGCAGGGGAATGAAATCTCCGCTGCATCCGAGTCGTCGCTCGCAAGATCCAGCCCACAACCGTCTTCAACGCCAGCACCGTCGTTGCCTGTAACCTCACTTGATAATCCGTTCGATCCTGACGAGCAGGTATTGGGACAGTACACCGTCTGCGCTTTCGGAGATGCCAATGATCGCGCCGATCTGCTCTTAACGAACCGCTGCCTTCGACTGGTCTTTTCGGCAGTGAACTGGAAAATTGATTTCCGCAACATTACCCACGTCTTCTACAAACAGGAATCAGCCACGGTTGTTCCTTCCATGGTGCTCTTTTCGAGAGTCAGCATTTGCGGGCCGGTGCCGGTTGATGATCGGAACAAGGAGTGGTTGAAGCAAAACCAAGACGCGATCAGGCGCGGGGAAATTGGTGTGGAGGAGTATACGATTCTCCGAGATAATAGAGATAATAGTAGTGAGTTGCGCGCTTATAGTTACCGATTACCGGAGGGCTGGTTCTTCGATCGGTCTGGAACATGCTTAAGTGTTTCCTTCATCGATACCTCGCCAGCAGAGGCCGCGAAGTTATTCGCGCGAATTATCGCGATCCGCGACACGGGGGGAGATTCCCAATCGTATGTCCCCGCTGTTCCGGGCGTAATGGGTTTGGGGCCTTGGTTGTCTGCCGATGAGCAGCTTCGCTGGCAGTGGCAAGGCGAATTGCCTAAATCCACTTGGTGGATGAAGTCTGTGAAGAAGGCTGTGAATTGGTCTCTAGACCATCCCTTCGTGACCTTACTCATTACCAGTCCTATTGGTTTGTCCCTAATAGCTATATTCTCTTCTTTCTACAGCTCCGCCCCCAAGCTTTATCTTACCACCCGGCGCTTGATCATGGAACTCGTTACTCGCGGCGGAGGCGTCGAGCTTTCGGACTTCCCAGTTGATTCGGTGCGTGGCCTCTGTTGGGGGCTGTATGGCAAGCGAGGAGGACTGAAGGTTCTCATCGACGGCCCCCAAGTAAAGCGCAACGTAATTCTCCACGCACTCTTCGGCGCAAAGGAAAACAATAACCTCTCAGCGAGCATAGTAGCAGCACACTTAGCCTTATCAGCGAACCAGAGGAGAGACGCCAACACAGGCTTACTAAACAAAATCTTAGCCTTATTCGAGAAACAGAAGAGAGACCTGACAGCAAGCATTGAGGCAGCAATCTTAGCGGGATGTGGTGCTGGGGTCCTTTTCGATGTGCATGCCCCAGGGGCCGACAGGGCTGTGAGATCTTTAGATGGGATGATTTTGCTCACGCGCTTGGGACTCCCACTTGATGACCTCGGTAACGATAAGGGCGGGATGCCGATGCATTTGGCAAGAGGAGAGGAAGAAGTTTGCACTTCACATCTTTCAAAGACGCTGGATGTTGAGACCGAACTCCGCTTAACAAATTGGAGACTGTTCATCCGCGCCAGTCCAGCACTCGCCAGCGGGCCACAGCACGACTCTTTTACCCTCTGCGAGGTTTTTATTGACCGGCAGACCCGAATCTCAACTTTGTCAATGAAAGATGGGCAATCTGCACTTGTTATAAGCTGGGGTTCAGACGCGTTGGACATTAAGCACTTGGAACAAGCATTCAAGACAATTCCTAAATTCATTCGCACCTGGTTTAAGTTCTTGGACGCGATCTATGGTGCAATCTTGGGCGAGAGGCCGATGCTGCTGACGCCGCCGAGCCTCTCAATGCTGGGACAGCACCCCACCTGTCTGGTCTTGCCGGCAACTCGCCAAGAGGCCGAGATGGTGGCCGCAACATTGAGGCGTAGCCTTATGACACCACAAGAAGCCGCGCAAAAAGAAACGGACGTCCCCCACGCTGATACGCCCTCTGTGTCTTCCGCGCCACCGCCAAAACTCACCGATGCTTTGGCTTCGCCGGAAGAGACAGTTGTATCCTTTCCTTGCCGTGCGGCTGGCCAACCGGCGCTGCTGCGCGTGACGAACCGCCGCCTCGTCATTGCACCAGAGAGCGACGGCAACCGAGAAACATGGGCATGTCCACTTCAGGATCTGACGCAACTGTTGAGCGTTGGTTCCGGAAACATGGTTTCTGTGGTGATGATCACCCGGATGCCTGCACTTCAAGGTCCCTGCCCGCGAATCAGTCTGTTCTCGCATGTTGTTGCCGACCCACTGTTTGATGTCACTCGGCAGTTCCCCTCACTGACTCTCTCTGTGGAAGCTGCCTCGAAGATTGGGGCATTGATCATCGACCGATTGGAAGGCGAAATTGCCCCGTCGCAGGAGATGCGAGACCGACCGTCGCTACCGTTTGTGCTTGGGGTTAACGAAAACGTTAGCCGTCACTTCAATCTGGGGGTTGGAATTGATGTCTGGGTGACAACGCGCCGCCTTGTTTTCCGTCGTGGACCCGAGCCGTTGACTTGGGAAGTCAGCCTCTCCGATATTAGCGGCGTGGAACAACAAACATGGAATACTAAAGCGGGAACAATTCGCTACCTGCTGCCAGTGGCAGGCTCGCGCACGGGCGACACAACCATAACCGTTCTAAAATTATCGCGTCCTAGTAGCGACCACTTCGATCGCAGCCCATCACCTGACAAAATGACTGGCCCACCAAGGCCGGTGGGTTCCCCCGCCCAGAGCGCCCATTGGTTTCAATTGTTATCGCTTCCAGCCACCGGGCCAGATGGCGACGCGCTTTGGGCAGAATTGGGCCCGCTTCTTGCCTATCTTCGCGAAGGCGGCGACCCTGCGGGCTTCGGAATGCCAAGCCTCCGTGTCGTCAATCGCCAAGGTGGTGTTTCGACACTACCAGTGCTTGGTGACGTCCTGAAGGAGTTTGACGTACCGCCTCCCAAGGAACTGCCAAACTATGCAGGGCGGCTGATCATTTCACGGCGAGGCTTGACATTGTGGCGCGAGGCCAAGGGGCAACACCCTTCAGTTCAATCAATATGGCACATATTCTTTGCCCCCCAAGGAACGACCCTGGTTGTGAACCGAGTGCCTGTAATGGGGAAGAAGGTAACTCTTAAGCTCATCATGTGGGTACTAATCGCCGTAGTACCCACGTGTGGTTTAGCACTGCTCCTTTTGCTATTTTTTCCCCTTTGGCCGAAGCGAAAACATTCAGGCGAATTCCCGGCGATTGGCGTGGCTTCAGACAACTCAGGGACTCTTGAGAGAGCAGTGCCTAACTTGGATGTTGGTGTTCCGACACCGCCTGCAGTTCTGGTCAACGAAGCGGCCGGCAGGCAACTGGTGCTGGAATGCAACGAATTCCTTGCCCAACAAGCCAGGGGCGCAGTATAAGGTCGTAATTGAGGTCATCGCGATGACTGGAAATGAAACACAGAATCAAAGGCGCACATCACGGGTCGTGGATGGCAAAAGCCTTTATTACAGCGTACCCGCACTTCCGGAAGCCTCGATTTATGTGCCCACCCAAGAAGGCGTCATCTACCTACGCGATGAGGGTGTTTTAGATAGCCACGTACTGCTTCTGGGCGGCATTGGACAGGGGAAAACGAATGCCATCTATCACCTTCTTGGTCGTATCCAGGCGACGATGGGCAAAAATGATGTGGCTGTAATCTTTGACCCGAAAGGCGATTATCTCCAGTTTCGGCGCCCACAGGATATCGTCATCAACGATCCGGGCGGCGAGGACAAGGAACCGTGGAACTTGCTTGCCGAACTCGCTTCCTCTGGCGCCAGCAAGTTGGGCCTCGACGCAATGGAAGACCGCGAGGAGACCGCGAGCGAAATTGCCCATACCCTTTTTGACGAGGCGCGGCAAAAGACTCAACAAGTCTTCTTCCCCAACGCGGCGATGCAGTTGTTTGCGGCGACCCTCCGCCATCACCAAATTCTGGGCGACGCTGACTCTTCCAACCTTTCGAACGCATCAATCGTGAGTTACTGGAACGGGAGAAGTCCCGAGGACATTGCCAAGGATCTGCACGGCTGGCCGGACATTCAAGGGCTTTCGCACTACATCAGTGGCAGCGCCTCGTCTCAAGCAATGGGTGTGCTGTCCGAGATTATGCAAGTCATCAGCGAGGTCTTCATCGGCCGATTCCGCTTACCCGGCAAATTCTCCATTCGGCAAGCAGTGCGCAATCGAGGTGGCCATTGCATATTTATCGAGTATCGAATTCGGGCGGGCAAGGCGCAAGCCGCGCTCTACCGGATTCTAATTGACCTGGCAATCAAGGAAGCATTGAGCGGCTCGATTCCGGCGGTTGGCCGTGCCTATTTCTTTCTGGACGAATTCCGTTTGCTGCCTCGGCTGGCCCATCTGGATAACGGCGTGAATTTCGGCCGCGAGTTTGGTTTGCGCTTTATTGCCGGAATGCAAAGCCATGCTCAGGTCAAGGCGGCGTACGGTGACGAGGCGGACAGTATCCTTTCCGGATTCAACACGGTTTTCGCTTTCCGCACGACCAATCCTGAGACCCGGGCATTCATTCAGGGAATCCCAGGACACAATCGGAAACTGTATCGAAACACCGACATCCCGAATCAGCCCTTCCAACAAGTGATTGATGGCCAAGTCGTCGAGGACCATCAGGTCTGGGATTTGCGGAAGGGCCAGTCAATCGTGTTCCTGCCGAATCAGGAGCCATTCGTTGCCAATGTTGCACTTTACCCGAAACCGAAGCCGCTCTAACCGTTACTGCCATGCCTGATTCCCAGCCTTCAACGCCCATCCCGTTCAACGCAAACCTGCGCGCGGTGCTGCCCATCGGAATACCATTGGGTTGGTCACCCGCCTCGCAGGAAAGACGGTTCAGGGTACGCCGGAGCGGCAACTTTTGTCTCCTCGACGAAGAGGGATACGAGCTTTGGGTGAACGCCTGGTTGGGGCCTGATCCCGCCGCTTTGGTGGATCAACTTGCCATAAAGTGGAAACGCGAACCTGAAAAGGTCGCCGCCGATCTGACCCGCTTTTGCGAGGGCCGCCTTCTCATTAAACTGGTCGGCGACTGGCAAGACGATTGGCTGCGGGTGTCGCGGCTGCGCCTGATTCCACGCGTCGCAATCGTGGATGGCGACATAACCAAAGGGTTCCAAATGCTATTGGCGGGCGGACAATTGGAAATGCGCATGGACGTTGGGTATTACAGCGTCTGGGCATTTTGGGACGGGACCAGCACCATCGAAGATTCGGTAGCGGCCGCCGCTGAATTTTCTGGCTTGCCGCGGCGTGTGCTCCAAGAGCGGGCGCATTCTCTTTTGGTCGCTTGCGTCCGTGCAAGCGCCATTTTCCTCGACTCAACTGACAAAGGAGATTGAACTACTTATGGGGAACTACTGGATAGAAGGCACGAAACAAGTCGCCAGAGACGCCAAAAGGGTGTTGGTTTCTCGTTACGCGGGCGAACAAGCCCTCGGAGTTTTTGGCATGGATGTTGCCAAAACCGTTATACCGCAGGCGGCACCGGTGTTGAACGTTTGCAAATGTGTGGGAGAAGCGCGAGAGGTGTGGGCGGGTGGGCACGCATTGTACCATGTGTTGCGTGTGGGATACCTCGATCATCAATTAAAGCAGCTCAATGAAAAGCATGACAGAGACAAAGAACAACATGACGGAGAACAAAAGGACATGGAGGAAAGGCAAGCCAACGAATTGAAAACATGCCCAGAGAGCGAAAAACCGGCCATGCTCCAAAGGCATCTGGGTGAAGCTCAAGCAGTGGAGAACAAGTACAAGCAATCGGAGAGCGAGTACGCGGAAAAGAAACAAGAGTTGGAAACAAAAAAAGATAGTGAAACGACATGGGCCAGCAAGAGGGTGCCGGAGCGCTATAGGCCGAAGCCTGAAGAATCTCAGAGTCATGACCATGATCGCTCACGGTGAACCCCGCGATTGCGCCACGATCCCACTCAAGAGCGCAGCGGTGCGGAATCTTTGATGCACATCGTTCACTCGAAATGGCAGACGAGAGCTTATGGATGCGCATCTGACCAACGACTACCTTCAAGCACAAATTGATGCTCTAGAAATTGGGAATCAAGAATTAAAACCGTTGAAATAATGAGCTTGAGTACACGCGCGCGAGCGACTGGCGGGGGCTTCCGCTTTCTTAGATTCTGGTGTATTCTTCTCCCATGAGAGGCAAGTCAGGTCAGTGGGGCACGCCCTTCACCAAGGGTAACGCCAATGCCATGCGCCTGCGCGGTCTGGCCATCCGGCGATTCAATTCGGGAAAACGCCTCGCCAGGGAGTTGTGTGGAGGCGAAGCAACAGAGCCGGTCAGGCAAGCAAGGCTTGCAGGGCCAGGGCCAAGCCAGCCGAGCAGCCCGCCGAGATCAGATGCGTCAGAACTGAGTCCGGCGGTTGAGGCAAAGCCCGCCCACACTGACACCGCCCCGGTGTCAATTTTGCAGCCGGGAGAGGAGATTTGTTACGGCTACCAGTTGGCTCCCGGAGGACCGTGGCAGGAAGCGAAGCCGCCTGCACGCAATCCAAATGGGCTAACCGAAGCGGCCGTACTTCGCGCCCAGCGAATGGCCCGGCGGCGTTGGGATGGGAAGCGTCCCTGCGAAGGGCCGAGGTAAGGGGGCATTCGCCAAGGATTGACAGGAAGGGCCATGTAGCCGATTACCGCCGGGCGTGTCGGCGGTTTGGCTGACGCACGATGACTACATGACACCCCGCCCCCAGCAAAATAGCATATCGCGCCCGTTTACTGCGTCATATACATCCTGTTAGATGACGCATAACCGACATGCCGAATGTCATGTGAGGTGGATTAAGCAAAACTCGTAAGTTGTTGCGAACCAATATGTTCAATAAAACAGGACAATGCTTTATCCCCCAGTTTACGCCTCTTGCGTGCTTCACGCGCGCGCGTGTGCTATGTAACGCTGGGCCTGCCGCCATTCGATCTCAAAGACCTCTTGGAAGAACCAGCGAATGCTTGATGTCTCCCATCCAGAATCTTCAAGCACGGCGGCGGCTTTAAGGCGCTGCCGGACTTCCTTGCGCGTCGCCTTGACGTACGGCTTGCGCTGGCCAGGGCGGATGATTGGGTGTTTATTCTCGTTTGGCATGGTGTTCATTCCTGAATGTCAGTTGGACCGGCTGGCGGCTGAATCGGCGCGGCAGAATTCGGCGTGTTGCGCTCGATCTTCCATACTACCCGCACGGCTGGCTTGGGAGTGAAGGCGCGAACTTCGTAACCGGCACCGCGCCGGGCGTCCGCGAGCTTGTGCGCGAGTTCCTTCTCCGTCCAAGGCGGTTGGCAGTGCGTGCCGTTCCACTGCCGCAGCAGGATCATGGCGTCGCCGTCGGCCAGGCCGAAGCGGACAAGGCAACAGGCCGCGCGGTATGTCGCATTGTGTCCACCAGTGCCGGAAATGGCGGGCGGAAGCTTGGCAAGGCAGGCTCTGGCGGCGTCCAAGATGTTCATCGTTTTTCCACGCTCCACCCAACTCCACCCAAGGGACTGTATGTCCTACAAATCACCGGTGTTTTGCAGAAAATTATAGGGGTTGGGTGGAGTAGGGTGGTTGGGTGGTTTGTTTTCATCTGGTGAAGGTGTACTCCGGCGTAAAGTCCTTGTCGCCCGATGGCTTGCGGTATTCGCGCTGGCCACGGTTTACGACGTACCCGTCCACGTTGATTTCCTGACCATTGTTGAACACACGCCGCATGAGGATGCCAACTTGCTTTTTGGCTCGATCTTCGGCGGCGTCCTTTGCACCTGGAATGTCCAAACCGTTGAGGTTGCAGAATTCTACGAGGTCCGAAGCGAGCACGGCGCTACCAAGTTTGCCTTCCTTTTCCACGATCAGCGCCAAGGCGCGAACCCATGAGAGCGTCGGGTTGCTGACGCGCTCCTGTGCCGCCTGGTGATCACCCATCAGCGGGGCGCAGGCGAAGATATTTTGGACGATCCAGTCGAGTATCTGGCTCCAGACCCGGAAGTCGTGCCGAGTGTCGGTGGTCCGTGGCTTGCCACGGGCGACCCACTGGGAAATTACGGTGATCACGCAACCGAGAAAATAAGACTGTTTCCCCTGGAGCACACCGAGGGTGTCGCGATAGATGAAACCGGGCCGTTTTCGGATTCGGCAAATACTGGCGCGGTTGGCCAGGTCGCGTGTGGCCTCAAGTCCATTGCTGGTCATTTGCAGCAGAAACCGTTTCGGATTCAACAGCACTTCTCCGTGATGCGGGATGCGCGCCGGGAACAGGCTGGGACACGTCAAAAATGCTTCCAGGTGTTGAGAGTCGAGTTTCCCGCGAAAATTGTCGAGGCACACAAAAGGACGGCCAGCAACCAGCGCAGTGGCGAAACTTTCATCCGTACTGCCGACACCGCCGTTGCGCGCGGTGACGAAATAGCCGGATTCGTTGTAGAGTGCGCACACCAAGCTGTGCCGGTAGCCTTTGCCGGCCTGCGAGCAATCGGCTTCGGCAACGTCAATGGGCGTGTGCTCCATGCTGCCATTGAGAAAACCACCCATACGCAGCGCGGGGGTGATGAACGCGGCCAATGCCCTGCTTTGGTCGCCCTCACTTTGGAAATGGAATTCCTCAACCAGCCATTTCAATGATGCCACGGCTTCAGAAAGTTTAACGCGCGGCGGTTCGTCGCCAGCCACGATGAGCATCCCCCCAAGTTCAGGATGATAACCACGCCCAAGAATTGCGACTTCGTCGGCGCTTGATTCGATCAACACGGGACAACGCAAGACGCTGGCGACTGGTGGCAGCAGCTCACGCGCTTCGGCAGCGGCCATGATTGCGTTGGCATCGTCTCGCGGCATCTTGGTGGGTTTCAAAACGGGCTTCCCTTTGCTGTCGGATCGCCAGGCCACAACAAGGCCGAACCGCTCCACCCGACTGCGGAAGGCTTCGGGCTTCAATACTTTGAGACTGGCCATGCCCTCTTCCTCGACCATTTCCACAATTACGCCACCACGCCAGAAAAATGTATGTGTGGGCGCAACGCGCTGGAAAATGTCATGCGCAGACTCGGAAATGGAAACATCGCCCGACGGCAGGACGATGACGCTCAAGGCGCCCTCTTGATCCGCGGGCGCTTCCGGGGCCTTTTCGCCTTCTGGAATCGGCAGTGGTTCGGCGTCCAGCTTTGTCCACGCGTCGGGATCGTGCGATACAAAGCAAAGGCGCAACCGATCTTTCACCTGGGGATCAATTTCCATGCCATATCGCTCGCGGAAGTATCGCTGTGCTGCTTCAAAACTTTCCGCGTGCCGTGTGCCGTCAATCGCCAATCCAAGTTTCAAGCCTTCACCGCTTGGACTCACAAAACCAAAGACAACATGTTTGTCGGCCTTCAGTTTTTCCCGCAGTGTACCCAGCGCGCCGTTGAGCTTGTCGCAGTCCACTTGCAGAAGCCCCGAATGTTCCGACGGTTCTTTCCGGCTCCTGGCCGTGCCGCTGACGCAAAAGGCGGGCAGAGTCTTTTTGAACGCATCGTAGGCTTTGGCTTCCGGCGATTCCTTGCTGTTGAGGGCCTGGCAAACCGCTTTCCAGGCGGCGAACAGTTCCCGCGCCCGCTGAATCTTCTCCGCGTATTTGCCGGTGCGAATGGCGTCGAGGATTGCGCCAAGTTTGACCTCCTCTGGTTCGAGACCATAGGCGTTCTCGAACATGGCGACCCGGACTTTTGAAATGTCGCGGGCCATGACTTAGCCTCCGCGTTGCATTCTCAGGAGCGCGCGCCTGACGCTTTCGAGGTCGTACAAGCATTTACGGCCAATTTTTATGTATGGAATGATCCCTTTGGATTTCCAACCCCACCACGTTCTGCGACACACCGGAACCAACTCCAAGATTTGTTTCTCGTCGAGAAATGGTGATTGAATGGCCGGGTTCTTTACAGCGTTCAAGACCTGCTCCGCTCCGCGCAATGCGGCTGCGTTGATTTGTTCTTTCTCGCTTTTGAAGCCCGCTGGAGACGGCGGGGCTGGTAATGTTTCGCCGATAATCCCCGCCTCACTTGGCGGTGCCGACTGTGCAATTATTTTGCTCATAATTACACCAAAGTTATCAGCACCAATTCCGTAGCGTTCAGATGCGAAAGACTGCAAACGGCGACGGTTGGCGTGCAAAACACGGGCAGGTTGACGCAAAACACCGACGGCACATTGCAAACACGCAAAGCGGCCAGTGCAAATTACGGTTTTTTAGGCGACGGAATTGTGTCAAGCCCCCCACCTTGGGCCTGTAGGGCTTGGCGAAGTCGGTCGATGGGCGGGCGCGCGCCCTTGCGCTTGTCGGCGTTGCTACTGTCCGCATGGCTCTTGTTTTTCTCGCGCTTCTTGGCAAGACCCTTTGCACCTGAAGCGCGGCGTTTCGCGCTTATTTCGGCGGAGTGCGTAGTCTCATACCAAGAACGGAAACAGCCAGCGTGGTAGTAAAATGAATCGCGGTCGGGAATAGGGTTGGCTTGCCAGAGAGCAAACCGCTTGTCCACGTCGTCTTTAGTTGGCTCAGGCGGAGTGGCTGGCTTGTCGGGCTTCTCGGCACTATAGCCCAATAAAAGCCCCTCAGTGGGAGGTACTACTCGTGGGTTCAAACAATCAAAAGTGGTTCCTTCCATAGGACCATGTCTATCATGCGCTTTTACGAACGGTGGGCGCGAGGGATTGCGTAGGCGAAATTTCAGATACTCGCGAAAGATGCCGAATTTTTCGGCTGTTCTTCCGCTGAGGTGTGGCAGCATGAGCCGCAGAAAATCGTCAAGCTTGACCGGAAATCTTTTTGGGAAGCGGCCCGTCTGCTTCCAATGTTGCTCTTTTGGGTCAGGCTTACGAAGATCGCGGACAAAGGGGCCGCCGTATTGTAGAACCTCTTTTGATTCTTCCCAGAGTTTCCAAGCGTAGTGAACTGCCTCGGAGGGGGTCTTGGTCGTGCCTTGGGAAACAATTGCGGCGAGCATGGAAAGCGTTTTGATGTCCGGGTACGCCATCGGTTTCATGGCAACGGTGATTTCGGGGTGGGCATCGTTCGTTGCTGGTTTTTCAAACCCATAGGCCGACTCAACCTGTGCCAGGGCGTCCAGCGTGGCCGGTGACAACTCACCCTCCAACTCCGAAAGGATGCTGGATGTTTCAGTGTCCGGGGGCTTGGTGGGTTTCTTGGGTTTCATGGCATATTCACTCGTTTTCGGCAGCGGCAAGGGTGATGACATTCGCGGCCCGGCCCGGTTGGACGGTGAACCACTTTTGGTCAGGCTCGTTTAAGGTCACAGATTGTGACCTTAAAGAGTCGGCTTCCTCCTTGGCCACCTGGAATACGAATTCATCGGGAAACCGTTGAATGTTGCGTTTGACCGCCTGATTCAGAGCCTTGGTTGACACGCCGTAGAGTTCGGCCAGGTCGCGGTCAAGAATGACTTTGCGCCCGCGAACAAGATGAATTCTTCCCTCGACGGTGGTAACGGGAAGCATCGTTTGGAGTTTCTTCGATTTCATGGCGAGCATCAGGGGTTGGCGGCAGTTTTTGCGGTCAACGGCACGATGTTGGCCGCGCGGTGCGGCTGGACGTTGAACCACGCTTCCCCCTCGGCTTTCGTGGCAAGGCCCTTGTAATGCTGATGCACCATTGCCGGGGAGTTGCCCGCTTGCGCGGCGGTCAGGTTTTCGTTGGCATACAAGACGAAGTGAAACGAGCAAAACGAGTGGCGCAGTCCATTGTCTTTGCGTTTTACGCCAGCGGCCTTGCAGAGTTCAGCGCAACGGGCATGGAAGCAGTTTTCCGAAAGCTGCCAGAGCTTCCCGGAGCATTGCCGGTACGGCCGCAACCATTCGGCCAGCGCCGGGCAAATCGTCACAAGACGGCGCGAGCGCGTTTTGCTCTTTGTCTGCGAGATTTCGATATGGCCCTCGATTCGCCAAACATCTTCCCATTCCAGACGCAAGATTTCAGCGGTTCGCAGTCCGCACAGTCCGCCAATTGCCAGCAGCGGTATCAATGGGCCTTCCGCCGTTTCCAGCAAGGCGCGGAATTCTTTGGGCGTGTAAATGCCGATGTCGCCGTTGTTGGCGTGTTCCATGCGCATTGAGTCGGCTTCCAGGAGGCGATTGGATGGTGCCAGGTAGTCGTTGCGCACGCTCCATTGGATGAACTGCTTGATGCCGGCGCGGTGGTGGTTTCGTGCCTTTGGACTGGCATCGGCCATCGCTTGAATGAAGGCGTCCAAGTGTTGCTTGGACAGGTCGCAAACGGCGTGGCCGGGGAGCGCTTTGGCGAACCGGCGCAGGCGTAGCGCCCGGATGCGGGTGTATTCGGATGACAATTGCGCCCGCTGGCCGTTGCTGGCCTTTGTGCGCGGTTCGTCGGCTTGGATGAATTCCTCGACGGCTGGCGCAAGGTCTTTTCGTTTGACGCTGACGATGTTGGCCATGTAACCCTCGACGGCTTCCGCAAGGGCGTGACCGCTCAAGAGCCGCGCCGCCTCGACGTAATCCGCCACGGCGCGTTTCAGGGACACGTTGCGCCCGGTATCCCGGTAGAAGCCGCGCAAGAGTTCCAAGGCGGTCATGGCGTCGGCAGCCTGCCCGGCGGTCAAAGCGGTGGTTTGCGAGCCTTTGGCCAGTTCTTTCACCAGGGCATCGGCATACGACTTGGCTTCCGAGTAGGTTCGGAAATTTTTCATCCGACGTTGGCCACCCGCCTGCCAAGCGACGCGATAAAAGGCGTAATGCTTGGCTTTGCCGTAGATTTTACACTCGGCTTTGCGGTGGCGGATGGTCTTTGGGAATCTCACTGCTTGTTCGCCGGATTCAACCGGAGTTTGTGCGCTATCTGTGCGCTGACCGCCGTTTTCATCAGCTTCCCTAGTAAAAATGGCGGAAGGGGTGGGATTCGAACCCACGTTGGGGTTTCCCCCAAGCCTGATTTCGAGTCAGGTACATTCAACCACTCTGCCACCCTTCCGCTTGTTCACTATAAACGACTTACAACTTGTTTGAAACTTGCTGCTTGACTTTCTGATACTGTAATCTGATACTGTTCGCATGAATACGAGCCAAACAGACAAAAATTCAGATTGGCAGAAAACGCCATACGCAAATCTGGTCCGTTACAAGTCATCAGGTATCTATTTCGCACGGTTCCGCGTGCGGGGCAAGCTGATTCGGCGGGCTTTAAAGACCACTCAAATCTCTGTGGCGAAACTGCGCCTGGCTGATTTGGAGAAACAAGAGCGCCAGCGGGCAGAGCATCAAACGGCGGTTGCAGACGGCACAATGGCGTTTGGCGATGCGCTGGCCATCTACAAGGAGCGGTTGGCCGGGGATGGTTCTTTGAAGCCGCGCAGTAAGGATTACCGGCTGGAGCGAATTGCGGCCCTGATTAAATCATGGCGGGGTTTGGAAACAACCGACATCCGAAAAATATCCAAGAGCGATTGCCTGGCGTGGGCGGCTCAGTTCGGGCAAAAGGCTGCGCCGTCAAACTTCAACAACACTGTGGGCACGTTGCGTTTGATTCTTGATATAGGAGTCGAAGCCGGTGCGCGATACGATAATCCTGCGCGGTTAATCAAGCGTGTCAGGGTGCTTCCCAAAAAGCTCCTATTGCCAAGCGAAGATCAATTTCTGGCCTTGGTTGCGGCGATTGAAAAAGCCGATGGCGGCTGGAACCATCGGTGCGCGGATTTGGTTCGTTTCCTGGCGTTTGGCGGATTTCGGAAAGGTGAGGCGGCAACGATCACCTGGGGCGACTGCGATTTGGATAAAGGGGAAATAGTGGTCCGGGGAGACGTGGAAACCGGCACAAAGAATTGGAGCATTCGCCGGGTTCCGATGATTCCTGAAATGCGGGAACTCCTGGAACGGCTTCGGGCGCAAAGGGCGGATGAACCCGCAACGGCTTCGGTAATGCAGGTGAGCGCGTGCCAGGGTGCGATTAATTCAGCCTGCAAGAAATTGGGCATTGCCCGGTTCACCCATCACGATCTGCGGCATCTTTTTGCGACACGTTGCATCGAATCCGGTGTTGATATTCCCACAGTGAGCCGCTGGCTCGGCCACAAAGACGGCGGTGCGTTGGCAATGAAAGTTTATGGACATCTGCGAGATCAACACTCGGTCAACATGGCGCAACGGGTGACGTTTAACCGGGTGGATACATCGAATGTGATTACTTTGCCGGAACATCAAGCGATTGGATGATGAGCGCAAAATTCAAAGGCCAGCGACAATGGGTTCGGGAAACTCTGACAAAATTTGCGGATTTACAAAAATTTCAGCCAAAGCCCTTTTGTAGTGAGCCGGACTGGCCAGACTGGGTTTTGAATCTGTGGTTCATGGCGCTCTTCGGTGTCTCACATCCGGGCGTAAAGATGAATAATCTAAAAAAATGGAAAGCCAAAGAACTCGGTCGATTTCTGGGACGGCATTATGCCGGTGAATATTTAATTCAAGGCGGGGTGCTTCTGAGTGCGCGGGTCATACAAGAAGCGGAGAAGGGCACGGCAGCGGCGGAAAAGTTGGTCAAACTAAAACACCCGGATATGGACCTTGATAAACTTCAAAAACAGTACGACGAAGAGGCGAAAGTATGGAGGCCGATATTCATGAAGTTCATGCAAGAAACTTTATGTTCCGCGTGTGAGCGCCCTTACATGGAATCCTCCGCGTTCTTTGAAGCGTTCGGCAAAGGCATCGTGATGAAGCCTGATGATTTGCTCACTGAACGCACAATGAGCCTTCGGGACAAAATTTGCTGGATGATGTTTGTGATGTGGCGGGACATAGAGCGGCTCAAGAGCGTGGCAGATTTGCACCGTCTATTGGAACGAGTATTGAAACCTCGCGGCTTTGTTGTCAAATATAAGAGGATCGAAAAGCTGTGCCAGCGGATCAAATTGAAATTCAAAGACCCGGGCCGTCCTCCAGGGAGCAAAATTCAGACAAATTCCACATCGGTCTAGGGGTGTATTCTATTCCTCGGCTTTGAATCATAGTTCGTCCAGTTGTATGGACGAGCATATTCAAGTCAAAGTGGAGCAAGTGCCCAAACTGGCGCTGAACCGGATTGAGGCGGCTCAAGCTATTAGCCAAAGCCCGGCCACTATTGACCGTCTGACCAAACGCGGCCTCCTTCGCCCCTGCCGCGCAACACGGCGCCCCCTTTACGCCGTTAAGGAAATCGAACGGTTCCTCAAGGCGACAACCCCTAATGC
>Ga0326728_10013032_pt1 | contig 18227 bp, 20 predicted proteins | sample MB3enrmetagenome_FD_207602 | JGI IMG/M metagenome (GOLD analysis project Ga0326728, IMG submission 207602) | Lab enriched peat soil microbial communities from McLean, Ithaca, NY, United States - MB31MN | ecosystem: Environmental > Terrestrial > Soil > Wetlands > Peat | place: USA: New York... | reverse complement strand
CGGGCGTCCAAGGCCCGGCGCAGTATCTCGTCTGCCGTGATCGGCGTCTCCCGGGTCGCGATGCGACGGTTGGATTCGTCTGGCAATGGCAGGTTTTGGCCGGCCGTCAGGTCGCCCGCGCACAGCGCGACGACACCGCAAAGGAACAAGAGATGGAATGGGTGCTTCATGAGAATCAATGGGACCAGCCGGCTTCAGCCTCAGGCATTGGACTCATATTGGGCAAACTGCGCCTTCATATATTTTTCATTACGGCACAGGCATGGCGATCTTTCAAACCTTTTTAAGGGGTTTCGCAAAAAGATCAAACATTGAGCTTTGAACGCGAACTGCCAGACTTTAGTTTTTCGGCGTGGACAACAGTTTGCCAACGGTCACCATTATTATTGCCGCCCGGCCCGATCAATCGGAAGTGCGCGCCGTCGCCGCCGCCCGCCGGCTCGATTATCCGCCCGACAAACTGGAAATTATTCTGGCGCGCGGCAAGCAGCCCTCCGTGCAGCGCAACGCCGCCCTCCGCGCCGCCCGCGGCGAACTCATTTATTTCCTCGACGACGATTCGCGCCCCGCCCCGCAAAACCTGCGCCGCGCGGTGGAACCGTTCAAATCCCCCGAAGTCAAAATGCTGGGCGGGCCGAATCTGTGTCCACCGGACGCCCCGGCCCTCGAGAAGGCCTTTGCCTTGACCATGGGCAGTTGGCTGGCCTTCGGTCCCAGTTGCGCCCGGTATCGCGCCGTGGGCCGCGCCCGCGCCACGAGCGAGAAGGAATTGATCCTGTGCAATCTGCTCGCGCGCCGCGACGCCTTGTTGGAACTGGGCGGGTTCAATGAATCGCTCTACCCGAATGAAGAAAACGCGTTGATGGACGAATTGCAAAAGCGCGGCGGCAAACTGCTCTATGACCCGGAATTAATTGTCCATCGGCGGCCGCGCCGCGCCTTCGCGGCCTTTTGCAAAATGCTCTGTAATTACGGCCGCGGCCGCGCGGAACAAGTTCGCCTGCACCCCACGTTCGGTTCCGCCCCCAATTTCGTTCCGCCGCTTTTTTGCCTTTTTCTGGTCCTGCTGCCGGTTCTGCCCCGGTACTTCGCCTGGGTCCTGGCAGCCTACGGCGCGGCGCTTCTTCTGCAAGCCGTGGCCGTGCTGCCGCTCAAGAAATGGCTTTGGCTCCCGTGGATTATGTCACTGATCTTTGTCAGCCATGTTTGTTACGGCCTGGGTTTCTGGCGCGGATGCCTGACAAAACCAAAAGCGCCTCCGCCGTCCGTTGCCGCCGAAGTGCGATTGGAAAAGCTTTAGCGATTCGTCGGCATCACGCTCCAAACATGGAGGCTGGAGTGAGGCCAGACATTCCATTCCACGTTTTCATCCATTTTGCTCAGAACAAATGTTTGTTGCACATTGGAAGCGGCGGCATTGAACATAAGCGTGGCGAAAAAAGTGGCGTTGTCCGGAGCGCTCAACCGCGGCAAGTGGCGGCTGGCGCCATGCACCGCGACCATCAAAGTCAACACGCAGGCGGCGACCGGTGTCAGCCAGTGCCACACATCTGCTCGACGCAGGAAAACGGGCGCTGGCGCGGCCTTTGCAAAAAGCCGCGCGGCTGTTCTAGCCGAGGGGCGACGCGGCGTCCATGATTGCAATTGTTTCTCCAACGAGTTCATCTCTTGCATACGTTTTTCCTTTCAGACAAAGCCGCAATTTATTCAGGCCGTAGCGGTAACGGCCGGCGACCGTGTTCGGCGACATCTCGAACAAGCGGCCAATGGCTTCAAAAGTCATGTCATGCCAGATTTTCAACACAATGACCTCGCGCTGTTCGGCCGGCAAATTGGCCAGGCACCGCATGGCCTCGGCTTCCGCCCCGGATGAATCCGCCCGGCGCTCGAACCAACGCACCGATTCCAGTTCCCGGGCCAGCCGCCGCCAGAGCCTCCGATGATAATTCAAGGCGTGGTTGCGAAAAGTGCGCAGGCCGTAATGTTCCGGCTCCTCCGGCCGCACCTCCAATTTCAAAAGCGCCACAAATGTTTCCTGCAGAACATCTTCCGCTTCACTATGACTCAATCCCAGGGCGCGCCCATACAGGATCAACCCCGCCGCTTTTTGTTCATAAAGCGACTGGCACCATCCGCCGTTTAGCTCTGATTCATTCACGCCACTGCAATAGCCATGCCGACTGCGTTTCTTCTCTTGCAGGATAGACACCATTGGAGCCTGATTTGTATAATCTTTTTCAACTTTCCAGCTTTATTGTTTGGCGCGGCGGGCGCTAGAATGGGGCGATTGTTGTGATGATAATTCCAAAATTCAGAAGGTTCTTCAGGAGGCTCTCGCCGCCGCCGCCTTCGTCCAACCTGGATGTCATCGATGTCCATGCGCATTCCATGCCGATTATTTATCGGCGTCATGCGCGGGCCAGAAACTACGTTTTGCGTTTGTTCGCCAACAAAACGGTGGTGGTCACGGTGCCGCGGGCCGGGACAATGCATTTTGCCCGGGACTTTGTGGCCAGCCGCAAGAGCTGGCTGGAAAAGCAGTGGCGCATTCTGGAAACGCGCAACATTCCCCCGCAGTTGCTGCGGCCCGGCATGGAAATTTTATTTCGCGGCGACCCTGTCGTGTTGCGGGTGCAAAGAACGGGACTGGACTGGCAACTGCAGTTCGGCGCTGAATCGGCGCCGCTGGCCGGCTTGGACGGCAATCTCCGTCCGGCCCTGGAAACCCATTTGCAGAATCTGGCCAAAACCGAGTTGGTCATTCGCGCCCGGGAATTGGCCGGGGCGCATCAACTCGATGTCAAACGCGTGGCCGTGCGCAATCAAAAGACCCGATGGGGGTCCTGTTCCCACAATGGCACCATTTCCTTGAATTGGCGGTTGATTCAGTTGCCCGCCGGGGTGCGCGATTACATCATCGTTCACGAACTGATGCATTTGCGCGAGTTGAACCATTCCCCCCGCTTTTGGGCGGAGGTCGAAAAGGTTTGTCCAAACTATCGCGCAGCCGAGGACTGGCTCAAAAAGAATTCCGGGCAAGTCGGCTTTTAGGGCGCACTCAGTTTTTGAGCAGCCTCTCCTAATCTTAATCCTAATCTTAATCATAATCTTGTCCCTTCCGTCCCTTTGGTCCCTTTCGTCCCAGAAGAAGATTAAGATTAAGATTACGATTAAGATTAGGATTAGGAGCTGGAACCTAAAGAATTGATTGCACCACCCCGCCCTCCACGCGCAAGGCCGCCCCGTTGGTTGCCGAGGAGAGCGGACTGGCCACGAACGCCACCATGGCGGCCACTTCATCCGCGGTGGCGAACCGTTGCAAGAGCGAACTGGGCCGAACGGTTTTGAAAAATTCCTTCTCCACCGCGGCGGGCGTTATTTTCCGTTCCCTGGCCATATTGGAAATAAATCCTTCGACCCCTTCCGAACGCGTCGGGCCGGCCAGGACCGAGTTCACCGTCACGCCTGTGCCGGCGGTTGTTTCAGCCAGGCCGCGGGCCAGCGCGATTTGCATCGTCTTGGTCACGCCGTAGTGGATCATTTCCACCGGGATATGAACCGCCGATTCGCTGGAGATAAAAATAATGCGGCCCCAATTTTTGGCCTTCATGCGTGGCAGATAGTGCCGCGACAAACGCACCCCGCTCATGAAGTTCGTTTCAATCATGGCCAGCCAGTCCGCGTCGCTGATTTTCTCAAAGGCCTGCGGCACATAAACGCCCAGATTATTGACAAGAATGTCCGCGTCAGGAAAACGCCTGACCGCATCACTGGCCCCTTGTGCCCGGCTCAGATCAGCCGCCAACGGCTCCAAAGCCGCCGCCGGAATCACCGCGCGAATGGCCGCGATCGCCTCCTGCACGCGTTTCTCAGAGCGGCCATTGATGATGACGCGCGCCCCTTCCCTCGCCAGTGCCTGGGCGATGGCAAACCCGATGCCCGCCGTGGAACCGGAAACGAAAGCCAGTTTATTCTCGAGTTTAAGATGCATATCTTCCAAATTAGAGCAACGACGGCGACATGTCCAATCAGCAAGAAAAAAGCTTGCAAGTTTTTCCGCTTGGCCTTAATCTATAGTGTATGACCAGTGATTCCATAGTGAATGTGACAGAGGCGCAGGCCAAGCTGAACAAGCTTGTTAATACGGACAGCTTTGCCATCAGCCGCCACGGGAAAATCGTCGGCATTTATCTGTCCAGGGACCGCATCGAAGCACTTATAGAAACGATGGAATTGCTGAGCAACCCGGAATTCACCAAGGCTCTTAAAGACTACGAATCGGGCCGGATGAAATTCCATGGCACAGCGGACCTGGACAAAGCCATGTCCGAATGAAGACTCGCGTTATCGTGGGCGAGCAGGTCAAAGGTTTTCTGGAATCCCTGGCTCCTGAGCCACGCCGCAAGCTCTGGCGTGGCATCAAGGACCTCGCGCAAGAAAAAGGTGACATCAAACAGTTGGAAGGCCGGCTGGCACCCTACTGGCGTTTGCGCGTAGACCGGGAGCGGGTGATTTACGACCAGCGGCCGATGAAAGGCGAACGTTGCAGGGTGTGTTTTTTCGCCGGCCACAGGGCGACGGTGTATGCCGTGGTGGAACAGTTGCTGGCGTCAGGACTGATCGCCGAGTTGAAGGATGCGCCCAGCAAGCATTGAGCGTCTTTTTGTTCACGTGCCTGCTGCCTCCCTGTTCGGCCAAACGTGCTGTTGTCTAAAGGCGAGCTTGGCTTTAAACTCGCCGCACGAATATGGCCATCCCGACTTCCCAAGCTGTTAAATGTGCGGACAGGATTCTCAATCTCAATCCGACTCTCCATCGGCTCTCCGGGCGACACATTGGGATTGTTGGCGTTCACGCTGAGCTTTGGTCGGGACTTGCTTTCAGATTGGATTTACGTGATACCGGCGTTGCTTCCGGGCATGATGCGGTGACCACTCAAAATTCGCCTGACCCCTTCGCACCCGGTCAGTCGGTTCAAATCAAAGGGCGGGCTCGTGATACGATACATGTGACCTTCCGGCCGGCTGGAGTTGATTGGCTCATTGTTGTTGCTTACAAACCTTTGGAAAATCCGGTCGTCCATTCGGCTTTTGTCATCCGTACGGAAGACCTGGTTCGTCTCGCCCGCGATTTTGAGAGTGAATTTGGAGAACAGGCGCACCCTGTCCGGTTCTGGAAAAAAGACGGCTTGATCCGGCTTGAGTGGTGGGAATTGTTTGAGACGGAGAGGACTGGTGCCGTTGGAGGCTCAAATGACACTTGGGAGGCGCGAAGAAAACGATCGGTGCGCGTCTTAAAGAAAATGTATTTATGGAAAAGGGGCGTTTTTTTGCCTGTCCCTCACGGCTTTACGTTTTAGTCAGCCTTTATGGGCGCAAGCCTCGCTTGGTCAGCAGGTTGCCGCCAATCACGTTGGCTGAGAGCGAGTGATGCACCTCTGGCATGTTGGCCGCGCTCCGCGCTTTGTTCAATCACTCCGGTTGACAAATGGTCCCGTTCCCAGCGGACGCCGCGCTTCATCAGTATTTCGCGTGGTTCGCGGTCAAAATCTTTTTTCCTGCTCCGACACCCTTGGACGGACCCGTAATCGCATTCCAGAAATGGCCGGCAAACTCCAACTGCGGAGTTGACATTTTTGGGCGGGGTGAGTCTATTGATGGCGCACATGGACAGATTTGCAGCCGGAAAATGAACGAAAAGAAATACTATGCTCCCCCCGTGGAGAAAACCCATGTCCTCGGGGAGGTTGCGGAAGAGGCGCCCCGCAAAAAAATCCTGGTTCTGGATGATGATGTCACCTTGGTTGACTTGACCCGCATGATCCTGGAGAAGAATGGGTATGAGGTGGAAACCGCCTCTGATGGCGTGCAGGGCATCAAAAAAATCCTGGCCGGCGATTATTCGGTCATTGTGTGCGACATGGTGATGCCGAATCTGGCTGGGGATATGTTTTACATGGCTGTCGAACGCGTCAAGCCCCACCTGTGCAAGCGATTTCTATTCATGACCGGCCATCGCGGCGATCGCAAAATCGATGATTTCATTCGCAAAGTCCGCGGGCTGATTTTGTGGAAGCCCTTTCAGGCTCATGTTTTGATGGAGTCCATTCAGGCCGTTGAACAGAAATGCAGCCAGGGTTGAGCACCCGGTCAAAATCCTTTTTCCGGAACTTTGCGTTGTTCTTAAGTCTTTCGCCTTCATGCAGTTGCGCTGGGATGATGCCGGTTACAAAAAGAATTGTAAATAATTTGCAAATAATTGTTGCTTTGATGAATAACTATGCTATAATGTCGTCTGATGAATGGCTAATTGAAGCCATGATGAAGAATTGAAATATTGAAATGACCGGCCAACCACCAACACCCGTCAAACCATGAAAACACGCCATGGCAAAATCGCCCGCCTGCCTCACGATGTCCGCGAAGAATTGAATGTCCGGCTGGAACGCTCCGAACCAAGCCCCCCATTGCTCGCCTGGCTGAATGCCCTGCCAGTGGTGCGGGAGTTCGTGCAGAGGGAGTTCGGCGGCGAACCGGTCAGCAAACACAACCTGAGCCGGTGGCGGCTGGGAGGGTTCCAGGACTGGCTGACCCGTCGCGATTTTTTTGCCGACGCGCGGAATGCGGACGATTCCGTCTCCAAGCGGGAGGAGGGGCGCGAAAAGGTGCTGGCCGACCAGGCGGCCACGGTCCTGGCCGCGCGTTATGCAGGCCTGATTGGGCGATGGGACGGGGAATGCACCAGGGATTTCGAGGCCAGGGCGCGTGTCTTGAACGGACTTTGCCGCGGTGTCGCGGAGTTGCAGCGGGAAGCGCATAAGGCCAGCCGGGACAATTTCGCCTTGGAAACGCTGCGGGAAAAACAGGAGACAGAGGACTCCAGTCCAAGCCCGTCGCAGTGCGTCGCAGTCAGTCGCAGTGATAAAATCGTTGTCAAAGGATGTTGACACTTGAAGCTCTTTCCATTTTTGTCTTGGGCCATTGGTGAAACTTTTTCCCTTTAAATCCATCGAAGGTTCGGTCACGGCCCCGCAAGGCTTTCAGGCTGCGGGCGCTTTTTGCGACATCAAAAGGCTCGGCACGGGCAAGGGTTCGAACAAAGGCCAAAAACGCGATCTGGCCTTGATCGTTTCGGACAAGCCGGCCGTTGTGGCGGGCACGTTCACGACCAACCAGGTTTGCGCCGCGCCGGTCAGGTTGTGCGTCGCGCGGGTCAAACGCGGGCGCGCCCGGGCCGTGGTGGTCAATTCGGGCAATGCCAATGCCTGCACCGGCCGGCAGGGCCTTCGCGATGCCGAAGCCATGGCCGAAATTACCGCCTCCGCCCTGGCTTCATCCGACGCTCATAACATCTCCCCGCTCGATGTATTGGTGGCTTCCACCGGCCGCATCGGCGTCGCGTTGCCCATGATCAACGTCAAGAAAGGCATCCTCGAAGCCGCCCGCCTCCTCCAAGCCGCGCCCGATCACGCTCATCACGCCGCCGAAGCCATTATGACAAGCGATACCCGGCCAAAGGAAATCGCGGTGGAATTTCAACTCGGCGCCAGAACGGCCCGCTTGGGCGGCATCTGCAAAGGCGCCGGCATGATCCAGCCGGGCATGAGTCCGACGGGCGCGCGCCCGGCCTTGCGCTCCTCGCACGCCACGATGCTCTGCTTTTTGACCACCGACGCCGCCATCGAGGCAAAAACCTTGCAGGCCGCGTTAAATGAGTCCGTCGCAAAAAGTTTCAATCGCATTACCGTGGACGGCGATATGAGCACCAACGACACCGTGCTCGTTTTGGCCAACGGGCGGGCGGGCAATCCCGTGCTCACCGCGCGCTCGGGTGATCTTGAGATTTTTCAGTCCGCCTTGGATCATGTGACGTTGGAGCTGGCCAAAAAAATTGTACTTGACGGCGAAGGCGTTTCGCGCTTCGTCACCGTGCGTTTGCATGGCGCGAAAACGGAGGCCGACGCCGATGCCGCGGCGCGCGCCGTGGCCAACAGCCTGCTGGTCAAAACCAGTTGGTGCGGCGGCGATCCGAACTGGGGCCGCATCCTCTGCGCGCTCGGTTACTCAAGCGCCGCATTGGTTGAGACTGGGGTGGATGTGGGTTACAGCCTGCCCGGCAGCCAGGAGATTCTGCACTCCCTGAAGTGGGGCCGTGCCACGAACGTCCCCTTCAAGGCCCTGTGCCGGATTACGACGGCCAGGCAATTCGACCTGCACATCCATTTGCACCAGGGCAGAGCCAATGCCTGGATTTATTCGGGCGACCTGACCGAAGCTTACGTCGATTTCAACAAGGGCGATATCACTGATCCGTCGTCATTGGGCGGGTGACGGCATTGACAATCCTAATCTTAATCTTAATCCTAATCCAAATGATTGCTTCGACCGTGAAACAGGAGATTACGATCAGGATTAGGATTAAGATTAGGAGCGGCGGTTCTTCGACGTTATTTGTGGATCCATGGAATCCTTGAGCTCCAAAGCCGATGTGTTGCTGGAAGCGTTGCCCTGGTTGCAACGGTTTCGGGGCACGACTTTTGTCATCAAGTACGGCGGCAGCTTTATGGATTCACCCGACCCGTCCGGACGCGACGGCGTGGCGCTGGACATCGTATTTCTGGCGGCGGCGGGCATCAATCCCGTCGTGGTGCATGGCGGCGGCAAAGCCATCACCCGCGCCATGGAAAAGGCCGGCCTGAAACCCGGCTTCATTCAAGGCCTGCGCGTCACGGACGAACGCACGGCCCAAGTCGTCGAACAAGTTCTCTCCCGGGAAATCAATCCGGAGATTGTCGAAACCATCGCCAAACAGGGCGGCCGCGCCAGGGGCTTTTCTGGAACCGATATTTTCACCTGCCGCAAACTGCCGCTGTCCGGACCGCAAGGGGAACAATTGGACGCGGGATTCATCGGCGAAATCACCCGCGTCAACGTCGAGCCATTGCTGGAATGCCTGCGCAACGGCGTCATTCCGGTGATCAGTCCGACCGCGCGCGGCGGGGACGGCAAGATTTACAACTGCAATGCGGACACGGCCGCGGCGCAGGCGGCCATCGCCCTGCAAGCGCGGCGGCTGGTTTTTATGAGCGACGTGCCCGGCTTGCTGCGCGACCCAAAAAATCCGGCCACGGTCATCTCCCATTTGCGCATCGGCGAAGTGGACGCCTTGAAAAAATCGGGAATTATTGACAAAGGCATGATTCCGAAAGTGGACAGCGCCCTAGCCGCCGTGAAATCGGGCGTCGAGAAAGTGTCGTTTGTGGATGGCCGGGTGTCCCACGCGGCGCTGCTGGAGATTTTCACGAAGGAAGGTGTCGGAACGGAAGTCGTCTTGTAAGGACGAGCGCACATGGAGTAATTATGGAGTTGGCCGCCATACCTGAGATTCGCGTCGAAACAGTGGGTGATGAGGTGACGTATTGGCTGCCGGTGCGGCCTTTGGGGAAAATTCGGTGGTTGGGATTGTTCCTGATCGGCTTCAGTGTGCTGTGGGTCTCGGGAGTGGGTCACATGCTTCTGGGTGTGGTCCGCCAATTCTCGCACAGCAAACAGCAGGGCTTCGAGTATTTCATGGTCGCGTTTCTTCTGGTTTTTGTGGTGGTTGGCTGCATCCCGGCGGGCTTTGCGCTTCTGGTCATGTTTGGACGGTGCCGGGTGAGGTGGCGCGACGGGCGGCTGACGGTATCGGATTCTGTGGGCTTGTTAGGCTGGCGGCGACGGATGCCACGAGCGGCGATCCGCAAATTCGCAGTAACGGCGGGCGCGTCGAGCAACGGTCGGCCCGTGACCACCGGACCACTGGCCGCAATGGCGAGTCTGGTTGCGGAATTTGATAAAGGCAAACCGCGCATCGTGGCAGCGGGCTATCCGCGGGAATGGCTGGAAGCGATCGCGGCGGATTTGTCGGCCCGCGCGGGGAGATCGCAGCCGGCCCCACCGCAGATCGAGGTGGTTGATGCGCGGGAGAACCCGCCGCAGTTCCGCGACGTTGTGGACAAGCCGGCGGACAGCAAGGTGGTGATTCAACGACACGATGCGAGCATTGTGCTGGAGGTTCCGCCCGCCGGACTGGGCAAGGGGAGCATGGGACTTTTCCCTTTCGCGAGCTTGTGGTGTCTGTTCATGGCTGCGTTCACATCCGCCGTGCTGTTCGGAAAGCAGGTGAATCCGGCGAAGGGCTCCTCGCCGGTTTGGCCTTTCCTTGTTGTCTTCTGGGCAGTGGGTTTGGGAATGATGGCGAGCGCCGTCAACTTGGGCAGACGACGGGCGACTTTGACGGCGGGGCACAGCGGATTGACGGTGGTGCAGACCGGGCCATTTGGCGTCAAGCGCCGCGAGTTCCGGCGGGGAGACATCGCAACGATTCGCGCCGACGCCAGCAACGTGAGGGTACACCATTCACGCGTCCTCGAGTTACAGATTCATCTGGTGACGGGCAAAAAGGTTGGACTGTTTGTCGGCCGCGACACCGGGGAGTTGCGATGGATGGCGACGGAGTTGAGGAACGCGCTGGGAGTGGCGGCGCAGAGTGAATCCATCGCATCCAAACCGGTCACCGGACCCAACGCTAGCCTTGTGTCGAATCCCGGTCTCATGGTTGCCGGCACTGTCATCGCCTTTTTGATTTTTATGGCGGTCGGTGTCGCGACGTTCTGGCACCTTGGCCGCGGCCAAAAGATCCATGCGCCGGCTGCGGTCGCAGTCCAGCTCCATCCAAGTGTGCAGGCGGCGACTGCCGCGACGCAGGGAACGTTTACAAACCCAAGCCTCCAGGGCGCTGTGATCACAGGCCCCATTGCGTTTAGCTCGTTTGGACCTTCAAATACATACAAGACAAATGGTTGGAGGGTGGGAAGTGACGCACATGCTGATTGGTTCGTGCCATCAGCATCCGGCCATTTGGTTGCGGTCGAATTGGCCATTGAACCGGACGGCCCTGTGCCACAAGCCGGAAACGCAACCGTATTCATCGCGAAAGACAAGCGTGGATTTCCCGGAGCCACATTGGAAACTTTTTTCGTCCCGGCCACGACTCCAAAGGCTGCGGATGCGGTTGAGCCGCTCGTTCTCAAATCACTCACGCACCCGGCATTGAAAGCTGGTGTGAAATACTGGATGTGTGTCGAAACTTCAGGACGGTGGCTATGGCATTACAACAATCAAAACATCGTGCATAATTCCGCGCGTGAGTTCAAACCGCGAAAGTGGGCTACAGCGGGAGATTTCTGCCACGTCTGCGCGTTCAGTGTCATGATCACGACAAACCAACAATCTTCCACACCGGATAATTGACATCCATGGATCAATCTATGTTTTCATTTGCCGCTTGAACTTGGCGGGCGGAGACATTATTGTGTCAACCATGATAGAGGAATTGGTTGACGCAAGTTGCCATACCCGGATTTCGGAGCTGGCCTGGCATGTCGTTAATGGGGGCGAAATCTCCCGCGAGGAGGCCCTGTGGCTCTTTTCTGTGGAGGAATCGGCGGACATTTTTGATGTGATGGCGGGGGCCAATCGCATTCGGGAGCATTTCAAGGGGAACAAGATTCATCTGTGCTCGATTGTCAATGCCAAGGCGGGGGCTTGCTCGGAGAATTGCAACTTCTGCGCGCAGTCGTCTTTTTACCAGACCGGCTCGCCCAAGTACGGGTTCATTGACCCGGAACCGGTCCGGGAAGCGGCGGAGGAGGCGGCGCGCAATGGCGTCACGGCGGTGGGGTTGGTGGCGGCGTGGCGCGGGCTGAAGGAAGGGCCGATGCTGGATGAGGTGTGCGACCGCATCCGCGAGTTGTCCAACAGCGGGAAGACGCGGGCCGATGTTTCGCTGGGCATCATCCAAAGCCAGAGGGTGGCGGACCGCTTGAAGGAAGCGGGCGTGGAGTGTTACGGGCATAATCTGGAAACTTCGAAACGGTTTTTCCCGAGCCAATGCACCACGCACACTTACGAAGACCGGGTGCAAACCATTTCTTATTTGAAAAAGGCGGGGGTGAAAATTTGTTCCGGCGGCATCATCGGCATGGGCGAAACACGGGAAGACCGCTGTGACCTGGCTTTCGCTTTGAAGGAAGTCGGGGCCAATGTGGTGCCCATCAACATCCTCAATCCGATTAAAGGCACGCCGTTTGAAAATGTGCCGCCGCTCGCGCCGCTGGAGATTTTGAAGACCATTTCCTGTTTCCGCTTCATTCTGCCGCGCCAGGAAATCATGATCGCGGGAGGACGCACCGTCAATTTGCGCGACATGCAGAGCATGGTCTTCCACGCCGGGGCCAGCGCCTTGATGGTCGGAAATTATTTGACAACCCTCAATCAGCCGGTCGAAAGGGATTTGCAGATGATCAAGGACCTGGGCCTGGACCCCGATTGGGACAAGCACGGTTTTTCCGATCAATAGCAGTGGAGCGCCTGGCTAAAAACATTGGCGGCTATCGCGGGGAGACCATCGACATCACAAAGGTCCTGCGCGAAATCGAACAGGCTGTCGCCGGGAAAAATTGGGTGAGCGACATCGTTCCTCTTGCCTCCAGCACCGCAGCCCAACCGTTGGATTTCATTGCTTATCGGCGGCCGGCGGAATCCGCCCGAAACCGTGTTTATCTATCGGCGGGGATGCATGGCGATGAACCGGCCGGACCGCTGGCGGCATTGCAACTGCTGCAGGAAGACCGCTGGCCGGCGGACGCAGCGATCTGGCTTTGCCCATGTTTGAACCCGACGGGTTTCTTGCTGAATCGGCGCGAAAATTTCCGGGGCATCGATCTCAACCGCGACTACCGCCATCTGCAAAGCGAGGAAGCGGGCGCGCATGTGAATTGGCTGGAACAACAGCCGCGCTTCGATATTGCGCTTTGTTTGCATGAGGATTGGGAGTCGCACGGCTTTTATGTCTATGAATTGAACCCGGATCAACGGGTCTCCCTGGCCCCCGGAATTGTCGAGGCGGTGGCGAAGGTGTGTCCGATTGAGCATGCGCCGCTGATTGACAAATGGCCGGCGGAAAACGGCGTCATTCGGCCCCGCGTGAATCCCGCGGAACGTCCGCAATGGCCCGAATCGCTCCATCTCATCACCCACAAGACCCGGCTGAGCTACACGCTGGAGGCGCCTTCGGATCTTCCCTTGGCGACCCGCGTGGCGGCGCTGGTCACGGGAGTGCGCGCGGTGCTGGGCTTGTTGTGAGTCAATCGTGCGCGATGTCGCCGGGCTGTTGCGTTTTATCGCCCGGATGACGGGGAAAGTGTTCGACTAGAAGTTTTCCCGCGCGCCGAACGCCATGAAGAATCCCTTCGGTGAATTCACCCTTGCGGAAATGGCCTGACATTTCGTGGGTGACTTCCTTCCAGAATTCATCTCCGCAACGCTCATGAACCGCGCTATCGCCGATCACCGCGAATTTCCTGACGCGCGGAGCGACAAACAGCAAAACTCCGTTTCGTTGCTGGCTCTTTTGCATCCCCAGATGATGGAAAACTTTTTGCGCAGCGGCCACGGCATCCTCCGGTTCCTTGCGGCTGATGAAGACGCGGATTTCGCCGCGCATTTTGGCCTCTGCGTCGCCAATCGCCTTGACGATGGCATCGTGCTGAAGCTGGTTTAAAAAATCGCGCGCTTTCATATCACCAACTTGACCCGGCGCCTCCCCCGCCAAAGCTGCCTCCACCGCCCGAGAAGCCGCCGCCTCCTGAGAATCCACCCCCGCCTCCACCTCCAGAAATGCCGCCCCAACCGCCGCTGCCAATCATCCAGCCGCGTCTTCTGGAGCCACGAGAGAGAATCAATAGCAAAATGAAAAAGGCTGGAAAAAGCCAGACCAGGAACGCAGGATTTCGCCCGGCCCCGTGGTGCTTTTGGCTGTAAACTGTGCTCCCGGTCCCTTTGTATTCATGCCGGGTCGCGGCAAGGATGGCGTTGACCCCGGCGGTCAAACCTCCGGCGTAATCTCCCGCCTTGAAACGCGGCTTGATTTCATACTCGGTGATTTGTTTGCAAAGCGCATCGGGCAGGACGCCTTCCAACCCGTAGCCCACTTGGATAAACATCTTTCTGTCTTGAATGAAAACGAACAAAACCACGCCGTTGTTCCTGATCTTTTGCCCTACCCCCCATGAGCGCGCCACGCGGACGGTGTAGTCATCGATGGAAGAATCGGATTGCATCTTCGGATAAACCGCCACCAGAACCTGGTTGCCGGTCGAGCGTTCGAAACCGTCCAACTGCATGTTGAGTTGGTCCGCGATGGTGGCGTTCACGACGTGCGCGTAATCATTAAAGTAATGGTCCGGCGCGGGCGGAATGACTTCGGCGGCAATGGCGGAGAGACACCAAAGGAAAATGAAACAGCAACGTCGCATGGCGTTCACGGTTTGGCCGGCGCGGGTTTCGTATTATCGAAGTTAAACTGCACCTTCGGCGGCGTTTCCGATCCGGCCGTGGCCGCGAAGTAGGGCTTCTCGTCGAAACCCAACACGCCCGCGTAGAAGACGGCGGGAAAGGACTTGATCGCGGTGTCGTAAGCCTGCACGGCATTATTGAAGTCGCGCCGGGAGACGGCGATGCGGTTTTCCGTTCCTTCCAACTGGGCCTGGAGGGTGACGAAATTGGCCGTGGCTTTCAGATCGGGATACCGCTCCACCACCACCAGCAGACGCGAGAGGGCGGAGGAAAGCTGGGATTGCGCCTGGTCGAACTCGGCCAGCTTGGCGGGGTCGTTGGGCGCGGCTTTGGCATCGATATTGATCTTGCCCACCGAGGCGCGCGCCTCGGTGATTTGCGTGAGGGTGGATTTTTCAAAATTGGCCGCGCCGGACACTGTGGCGACCAGATTCGGAACGAGGTCCGAGCGGCGCTGATAGTCGGTTTGCACCTGCGCCCAGGAACTGTCCACCGCCTGCGACAGGCGCACCAGGCGATTATAGCTCCCGCCCGCAATCGCAACAATCACCAGGACGATGACACCCAGAACGAGAAGAACGCCGCAACCAATGGCAAATTTTTTCATATATTCCTATTCTCAATCTTAATCTTAATCCTGATCTTAATCTTAATCTTCCGAGGGGCAATTACAATAGGAGGAAATATTTGTAAAGAGGCTTCAGAGATTAGGATTAGGATCAGTCATAGCCGAACGCCCGGCAGTACTGCGCCAGACCCGCCTGAAGCGGAGCCAGTGCCCCGGCATAATGTTCCCAACGTCCCACAGCCCGATTATAGACTGGCTTTGTCACCTCGCTGTAGGTCGGCGCAAAGATGAATTTGCGGCGCGCCGTTTCATAATAAGTCGCCTGGGCCTCATGCCATGTCAAACCCAGGAAATTCGTCACCCGCCGTCCCTCGGCTTCCAAATTGCCGACCACGTCCTCATAGCGTGTTTCAATCCATTCAAAGCCGTCCAACTCCCGCAGGCGCAGCCAGACGTCCATGCAGTCGGCATAAAACCTGGCCGTCCGCTCCAGGCTGAGAAAGTTGACGTTGGCCGCGGTCAAGGCCAGGTTCTGAAAGTAGCAACTGATGATGATGTCCCGCGGATCGCGCAAAGTGATGATGACTTTCAACTGGGGAAACAGACGCAGCCAAATATGCAGCGACGCCATCATGGAGGGGTTTTTGTCAAGCAACAACCTGTTGCCGGGCGGCTCCTCCATCTCGCGCAGGAGACTTTTGAAATAGCGGCCGATCAATTGGGTCCGCCCGCTGGCGGGGAGGGCGTTCAATGATTCGAGAGTCAGCCCGCCGGCGGGCGGCGGCGGGTAAAGAGCGTTCAACAACTCCTGCGCGAAGGCCTCCGATTCATCAAATACAAGAATCTCCGGATGGGCGCCGAGAATTTGTTCAACGAGCGTCGTGCCGCTGCGTGGCGGGCCGCCCAAAAACGCCAGCGGATGCGGGCAGGGGGCGGCGGCCGCTTCCTCGCGCCAGCGCCGTAGTGTGTCCGGCGTCAATTCCGCCAGCAACTCGCGCCGCTCGCGGGCCATCAGGTCATAAGTCCCTTCAAGTCTTGTCGTGTCCGTCATTTGGCGCAGCAGCGTCTTGGCCTTGCCGAGCCAGGTCATGGCCTCGGCGTATTGCCCGAGCGCGTCCAGCACCACGCCCAGCAGATGTTGGGCCGAACATTTTACATCCGGGTCCGGCGGACTGCTCTTGAGCAAGTCGCGCAAGGCGGTTTCCGCTTCCCCGTCGAGTCCCTTGCGATGCAGTAAAAACGCCTTGAAATAGAGCGCCCGGCCATCGTTGGGCTGCCGGGCCAGGCAGGCCTGGACACATTCCCATGCTTCATCCAGGCGCCGATCCCGCTCGAACCACGCCGCCAGACTCAGGCCCGCGTGGACCGACGCAGGGTCCGCCGCCACCGCGCGCTCGAAGCAGGCGCGGGCCTGATCCAGGCGGCGCAGGCGATGATATTGCTGGCCGATGGCAACGAGCAAATCGGCATCGGCTGAAGCCAGTTCCGCCGCGCGCTGGGAGGCTTGATCGGCCAGCGCGAAATCCAGATCGCCCGCCGCCGCGAGGCCCAATTCGGCCCACAACTGCGAGACGCCCGGGAACTGTTGGACCAGGTTACGGTAGCCGGCCAAGGCGGGAGCATGGCGGCCACTGAGCAGGTATTGTTGGGCATGTTGCCAGGAAGCCTCGGCTTGGGGTGAAGCCTGTAATTTTGCCAGGTCGTCCTGCGGTTCGGTTTTGGCGCTTTCTATCATGGATATTTGGCAGTCCGAAAAAATCGTAAGGCTTCCCCGTGCCATTGGCAACGGGAAAACCTCCCATTGATCTTTGTGTCTTGCGCCCTGTGCGCATCGAAGAGGACCGTTCGTATTGACCGGCCCGCTTTTGCAGGCTTGAATAGCTGTTGGATGCGCTCTCTGTTCCAGCAATTGCGAAAATGGTCCGAATTCATCAAATTCTCCCATACCATCTTCGCCTTCCCCTTCGCTTTGGCCTCGATGGCTGTGGCGGCGCGAGAGAATCGCGGCTGGCCGGGCTGGAGGATTTTTTTGCTCATCCTGGCGGCGATGGTTTGCGCGCGGACTTGCGCCATGTCGTTTAATCGGATCGCCGATCGGGAGTTTGACCGGGCGAACCCCCGGACGGCGTCGCGGCATTTGCCGTCCGGCCGGATTACGCTGGGAGGAGCGTGGGCGCTCTGCCTGTTGAGCGCGGCGGGCCTGGTTGCGGCAAGCTATTGGATCAACCCGGTCTGCTTTTATCTTTCGCCGGTCGCGCTTTTTTTTGTCTGCTTCTATTCGCTGACGAAGCGGTTCACGGATTTCACGCACGTCTTCCTGGGCCTGGCGCTGGCGCTGGCGCCGATCGGAGCGTGGCTGGCGGTGAAAGGGAATTTCCGCCTGTTCCCAACGGGCCACGGCTGGCAGACGATGCAATACAGCGCGGTGCTGCCATTGCTGCTGGCGGGAGCCGTGGTATTTTGGCTGATCGGTTTCGACATCATATACGCCTTGCAAGATTACGAGTTTGACCGGAAACAAGGACTGCATTCGCTGGTCGTGCGTTGGGGGGTGAAGAACGCGCTGACGGCGTCGTTCCTTTCGCACATGATCATGTGGGGCGCGCTGGCCGCGTTTGGGTTTCTGGCCGGTTTCCGGCTGGCGTATTGGGTGGGGCTGGTTTTTATTTTGGGTTGCCTGGTCATGGAACACTGGCTGGCGCGACGCCGCAGTTTGAACTGGATTCATCATGCTTTCTTCCGTCTCAACGCCGTGATCAGCGTCGTGTTTCTGGTTGTGGCGCTGGTGGAAATTGTGTTTCCATTCCTTCGATTTAAACGGTGAAATTTTTCTGGCAAAGCCACGAGTTGCGCGGCCTTTACGAGAAAGTCGCGGCGGGCGAACGCATTTCCGACGAGGAAGCGCTGCGCCTCCTGCAAAGCAAGGACCTCAATGCGCTGGGGGCCATGGCCGATCTTGTCCGGGCGCGCAAAACGGGCAACCGCGCCAGCTACATCGTCAATTGCTACATCAACTATTCCAATTACTGCATCTTGAGCTGCCAGTTCTGCGCGTTTGCCCGCAAGAAGCGCGACGCGGACGGCATACAATACACCGTCGGGGAAATCGTGCAGAAGGCGCGCGAAGCCCTGAAGATGGGCATCACCGAGTTGCACATCGTCGGCGGATTGCATCCCTCGCTGCCCTTCAGTTATTACACGGAGATGTTGCGCGCGCTCAAGGCGCTGGATGCGCGCCTGCAATTGAAATGCTTCACGGCCAT
>Ga0326728_10013031_pt1 | contig 18228 bp, 16 predicted proteins | sample MB3enrmetagenome_FD_207602 | JGI IMG/M metagenome (GOLD analysis project Ga0326728, IMG submission 207602) | Lab enriched peat soil microbial communities from McLean, Ithaca, NY, United States - MB31MN | ecosystem: Environmental > Terrestrial > Soil > Wetlands > Peat | place: USA: New York... | reverse complement strand
TCATCGTGTCTTCCTCAGAAACCATTGAGGCGACTGCGGCGGCCAGCGGCTATTCCCAAAGCGCTGTGGCAACCACCGCCTATACCATCAACTTGCCTCAGGCCGCAACGCCGTCCTTCAGCGTGGCAGCAGGGACTTACACCGCTACGCAGACGGTGACGATCTCCGATACTACTCCAGGCGCAACGATTTACTACACGCTGGACGGCTCGACGCCAACTGCAGGATCGACCGTGTACAGCGGCGCGATCACCGTATCTTCGACAGAGACGATTGAAGCGATGGCGACGGCCATCGGCTACTCCCAGAGCGCCGTGGCAACCGCCGCCTACACCATCAATTTGCCAGCAGCCGCAACGCCAACCTTTAGCATGGCGCCAGGAAGCTACACCGCGGCGCAAACGGTCATCCTCAGCGATGGGACGGCCGCAGCCACCATCTACTACACCACCGATGGAACTACGCCGACTGCGGGTTCGGCGGTGTACAGCGGTCCCATTACCGTATCGTCTACGGAAACGCTGGAGGCGATGGCGTCGGCCAGCGGCTATCTCAACAGCGCGATGGCAACCGCCGCCTACACCATCAACATTTCAACAAATCCTGCGCCGTTTATCGGCAGTATTACACCGGCGTATGTCAGTGCGGGCGTCGCGGCTTTCACTCTGACGGTCAACGGATTGCAGTTCATTCAAAGCTCGACGGTCTACTGGGGAACGACCGCCTTGGCCACAACCTACGTCAGCGCGACGCAACTTACCGCGCAAGTACCTGATGCTGATATCGCCAGCGACAACGTCGCTATTGCGATAACCGTGCAAACACCAATACCCGGCGGAGGCACCTCCGATGCATTGACCTTCCAGGTGGATTCAGCCGCTTCCACGGCAACGCCGCCGGCATTTGCTTCAACGACGGCGATTGTTGCCACCGGCTCACCGGCCAGTTATCCGGTCACTCTGCCGTCCTCTGTGACAACCACAACCGCAAGCTGCCTGAATCTTCCCACTGGAGCAACTTGCAGCTATTCCGCAACAACCAATACGGTGACGATCACAACCTCCGCAACAACGCCGGCGGGAACCTATCAAGTCACGGTAGTCTTTAATGAAACTGTCTCCGGCGCGGCAACTTCGTGGATTCTGCTGCCGATTCTTTTGTTTCCGCTGATGATTATGCGCAAACGGCTGGCGGCGCGGGGCGCTTGGGTGACGGCTTGCCTGGGACTGGTTCTGCTGGCAGGAACAGCTCTCTGCGCCAGTTGCGGTGGTGGTGGTGTTGGGAATTCAGGCGGAGGCAGTGGCGGAGGAGGAGGTGGTGGAGGTGGGTCGCAAACTCATCAGGTGACGAGTTCGAGCGTCGTCAGCATCACGGTTCAGTAGGAGACGCTTCAGGATGTGAGGTTACTGCAAAGGGGTCATGAAAGCATAGGGACGTAAAGGCGGGTTTGCCGATACGTCCCTATCGTTTTCAATGGTCAAACAGCTATGCGCCGACCGGCTCGGTGGCGTTCACCTTGACCGGCGTCAGCCAGCCGAAGCGGTCGGGTTTGAGGCCGTTGGCGATGCCGAAGAATTCGTCGCCGATCTTCCTGGTGATCTCGCCCGGCTTGCCGTCGGCGATGAGGATGCGGTCGATGGAGCGGATAGGCTGAACCTCGGCGGCCGTGCCGGTGAAGAAGACCTCGTCGGCGATGTAAAGCAATTCGCGGGGAAGGGAGCGCTCCTTTACCGTCAGCCCGAGGTGGCGGGCGATGGTCAGCACTGAGTCGCGGGTAATGCCGGAGAGTACCGAGCTGGAGAGCGGCGGCGTATAGATTACGCCATTGCGGACGATGAAGATGTTCTCGCCGGAGCCCTCACTGACCAAGCCGTTCACATCCAGCCCGATGCCCTCGGCGTAGCCGTTGATCTCGGCCTCCATGTGGATGAGCTGGGAGTTCATATAGTTGGCGCCGGCCTTGGCCAGCGAGGGCATGGTGTTGGGCGCCAGACGAGCCCAACTGGAGATGCAGACGTCCGCGCCGCCGTGGCCGGCGATGTACTTGCCCCAGGGGAAGTTGGCGATGTAGACCTCGACCGGCGAACCTTTGGGGCTTACGCCGATATCGCCGTATCCGCGCAGCGCGATGGGGCGGATATAGCAGGGAGCAACGCCATTGGCTTCAATCAGATCGACCACGCCGGCGCAGAGCTCCTCGATGTTGAAGGGCAGCTCCATGCGATAGATCTTGGCTGAATCCAGCAGCCGCTGCATGTGCTCCGGGAGACGGAAGACGGCCGAGCCTTGCGGCTGGCCATAGGCGCGGATGCCCTCAAAAACGCTGGAGCCGTAGTGGATCACATGGCTCATCACGTGGATGTTGGCCTGCTCCCAGGGAATCAGAGTACCGTTGTGCCAGATTTTCGAGGTGGCTTGGATAGGCATAAGGGTTGGAATACTCCTTCGACGCGCCGGGCGCGTACCATTCAGAGTATCGCGGTTGAGGCGGGGCTGTCACGGCGCGGCGCGGCTACGTAATGTCTCATCTTGGTTTATGGCTCTGATTTTGAGGGCATATGCTAGGATTGGCGTGTGAATACGCCACTTCACCACTTTGGTATGCAAGAATTGCACGCCGCCATTGATGCTACGCGGTGCGCTCGTGGGTTAACCTGGGCCGAATTAACGGCCGAGATCAACAAACCTTTTGAGGGCACGCCCTCCATACCCATCAGCGTCTCTACTGTGAGAGGTATGCTGAACAAGAGCTCAGTAACCAGCGCTGTCGTACTTCAGATTCTCAGATGGCTAGGCAGGACCCCAGAGAGCTTCTTATCTAGAGACACCTCTGCTCCACAACCGGGCGAAACACTGCCCGAGCCTGGACCAGGCCGTATCCTCCGCTTCGACACGCGCGCCATGCACGCTGCGCTCGACGCGGAACGTCTCAAGCGTGGAATCAAGTGGAAGCAAGTTGCCGAAGAACTTCCAGGCTTCACTGAGAGCATGCTCACAAACCTGGCAAAGGGTCCGTTGATCGGCTTTCCCAGGGTGATGCTGATTACCCAATGGGTAGGGCGTCCAGCCGCGGCATTCGTGCGCGATCATGACCGATAAGCACGTCCGCCAGATCTCCTCTGCTCCCAACGGCGACTCGTAATAGCGCACGGAATGGGGCGCCACCAACAACGAGCAGAAGCGCTATTGCATCTAGATATCTCCCGGCAAGATCAACCCCGCCACGCCGTCGTCGATCAGCTCGGGTCCGTCGCCCACCCGCTCCCTGCTTCTATCGGCTCCAGCGTGAGGCGCGCCGTCAGCACCACCAGCGCGGCCCACAGTGTATCGGCGGCCAGCAGATGCGCCACCTGCACCCACAGCGGAGCCAGCAGGATCACGTCCAGCAAACCCAGCGTGTAGACCGCGGCCAGCAGCAGAAGAATCAATGCGGAGAGGCCGCGATTGTCCCACTGCGTCCGACGCCGCGCGGCGCGTACCAGCAGCCAGATGAGCAGGAAGCTGGCGGCGAAGGCGATGCCCGGATGCGTCCAGCGCCAGCGCACCAGCCAGCCGCTGGCCGAGGAGAAATCCTGCGCCAGCGCCAGGCCCAGCGAACTGGCCGGGAAGAGCGTGTCGCCCAGCGCGGCCAGCGAGCCGGTGACGCCCACGACCAGCACCACGAAGACGCTGGCAACGGCTGCGAAGGGCGCACGCAGGCGCATGCCGCCACGCAGAAAGCCCTGCTTCCGGCTGAGCAGGTGCGCGGTCAGCGTGATCGCGGCCACCAGCAGCAGCGTGTTCGTGAGATGCAGCGCCAGGAAGGCGGGCCGCAGCGGCGATTGGCTCTGCGCCGTGTATCCCAGCTTGACCAGCAGCGCTCCCAGCAACGCCTCAATCAGAGTGAAGGCGACCGAAGCCACAGCCGCCGCGCGCGCCAGGTGGCCGCGCACCGTGCCGGCGAAGGTCCACGCCAGCATGCCCACGATCGCGAAAAAGGAAAGGCCGCTGGTGAGCCGATGAGTGAACTCGATCATGGTATTCACGCTGGCCGAGTGCTGGATTACGACACCGTTGCAGAGCGGCCAATGGTTGCCGCAGCCAGCGCCGGAACCGGTGGCGCGGACCAGCGTCCCCCACAAAATCACGGCGATGAAGTAGCAGAGTACGCCCCAGGCAAAGCGGCGCAGGGCGGGCGAAGGCAGGCGTTGCGCGGCAATGGTGACAGCGGTTGCGGACATAAAGGAAGCCTCCAGATGGAACCCCTCAGTGTAGAACAAGCGGGGGCAGGTTTGAGTTTTGCAGAGTGTTCACCGTCTTGCTAATGTCCTGCTCAATCGTGATGATATGTGCATTGCCGACAATGCTGCGCTCTGCCGGAAGCATTTTCGCAAATGCCTCCCGGCTGTCTGAATACACGACGCCGGTGATAACCCCTGGACTCGAGCGCCAATGACCAAACACCGCCAGGCGAGTACTGATTGTACCGCCCCAGTTTATTGCCAGAAGGCACATCAATTCCGTTTGCAGTACAATTTCCCCTAACCGCCCGTTCAACTTTGGGGTCTAAGTTTGTGGATCGACGAATCGGGGAAGCAGGCAGCCGGTGCGTATTGTGTTTGCGAAGTTTTGCGGAAGGTTTAACATGGTTCATTCCTTTCGGATTCCTGCGTACTCGTTTCTCTCCCTCGTCCTGATTGCCGCCTATCCCGGCAATTTGTCCGCCGCTGCTTCCGCGGCCAACGCTGCCGGCACAGAACCCGATTTCAGAGACGGTCTGGTGCGGCTGGACGTCACGGTAACCGATAAATCCGGAAGCCCGGTACCAGGACTCAAAGCCGAAGACTTCACTCTGCTCGACAACGGGCAGCCGCGGAAGCTGGTTTCATTTCGAGCCCACGATGCAGCCGCCAACCAGGCGAATGAGCCCGTTGAGATCATCCTGCTTATCGATGCGCTGAACCGGACCGTGTCACAATTGGCCGTCGCCGAAGAGGAAGCCGAGAAGTTTCTGCGGAAAGATCAGGGCCGGCTCCGATACCCGGCGATGGTCTATCGGCTCACAGAAGATGGTCTGTCGGCTTCGATGCACCTTACGACAGATGGAAACGCCCTGGCCGAAGAGATTGCGAGCAAAGCGGAACCGCGCACCATATCACAGCTCTATCCTCTCCATAAAGATGGTTCGCGAATGGACCTGAACACTTTCGACATTGGTCGTGACCTCCTATCGCTCCAGGCGCTCGGAGCGATTGCCATTGAAGCCCGGAGAAGGCCGGGGCGAAAGCTCTTGTTCTGGATGGGACCAGGCTGGACATCGAAATGGGAAGGCGAGAACGCTTTTGATGAAATTGTCGAGTTCTCCACACGCCTTCGCGAGGCGCGGATCAATCTCTTTAGCGTGATCGCCTTGGCTATTGGAGAAGGCAGTACCTTCAACCAGGGTTACGTGCGGCCCGTCCTGCAAGCGAAGGATGCTGCGTTCAGCGAAATGGCGCTCAATGTACTCGCCGCAAAAAGCGGAGGCCTCGTGCTGGCTACGTCATGGACGACAAAAAATCCGATCGACAAAGCCGTAGAAGACGCAGGCGATTACTACACGCTCACCTTCGATCCGCCCAGGGCCGAAATGCCCGACGAGTATCACGAATTGAAGGTCACAGTTGACAAGACGGATGCTGCCGTTCGCGCCAACAGCGAGTACTATGATCAACCCTCGTTTTACGATGAGCCGGAGGCGCGCGAAAAGATTGCCGTCGACCGATTACGGCAGGCGCTGGAGACGCTCCGGACGCTCTCCGACTCCGAAGCGGCCAAACGTCTCTCCAGCATGGAACTGACCGCACGGCTCAGCAGCGCGAATGCCGCGAAGCTGCGATCGCTTGTGCATGGCAAGAAGGCAAACGAAGCGCTCACCGTTCTGGCCGACCGCTCGGCGTTTCTGCCTCCGCCGGCCGCGGAGATCTCCGACGCCCCTGCGCCCGAGGTGCAAGAGCAGCGCCGGATGATGGACCAGATGATTCACTATCTGCAGGAGACGTTTCTCAGGCTGCCGGACCTTTTCGCTACGCGCACGACGGTGCGCTACGAAGAGCCGGAGAAGAAACAGGATCAATCATGGAAGATCGCCGCGGCCGATCAATCCCTGCACGCGGCGGCAACGGAACCGATGACCGTGCTCGTGCGCAATTCCAGGGAGACAACCGAGGGAGATGCGCGAACGGCGAAGCATCAGCATGGGCAAGAACGCAGTCTGATCGCCGAAGGAACCTTTGGTCCTATGCTTGCAACGTTTTTGGTCGACGTAGCCGATCCGCACAGCCAGATAAAATGGAGCCGCTGGGAGCGTGACGCGCAGGGTCAACGCGCGGTCTTTCGTTACACAGTTCCCAGGGAGTCCGCTCATTTCGAGGTAAGTTTCTGTTGCCTGGCGGACACGGATCGAACCGTGCCCTTCAACACGATGGCCTTCGTGGCCGCATATCACGGAGAGATTACGATCGATCCAGAAACCGGAGCAATCTACCGGATCACGGCCGAAGCCGATCTTCTTCCCAGGCTGCCGATCGACCGTTCGGATGTGATGGTGGAATTCAGCCCCACTGTAATCAGAGATCAAACCTTCATCTGCCCGGTGCGTAGCGTTTCAATTTCACGGTCTCGCAAGGTCATCCTCTTGCACGATTGGAATATGCAGTTCGGCATCTATGGCCCATTCGAAACCATGCTGAACGATGTGACCTTTTCCAACTACCACCTCTTCGCCTCCCAGCATCGGATCCTGACGGATATTTCTCCCGCGCCTTGAGAATCCACTCCAGCCGTTCCCGGCGGCCTGCGGTTCATCTCTTCGTAGCAACAGATCGAATCATGGTTTCGAGTTCCATGACTCCCCGGTACAGCATTACCTGCTCATGCTCGAATTGTCACCAAACCAAAGTTACGACGGGACCAATCCCGAAAAACCCGCATTTACGGCGCCTTTCGGCTGCGCTCAGGGCAGGTAAACGTCGCGCCCTGTTACAAGAATTGATTCTTTTGGTGCCCGGAGGGGGACTTGAACCCCCACGTCCTTGCGGCCTGCGGATTTTAAGTTTGTGACGAACACTGTAAACCTATGAAAAAAGTGAAACCTACCGTAATCTAGCAACTGAGTAACTCCCTCAATTACAAGAATTTAGCGTAATCGAGCGTAATCAAGCCGAACTGAAAGGTGTACCGCTATTGTACCTCGCGTAGTGAGCTGCACATTGCAGTTGAGCATTCGATTTGACCCTCCCCGCAGCCATCAAATCACGTTTTCGAGGGTTCTGCAGAATTCAGCGATATGCTGCCATGTAGTACAAAGTTATGTTGCCACCTGGGTCCGATTCAATACACCGCAAACCTACCACTGAGTACAGGGGAGCAATACTTATCTTCCGCTGGGGGCGATTTCGGAGTTACAGGCGGGACAACTCTACACTCGCCGTGTTGCGGAGTCAGGGATTCGGCAGCCGTATAGGTTACCTCAGGGGTTCTCACGCTACATGACAACATCTCCATGTCTCCACTCATGCCACCCTCCCAAGAGCTGCTCAATGGTTGTCAGTAGAACCTCCGGGGCCGCGGTGGGCGCCACGCGATCGTCGTACAGAGCATCCTCAAGAAAGCTTTCTCCACTCGAGACCACAAGGATTCTGGCAAGAGGCCACCGCCGGCGAATCAACCGGCCGGCTGCCTCTAGCTCAAACGAGGAGAGTGTGTTGTGGAGGATTGCTACGTGAATGGATTCCTGCGTCGGCATTCCCCACAGCTCCCGATAATCTATTGCGATGGTGAGATGGAAGCTAGCTCCATCAAGCAGCGTGTCGTGGACCACGCTGCCGCGATCCACTGAACCTACGGAGAGCACGTGGATCGTCTTTGCCCCCCGAGTATCTTTCCGGCTCAGAGTTCTGATGGTATGTTCATTAGCAAAAGTAGTGACTTCACCGAGCCTGTTCATGCTACCTCCGCAAGGCTAAATTCGTCTTCCAACACATAAAGAGGCGCTGAACCTTTCATGCAGGGACTCGTTATGATCATGAAGATGTTGAGGTTGGAAGCGCCGTAAAACACAACGCCTTTATCCGCGGGAAGAATCTCCAATAAAGTATCCAGTTCGTTTGGCGAGACGGGAAGCACGGACGCAGTTGGGACTGAAAATGGGACCGAGAGCCCATCGGCTCTTAGATCGACCACGACGAGATCGCTGCGCTCAGAGAGAATCGTCATGAACTCGTTGACTGAGATCCATCTCATCTCTCGCGCTAACTCGCCGGCAGGCTCGGGTACGACCTCATCAGGGACAGACGGTTGAATGACAGATTGTATCCGGTTCAAGAGTGCGCGCTCTTGAGATCGCCTAATCCCCCATACGACAAACAACGGAACTGCCAGCAAAACTGCAGGCAGAAACCAAAGGAAATTCATAGTGCATTCCTCCACTAAAACGCTTCATGATGCTAATTGTTCAGGCACGCGGCAACGGCGTCGACTCAGACACCGAACCGCAGTGCCAACTATGCCAGAAAGAAGCGATGTGGAGGGGGAGAGCGGGATGGGATCGGGAAAACGAAGTAGTCAATGTCGCGCACACACACGGGGAGAATGGAGGCGACAGCGTTGCTCAGGCTGCGAAGCCTCTGAATGGGGACAGGCAGTGCCTGTGAACCGGGGACGAGATGCGACTTGGCCTTGAATCCTGAAACCACCGTCACGAAGGCGTGACGCGACTCGATCCACAACTTTGCAACCGGAACCGGCGACGGTGTCGCATGGCGATGATAGAGGGATAACTTGTAACCAGCCCCCCACAATGCGACGGCAATTGCCAGTCTAATGATTCCCAGAGCGCAGGGTCTAAATATCTGTCTCCACGAGGGATATACGCACCGCACCGGCGTTCTCGTTCGGAGGATGCGCCGCTGCAAGATATTAGCGAGGACAGTTATTGGGCTTCGGGCTGACATTGCGACAAACATCTCTTGATGCCCTCATGGAACCCGACCTATCAGTATAGACGCCACTTCGTATAAAAAGCTTCTGGTTTTTCAATCATAATTTGTTATCAAAGATACGACTTATTATCTCTGGATTCATCAATATGGTACGAAGATACAATTTTCGGGCCATTCTGATGCCGAATGGAGCTTGATAAGCAGCTAGAGTCATCCACCGCCCCCTCTGTAATAAATGCTTTGACGGCAATCGCGCTCAACCTGCGATGGTCATGGAACCATGCCGCGAACGAATTGTGGAGTCCGCTCGATTCGGAGTTGTGGGATCTGACGCGGAACCCGTGGGGCATACTTCAAACAATATCGCAGTAAAAGCTGAAAGCTCTACGCACCTTCCAAAACCTGCGGAGACGAGATGCTCCTAACCACACAATCCGTGCAAAGTGTGGTTCTAGTCCTTGGTATGGAAAACCGTACGGTTGATGTCCGGCCAGAACTCTTTGAACACAAACGTGGCAGCATCGATGCCAACATTGATGCCCCATTTCTGCGCAGTGTTTCCAAAGGTACGTTCTGGAGCTGGATAGTACAAATTGGAGATGCCGGCAGCCGCACCAGCTCCGACTACTTCGCCATAGTTGAAGGTCGAGATTCCAGCATCTGATCGTGTGATGACGGTGCGGCTAAGTGCATATCCTGTACGCTTGAAGAACCCGCCTTTGCCCAATGTGTAGTAGCGTATGTCTTCATGCGTCAGCGTGGGTACAACGAATTCAACTGTGTAGTTCTCTATCGACTGGTCTGCAATGCTATGCCAGAGATAGCGGCCATAGCCGGCCGCTCCCTGGTGGAACTCTGGCGTATCTTTGATTGCCATCGAGTAGCCTGCCAACGCAGCGGGGATGACAAACGCAGAGTAGTCGAACGAATCTTCCGTTGCAGTGATGAACTTCTCCTTCAGAGGTTGTGGAGGGAGCACCTGATTTGTACTGACCGCACGAAAGTTTGGGATGATCCCAAGAATCCGCTTGGTCTGGCGGGCCTGCTCATCGCTTTGAGAGGGAAATGCTTTGCTCTCTGCATCTGACTGCTGGTTCGACGAAGATGAATCACTGGTGGTGTCTGTCTGCGTGGCGATACCGAGCGGGGAGGCCGCGTCAGGCGAATCTGGCAACGAGTATTGAGCCACCTGCTGTTGTTGGGCAGAGCCGTTCAGACCGCAAAATGAGAAAAGAATAGCGGAGCAAAGAATATACGTTCTGGGCATGATTGAACAGTCCTCCATGCATCTTGAGTCTTCACTGTTCAATAGATGCTCGCAAGCCAATGATGGATAGATTTTAATCTGTTAAATGAACGAATCTTCATAGAGCCTTCCGGAAGTTGGTCAACTGCACCTGCTGTTCGACAGTCTTCTACATCGCGAAATTACAATTGCGTCATTTTGATGGGCTGCCCATTGAGATACGATCACAATCCACATCGAAATTGCGACTTTGGCGAAGAGGATCCTGAAATACTTCGTGCCAGCGACTCGTTGCCCCGGCTATAGAGCAGCACAGTCTACGCATCAAAGAGCGGCGCAAATGGAACATACAAGCCACCGGCACGATTGCCTTTACGGTGTTACTCATGGTGTTAATCACACGTACGAAACCATTGTGCATATCGAAGTACTTAAAACCGAATGCCGACTGTGATGGGAACGTATTCGGTACGGTAGTTTGTGGGCGCATAGCCTGTACTCGATGTACTGTTGGCGCTCGGCTGGTTGTCCACCCACACGTATCGGCCCTCGATAAACAACTTCGCGCGGCCTGAGTCAGAAAACGTGTAAGTAAATCCCGTTCCGAAGTTTGCTCCCCCCGCATTGTTTGAAAAATGAGCAACGGTCTGGTTTACCAAGCCTGGCATGCAGCCGTAGAAGGGGTCATAGTAGGCGCACTGATCATCGAATGGCTGCGTGAAATTGACGAGCTTTCGGTAGAAGCCGCCACCACCGACAAGGTAGCCGCCCCAGCGGCCAATGGATTTGTAGTTGTACATCGGGTTGATTGTTAACGACCAGAGGTGAGTGGCTCCGCCCCCTTGTGGGTTGACTTGGTTCAGTATCGCCGTGGGTACGCCCATCGAAACGTAATCGTAATCCAGCATGGCGCTGAAGCGTTCATTGAACTTGTAGCCGCCGCCAGCTTTGATATTCCATCCCGTATTCATGAACTTCTTGCCGTTCCCTGTTGGAATGGTGAATCCGCCCCCACCCTCGAAGGTAAGATGGTCGATGCCCCACCTGTCATGCGACACATATCCACCCCCATTCCCCTTATTTTGATCTTTGCTTTCGGATACCAGAGAGAAGCCATTAGCGTCTCCATTCGAATACATAACACCGTCTCGGGAAGAGCTGTACTCCTTCTGAGATTGAGCGTTGCCTGGAGCGGATGGCGCAACCAGAAGTCCGGCGCATATCAGCAATGCGACATGCACCATGCGTGGATAGGCAAATTGCTGCATAGTCATTGAGAACCTCCTGATTTCGAATTGTGCAAACGGTTTGGTTTACTCACATTTTCTTGCGTGCCTCTGAATATCGCCAGATGGCGCCACAGGAAAAGTGAACTCAAAAAATGGTCACTGGCCGTCCATGTCAACGGAACTCTGGCTCGCCTGAAAACCCATTGCATTGGATCTTCTTTACCTCATCATTGACTACTCCAGGACTGCCGTACTCGAGGAAATGCGCTTCCATAATATGCACCCCCTCTGCTGGAGTGGCCGCGGAACAAATCTTTCGAGCGGCCACTCAATGCTCTGCTCACACACATCCGGACAGCGAACCCGCGGCAGGAGAGACAAGGTTAACGGTGCCCTCCACCTCCGCCGCCGCCATGAAAGCCTCCTCCTCCACCACCGCCATGGAAGCCGCCGCCACCTCCGTGAAAGCCTCCGCTGCCGCCGCCATGGAAGCCGCCGCCATATCCACGCGCATAGCCGCCCCGGAATCCGCCCCCATAGTACCGGCCGCCGTAGTACCCGCCGCCCCAGTAGCCGCCCAACCAACCCCAGGGGGGATAGAAGCCAAATCCGAATGGGCTCCAGTACGGGTTCATGCCGATAAATGTGTAATCCCACATATAGGGGTCCCAATACCAGCCGGGATTAAAGCCGGAGATGCCAGCATATTCGCCGGCAATCTCGTTGTTGGCTTCGGCCAGGTATTGCGAGCGCAGACCGTTCCAGTTACAGAAATCGTCCGTGGCGGCGCGAACATTGAAACTAGCAGGCTTTCCCTTCGCAGCTACGGCAAGCACAATTTCGTGATGGCCATTCACCACCTTGTACTTTCCGTCGCCCACCCGGATCGCAGCCTTGCCTGTGAACACCTCTACTGTTGGATTGTTGGCGTCGAACTCGTAGTAGCCGGTCTTCACAAGTTGCGTGGTTACGCCTCCGTCCAGAATCTCAAGATTGTTCTGCGGGTAAAGTTCATCCACTTCGACTGCTGCCCGGCCTCGCTGAAGCTCTACCTGGGTCGGAGTAATTGAAGGTGAAATCATCTTCACTGCGCTGTTATTGTCGAGCCGAAAGAAAACCCCCGGCGTCAGCAGAATCTCCGCCTTTCCCGATGTTGTTGAAAGCACCTCGCCAACATTGACTTCGACGTTTCCAACACCCTTTTCGTTAACTTGCTTTCCATCGAGAAAGACCCCGCCCTCGATAAAGTTCACCGTGCCTGGCCGGGCAGGGTTGGCGGCAAATGCTGGCACGCATAGAACTCCTATGCCGAGTAGCGCGATCATCTTCACCGTGGTTGTCATCGCCGTTTACCTCTGTTCGTATAGAACCGGAAATCCGGAATATGTTATGCCATCGTAAAACTTGAAGCCAAATCATGTTCCTCAAACCAAACTATGTTTCGTGGCGTGAAAATAACATTAAGTAATGGTTTATAACCGTTAGCTCTCTTCGGAAGTTCCGCGTCTACAACGCCGATAATGCTGAGCTGGAGTCAACAATCTCTTTCTCCGATAAGTGACGGAGCTGTTGCCGAAGGACAATTATGCAATCTCTTTCCCTTTGCTAGATCTCGATGAGCTGCGCACACTAGACGTTCGGCGGTAGGCCCACACAGCATAGCAGACGCCCGTTAGAAGAACAATACAGAATGGAATGTGAACGATCATAGCCAACGCCGTGAATCCGGCGAGAGGCAACCATGGCGCACTTGATCGCCACGCGGTTATTCTGGACCTTGTTTCCAGGAATTCCAGAATGAACAAGAACACAAAGAATGTTATGATCCCCACGCATGCCGATCCCATATGAACCTGCCAGGCTGTAAGTCTGCTCATCTGATGCTCCCACATATCCATTCCGTCGTTGATTGTGATTTCTACAGTAAGGATTGCGCAAGCGCCGCCAAACGCAGCCACAAGCAATGTTGTCGGGCTGTGGTTATACTCGTGGCTCGATTGTTTCTTCCTTTGTGCCATGCACATCACCACTAAAGCGGTCAATTCCTTACCTTCTAATCGTCAGGACTGGGCAATCCGCATCCACTATAATCCGGAAGGCTCCAGATGTTCTCATCTCCATGCTGAGATGTGAAGTCTTTCGAATACCAAGGACGAGCAAGTCCATAGAATGTTCTCTGATGTGTTCGAGAATTCGATCATGTGCGCTGCCCACCTCAACAAAGGTTCTCGGATGGCATAATGCTATTGCGTGCTGCGCTACAAGGCCATCGAGAGCACCACAGAAGCTGCTCTGGAGGCTGGACAAGAGGTCTGGATGCTCCATGGCATCTTTCTGTATCACATTGAGTACGTCAATTGTGGCTCCGAACGCTTCTGCGATGGTTACCGCATAAAGTGCTGCGCTAGCTGCAGCTGGTGTAAAGTCCGTGGCAAAGAGAATCCTTTCGAATGGAAGAGTCTTCGATGAGACGACCTTGACATGCGGACCAACAGTGAGCGCCGGCCAGCGAGTAGACCGTAAAATCTTCTCCGCGACGGAACCAATAATTCCACGTTCAAGCCTGCTCCCCCCATGTGTCCCCAAGATGATCATGGAAGGCTCATTTCTTTCAGCAAGTTGCGTAATAGCGTCTTTCGGATTACCTTCCAAAAGAGTGGGAATGGTTTCCACCGAATCCATTCCAAGGCGAAGTGCCTCCTTCGATAGGAGACGCTTCAAATCGACTCTCTGCTGGCTCACTTTTTGGTCGCCGACCTCAACCTCCAAGGCCGCCTGTGAAAGCGTGAAGGCGTGAGCAATATAAAGCTTTGCTGAGAAATAGGCGGCCATGCGCGCTGCATAGAGTCCAGCGTTCTGAGAACATAAAGAGAAATCGGTCGCGTATACAACCGAATTCAGGTTCAGAACAGGCTTGTCGCCTATCACAGGCATCATGGCTATCTCCCCACGGAAAAGCTGAACCTCTCGTCACGCATCCTGACCACATGATCTAAGTTTTCATGAACATGACTCGTCGATTTGGGTTGTTGCCTACTCGCGCAGTGCTCGCGAATAAGCTCCAACAACGTCCCGATCGGCCCTTTTGGGTCTGGACCATTGAGCGATACAATGCTGAGTTCGCGCCGGACTGGACCGTTGTCGAGTTGAACTGCCTTGACTGTTCCAAGCCTCAATGATTTTTCAAGCGCCAGGCTAGGGACAAAGCCAATGCCGAGGCCTGCCTCCACAGCGGAGATGATGCCTTCTGTCGAGTTTATGTCGAGGAATGTTTTAATTTGCTGCCGCAAAATGCCATTCAGTTCAAGATATTCTTCAACAAAATGACGCATCCCTGACCCGACTTCTCGCAGTAGAATCGGCTCTTGAACCAATTCGGCAGCGCTTATGAATGGCTTCTTCGCCCAGCGATGATCGGGCTTCACAATAAGCGTTAGCTCATCTTCACTGAATGCTTCGACCTTCAGATCCGGACGATGGGCGGGAGCCTCAATCAAAGCTATTCCGATCTGATGCAAAGCTAGAGCCTGCAAGACATCATTTGTGCTCCCACTCGTAACATGGATTCTAAGCTTGGGCCATTCCTGCAGAAGACGCAGCAACAAAGTCGGCAGAAGATAGACGGCTATGGTGTGAGATGCGCCAATACTTACTTCGACGCCCTCGAGTCCTCCAAACGGCGCAAGCGCGGCAATTGCATCGTTGGTAACTGCCTCGATCTGCCGCACATATTGCAAGAGCGTCGCCCCAGCTAATGTGAGACTGGTTTCACGGCCGACACGGTCGAAGAGCGCGATTCCAAGGCTCTCTTCCAGGGACCTGATCTGAGCCGTAACCGCGGGCTGGGTAATATGAAGCTCGTCCGCGGCCCTGCGATAATTCAGATTGTCCGCGACCACGCGAAAGACCTTCAGCTTGAAATTCTCAATCATGGATTTGCTCCTGTCTGGTAGTTGAGCGAGGCGAGGGCAAGCCGGTACTGGTATTGCGCATCGGTATTGCCAATTGCGGCATCGGTCTGTTGAAACTGCGCCTGACTCAGCTCAACGATCGAACTGAGTCCCAGTTGGTAGCGGGTTTGCGCCAGTTGAAGAGCGAGGTTTGCTTCTCTCAGCAGCTCGGCTGTTACGGCCACACGTTGATACGCTGTATTTGCCGCGAGCCAGGCAGTGCGTACATCCCGGACAATCCTGTCACGCAAATCGCGGCTCTGTTCCGAGGCGGCCTGAGCGCGGATCGATGCTTCCTTTGCCTGGGCCGAGTAAAGGAAGCCATTGAAGATCGGAATATTCATGTTCACGCCGATGCCGCCCCACCAGTTTGTAAGGTAGTAAGTTGCGGGACGTATGGGGACGCTTCCTACGGTTCCCGCAGCGCTGATGGTCGGCAGCATCTGATCGCGCTGCGCATGGCTAAACTTGGCGGCAGCCTGCTGGCTATAAGTCAAAGCCTGCAAGTCGGGCCGCTGCTTGAAAGCGAGTTGCAGGAGTTGATCCGCATCGGCTGGAGGCGCTTGCACGGTCGCCTCGTCTTCGACCAGGTCATACGTTGTTTGCCGATCAAGTCCCAGGACCGCATCCAATGAGGCCATTGTCGAGTCAACATTGTTCTGAGCATCGAGGCGTAAAAGCTTGGCTTGCGACAAGTTGACATCGGCAAAGCTCAAATCGAGGGTCGATTTAAGCTTATTCTTTGTCAACTCGCTGATCTGTGTTTCGGTGGTCTGCCGAGTGCTGACGTTTTGTTCCGCAACCTTTAGCAGCGCCTGGGCCTGAAGAGCGTTGAAGAACGCCTGATCGGCTGCGAGAACTATCTCTTCAGTTGTGGCAAGCGCAGTCGCATTCTGTGCCTTCTCCTCGAGCTTTGAAAATGCCACCAGGTTGGTGGTTCGTCCGAAGTCGGTAATCAGTTGGGTAAAACCTCCTCCGGCTCCCGCATGCTCAAAGAGACGCGAGGCCGTGAGCGAGCCTGCCGAGATGCGACTTGCATTTTCCGCATCTTCCGCAGTAATGCTGGCGTTTCCTGTAGGCAACTCAGCAGCTTTGGTTTCACGGACAACCTGATGCTGCGCCAGTGCAAGCAGTCGAGCTACACTGACTCGAGGATTGTTCTTGAAAGCCAGTCTTTCAGCATCCGCTTGCGTCAGCCGCGGGCGTTGACCGGAAGCTGAAGAATCCGCCTGCGTCCCTGAGACATCGCTGAATCCATGCTGCATTGGCGCTGCGCTTTGTTGCGCAAGAGCAACGAGCGTCACCTGCGGCGCATCCGGCAACTGCTGATTCGCAATTGGTGTCTGGCCGAACAGCGAGCCGGAGCAGATGATTGCAAACACATAAAGTAACTTTGAACTGGACCTTCGAGTCCTCAGTCGTTTCATCCTTTTATGCCTCCCCCGCAAGCGCGGAGTTTTTTTCGCGCTTGCCGTGAATAATCAGGTAAACTGCCGGAACCAGAAAGACGGTTACAATCACCGAAACTGCCAGGCCGCCAATGACCGCCCGTGCCAACGGAGCATATTGCTCGCTGCCCGCTTCCGTGCCAAGCGCCATAGGAATCATGCCCAACAAGGTCGCCAGTGAAGTCATCAGTATTGGGCGCAGCCGTATCTTGCAAGACTGAACAACTGCTTCCAAGAGCGAAAGTCCCTGTTTGTGCAGAGTGCCGGCGAATTCAACAATTAGAATGCTGTTCGAGACCACGATGCCGGTCATCATGATCACACCCATCAAAGACATGATGTTCAGCGTGCTTCCTGTGACTAGGAGAATCATCGCAACCCCTGCCAGTCCGGGTGGAATGGCCATGAGAATGATGAAGGGATCGATGAACGAAGTGAACTGGGTCATCAGAATGAGGTAAACCATCAGCACCGCAAGGATGAGTCCAACCCCGAATTCCTCGAACGACCGGTTCATGCTGACTACAGCGCCACGGAGGTTGAGTACGGTGTTCTTATCGGTTTTTGTGCTGGCCAAAAGTTTGTTAATATCACTTCCAACACCCTGTAGCGCTTCTGTTTTGGTGGAAACGTAAATATCAATTACGCGGCGTATCTGATAATGGTCCACTTCTGTAGGCGTATTGATCAGCTTGATATCCGCAACAGAACTGAGCGGCGTATAACCGGCTGTGTGGTCGCCTCTCCACAGCTCCCGCGCATTATCGGATGCCTCATGGGCCTGCTGCATCGGGCTGTAACCGGCAGGCTGAATGCCGCGCAAAGGAATGTTCTCGAAGCTCTCCATCGACATATTGTTGAGAAAGCTGTTTGCATATTGGACAGTTACCATGTAGTTGTTACCGGTCTTCGGGTCGATCCAGTAGCTGGGGGCTACCATGCCATCGGAGGTCATGGCGGTAATCACGTTCTGCACCACGTCCTTTGCGGAAAGGCCGATCAAGCTGGCCTTTTCACGGTCGATATTCAAGGCAATTCCCGGATAGTCCAAATCCTGGGGAATGTAAACGCCACTCACATATGGCATCGCTTTTATCTTCTGGGAGAGGTTTTTGGCCAGTGCGTAAGCTCCATCCATATCCATTGAACTGACCTGAACATCGATTGGGGCCGGCAGTCCCTGATCGATTACGCCATCCACCAGACCGCCTGCCTGGAAGTAAGTGGATAGCTCAGGCATTTCCCGCGAGAGCCTCTCCTGGACTCGTCTCATATACTCATAGCTGCCAATACTGTGCTCTTGCTTGAGACTGGTCTGTACAAAGGCCGTATCCATTGAGGCGTTGGTGGTGTAGATCGCCGACAGATCGGGATAGACTCCGATATTGGAAACGA
>Ga0326728_10013030_pt1 | contig 18229 bp, 16 predicted proteins | sample MB3enrmetagenome_FD_207602 | JGI IMG/M metagenome (GOLD analysis project Ga0326728, IMG submission 207602) | Lab enriched peat soil microbial communities from McLean, Ithaca, NY, United States - MB31MN | ecosystem: Environmental > Terrestrial > Soil > Wetlands > Peat | place: USA: New York... | reverse complement strand
GCTCCTGCGCAGGACAAGGCCAAAACTGAGCAACCGGCTGGCGCCACGTCGTCGCAGAATCAAGCCGCAACGCCCGCTCCCGCACCGGCCGCAAAGCCGCCCGACTTCTCCAAAGAAGCGCTGGTCTACGACAAGATCGTCACGCGGTTTCGCGAAGAGAGCGACGGCACCGGCACGCGCCAAACCACAGCCCGCATTCGCATTTTGGCCGATGCCGGCGTCAAAGATATGGCCGTACTCGTTTTTACCTATACGGCTTCGAATCAACTGGTTGATATTCCCTACGTCCGCGTCATCAAGCCCGACGGCTCCATTGTCGTGACCCCCGACTACAACATCCAGGACATGCCGGCTGACGTCACGCGTGAAGCTCCCATGTACTCCGATATTCACCAGAAGCATATCGCCGTCAAAGGGCTCGGTGTCGGTGACACTCTCGAATACGAGTATTCACTTCGCACACTCAAGGCAGACGTCCCCGGAGAATTCTGGCTCGAGTACACCTTCGAAAAGAACCTCATCGTTCTCGACGAACAGCTCGACATCGATCTTCCCGCGGAAAAAACCGTCACCGTTGCCAGTGCAGATCTTCAGCCCGCCGTCACCACGTCGGCTGGCCGCAAGCTTTACCATTGGGCCAGCTCCAATCTCGCGCGCCCCGATCCCGATGCGCCGCCCAAGTCCACAAAGAACTGGAAGCCTTCGGTCCAGGTAACCACATTCTCCAGTTGGGAGCAGGTGGGCGCCTGGTACGACTCGCTCCAGAAAGACTCGCTCACCGTTACTCCAGCCATCCAGGCAAAGGCCACCGCGCTCACCCGTGGCCTCACCTCCGACGAAGACAAGCTCCGCGCCATCTTCAATGACGTTGCTCTGCACATCCACTACGTCGGCCTCGACTTCGGCATCGGCCGCTATCAGCCGCACGCGGCTGACGATGTGCTCTCCAACGAATACGGCGACTGCAAAGACAAGCACACGCTGCTCGCCGCCCTGCTCAAGGCCGCCGGCATCGAAGCTTGGCCTGTACTGATCTCCAGCAGTCGCGAACTCGACATTGCCACCCCCTCGCCGGCCCAGTTCGATCATGTCATCACTCTGGTTCCGCTTTCAGGCAAGCTGCTCTGGATGGACTCGACCGCCGAGATCGCGCCGATAGGCGTTCTGTTCGGTAACCTGCGTGACAAGCAGGCACTCGCAATTCCGGTGGGCAAGGCCGCCTATCTGGAGCACACGCCCCCCGATCTGCCATTCGCGCAGTCGACTCTTTTTGAAGCCAAGGGAACGCTTTCGGATCAGGGTATCTTCACAGGGCACATCGTCGAGACACTTCTTGGTGATTCCGAGTTGATCATGCGCATCTATTTTCGCGCGGTTCCGCAGTCCCAATGGCAGCGGTTCCTGCAGAACTTTTCAAACGCATTGGGCTTCGCTGGAGAGGTCAAGAATCCCCAGGTCTCTCCGATTGAACAAACCAGCAAGCCGCTTCAGTTTTCCTTCGACTACACGCGCGAGAAATTCGGCGAATGGGACTCGCATCGCATTTTGCCGCCCATGCCACCCATCGGGATGGAGTTGCAGCCAGGCGTCAAACAGATTAAACCAGCCGACGATATCGACCTCGGTTCGCCCGGTCTCGTGGAGTATTCATCCACTGTTCAACTGCCCTCTGGCTGGACCGTTTTTCCGGCCCAATCGACTGACGTTTCTGAAGATTGGGCTGAATATCACGCAAGGTATGCCCTCAAAGATGGGGCTTTCACCGCCGATCGCCAACTGCTCATCAAGAAGGACAAAGTTCCCCTCGATCAATGGGACAAGTACCTGGCCTTCCGCCGCGCTATCTACGAAGATGAGGTGCGGATGGAGCCGGTGATGGGTCCTGGCGCGCAAGGTGGGTTCGCAGGCGGATCGTTCATTTCCAGCTTGTCGACACAGCGGCAGGAGATTCTCGATGCTGTCCGGCCATTGCAGGACGCAGTGGCCATCCTTGAGGCCGAGCCTCCGGCAAGCCCCGACGGCGTTGCAAACGCCATCAGCCAATCTGACAAAGCCCTGGATGCGATAGAGACAAAATCCACTGCATTACCGACAGAGGATCCACACTCGCTCTACTGGGCGCAGGCACTCGCCTTTGCCTGGTGCGTCAAAGGCTGGTCCGCTCTTGATTCTGGAGACTTGCCCACTGCCGAATCTTATCTTCGCGCCGCCTGGCGACTTCAACCCGATCGCATCAGCGGACTGCTTCTCGGCCGTCTGCTTGAAGCCAAGAACCAAAAACTAGCCGCTGCCCACCAGTACGAACTGGCCCACATCTCCGCAAATCCAGGCGCATTCGGGATTTCATTATCGGAAGCCTACGACGCCGACAGGAAGATTGCTGAGGGCTACCAGCGCGTAACCGGAAAGGAACTCACGACCGTTACACTCAATCAACACGGCGGCTACAGCGGCAGTTTGGAGGAGGAACGCGATCGGATATCGGAGATTCATGGGTTTATCCGCGTCACCAAGCTCACTGGGTCGGCGCTCTATACAGTGGCTTTTGAAGCAGGAAAACCGGTCAAGGCCATTTTCCTCGGCGGCGATAATGGGTTCGCGGCGCTTGTGCCTGCTCTCCAGTCGCACGCATATCTCCCCGAACTGCCTGCCGGCTCGAAGGCTCGCCTGCTGCGCGAGGTGCGACTGATCTGCACGCCCTGGGCCGGCTGCGACGCCTATTTCCTTCTGCCCAACTCCATCGAGATGCCCTCGAACACCATCAAGATCAAAACCATCAACGTCACGCCTGCAAACGCGCCACCGGGCACAAAGACCATTCAGATCGAGAATCTCCCCGCGCAACCGTAATTCCCCGCAGTCGATCGCTTTCCTGCTCGATTTCGTGCAGCTCGGCCAACCCCGCTAACTCCGCTGCCTACGCGTTAATCGCCATCCCTTCCACCGCGCCGTAGCCGTCCAGCATGGCTTCGCTCAGTGTGGGATGCGCGTGGATGGTGAACATCAATTCGTCCACCGTGCCTTCGAGTTCCATCACAGCAACTGCTTCGGCAATCAGCTCCGTGGCCTGCGGCCCGATGATGTGCACGCCCAGAATCTCGCCGTACTTGGCGTCAGCCACCACCTTCACAAAGCCGTCGTGGCTGTCCACGATGGTCGCCTTGGAGTTGCCCGCAAAGGGGAACTTGCCCACCTTGATTTCGTAGCCCTTTTCTTTGGCCTGCGCTTCAGTCAGTCCTGCGCTGCCGATCTGCGGCTCGGTATAGGTGCAGCTCGGAATGCGATCATGTCGCACCGGCCGGTACTTCCGCCCCGCGATTTTCGCCATCGCCACCATGCCGCTCATCGCGCCCACGTGCGCCAGTTGCGGCAGCCCAGCCACAATGTCGCCGATGGCATACACGCCCGGCTCCGCCGTTTCCTGCGCCTCGTTGACTTTCACGAATCCGCGCTCCAGCTCGACCTTAGTTTTTCCCAGGCCGATCCCACTCGTCAGCGGCCCGCGCCCCACGGCCACCAACACCTTATCGGCTTCTTTCACCTGCGGCTTGCCGTTCGCGTCCGTGTAGCTCACCTTTACGCCTGCGGCGGTCTTCTCCACCTTCCCCACCTTCGCTCCCGTCTGCGTCTCAATACCGCGCTTGCGGAAGACCCGCGCCAGTTCCTTCGAAATCTCCTCGTCCTCTACCGGAACCATCCGCGGCAGAAACTCCAGGATCGTCACCTCGCTGCCGAAGCTGCGGAAGATCGAGGCGAACTCCACGCCCACCGCGCCCGCGCCGATCACGATCAGGGACTTGGGCGGCGCGCTCAGGCTCAGAATTTCGATATTGGTCAGGATGGTCTCATCGGCCTTCAATCCCGGCAGCAGCTTGGCCTCCGAACCGGTCGCGATCATCACGTTTTTCGCCTTCACCGGACTCTTTTGGCCGTTGGCCTCGACTTCCACAGTGTGTACGCCATTCTGTGCAGGCCCAGTCAGTCGTCCAAAACCAGAAATCACGGTGATCTTGTGCTTCTTCATCAGGAACTCGAGGCCCTTCACGTGCTTGGTGATGATCGCGTTCTTGCGCGCCAGCACCGCGGCCCAGTCCAGCGACCGCTCCGCAACGCCCTTGATGCCAAACTCCTCGGCTTCCTTCAGGTAGTCCCACAGCTCGGCGTTAAACAGCAGCGCCTTGGTGGGAATGCAGCCCACGTGCAGGCATGTTCCGCCCAGCTTCGGGCTGGCGTCAATCAACGCCACCTTCAGCCCGTACTCCGCGCCGCGAATCGCCGCCGTATATCCCGCCGGCCCGCCGCCAATTACCGCCGCGTCGTAGATGGTCTCTGCATTCGTCTCAGGCAAGGGAAGCTCCATTCCGGCGTCTGCTGTGCAAGCGCCGCATCTCCATGGTTAGTTTAAATTGGGCCTACTCTAAATTGGATTCCGCATCGCGGTCTGCGGCTTCACCGAGCCGTCGCGAGAGCTTCTTGAACCAGAGCCTCAACTTCCCGCACCGTCTCCGCCTCATCCCCGAACCGGTCGATCCAATGCACCTCCGGCTCGCGCCGGAACCACGTCATCTGCCGTTTGGCGTAGTTGCGGTGTCCCTGCTGGGCTGCGGCAATCGCCGCCTCCTCGCTCAAAGTCCCGTCCAGCACGCCACGCGCCTGACGGTAGCCGAGCGAATCGAGCGCCTTCACCGGCCCGTAGCGCTCGAGCAGCCCACGCGTCTCGTCGACAAGGCCCGCGGCAAACATCGCCGCGCAGCGCTGGTTCAGTCTCTCGTAGAGAGCGGCCCGCAGCGGGTTCAGCCCGATGCGCAGCAACCTGAACCCGGTGAGCGGATCGCGCGCCATGTCGTCCTCACGAAGAATTTGCGACATCGGCCTTCGCGCCGCCACGCACACCTCGATCGCGCGGATCAGTTTGGGCGTGTCGTTGGCGTGAATCCGTTCTGCGGTCGCGGCGTCCATTCGCTTCAGGAGCTTGTGCAACCACGCGGCACTTCCGTGCTTTTGCGCTTTGGACCTGAGCCTTGCCCGTAACGACTCCTGCCGCTCCGGCCCGGCAAACAGCCCTTCGGTCAGCGCCCGGAGATACAGCCCCGTTCCTCCAGTCACTATCGGCATGTGGTGCTTGCGCACTTTGATCTTTTGGAGCAGTTCTCGGGCGAGTCGGGAGTACGCGCCCGCGGTGAACGGCTCATCCGGCTCGGCCACGTCAATCAGGTGGTGCGGCGCCCGTGCCCGTTCCTCGCGCGTGGGCTTCGCCGTGCCCAGTTCCATGCCGCGGTACACGGCCACTGAGTCGCAGCTCACAATCTCGCCATCGAAGCGCTCTGCCAGCGCCAGCGAAAGCGCCGTCTTCCCGCTCCCCGTCGGCCCGAGAAGAATGACGACAAGCGGTTCAGCATTTGGCGAAGACGGCGTCAGCCGGGAGTCTCTGATCCCTGATCCCTGCCGGGGTCCCCAGCGAACGGTTTTTGTTCGCTGGGGTGGCTGTTCCCTGTTCCCTGCCTTTACCACCGCCACCACCCCGCGGGAAAAATCCACTTCGGATTGGTGTGCAGCAACCACCACAGACAGACCACGCCGGCCAGAATCACCAATCCGAAGACCTGGTTGCGCCGGAACGCGCGCGTCTGCCGCTCCCGCGCCTCTTTCTCGGCGACCTGCTGGTCATACGGCTTGATGCGGGTCTCGACCATCGTGCCTCTCTCAGAGAATGAACGCTACTTCGCCGGTTCCATCGTTGCTCAGCCTACAAATGCGGCGGATACAGCATCACGCTCACAAACGCAAAACCAACGCTCACCGCATTGGCGCCGAAGAGAGTCCAGAATCGCCGCTGGCCCAGCGCGATCTTGAATCCCCATCGCACCACCGACGCCTCGATTGCCGTGGTGACCGCGACCGCGATCACAAACGTCGCCAGCCAGTTGATCGCACTGAAAGTCCCGACGTTCAGTGCATTCTCAATGAGTTGGCCCGGGAAGTATTCCCATCCCATCCCCAGAAGCGGAATCAGGAAAATGCCGAGCAGCGCAGACGCGGTATTCATCACCACATCCACCACGGCCGCCTTCTTCCACGTGAGCCCGAAGCCGCACAGCCACAGCGCCAGCCACTCCACAATGAGTCCGGCAACGATCGACACCAGACTCAACATGCGTTGCTCAAGCAACAAAGCGGGCCAAACCACGTCCGCAAGTGAGTTCGGAATGAACGCCGCGTGCGTCATTTCCTCCCATTATCTATCCCCGTAACCGCTCCCGCCGCGAAAACCACGCGGCCTCCAGGCCAATTCCAACCTCGGTGGCGCGCACCCCGTTTGACTTCCCACCCCCGCATTGCCGACCATAGCGTTTCGGGCATGCAGCGATTCCCCCAGCGTTGCTCTCCATCCCGAGCGAAAGGTTTGGCTCGATGAAAGTCTTGATCCTTGGTTCCGGAGGCCGCGAACATGCCCTGGCCTGGGCCATCGCGCGCAGCCCGCGCGTGACTGAGATCGTGTGCGCGCCGGGCAACGGCGGCATGGCGCAGAGCTCCCGCTGCGTCCCTGTCGATCTCAAAGACCTCAGCGCCATGGTCCGCCTCGCCGAGGCGGAGCAGCCCGACTTCACCGTTGTGGGTCCTGAGCTGCCGCTTTCGCTGGGTATTGTCGACGCGCTCCGCGAGCGCGGCCGCCGCGTCTTTGGTCCCACGCGCGCCGCCGCCATGCTCGAGTCCAGCAAGGGCTTTGCCAAGCAGTTCCTTGAGCGCCACCACATTCCCACGCCCAACTACGCCGTGTGCTCGAACGCCGCGGAAGTTGCAAAGGCGATCGACATATTTCATCCGCCCATCGTGGTCAAGGCCGACGGCCTGTTCGCGGGCAAGGGCGTCATCATCTGCTCCTCGCGCACCACCGCTGCCGAAGCCGCGCAGGGCCTGTTCTCCGGCGCCTTGCTGGGCGAAGCGGCAGAGCAGATCGTCATTGAGGAGTTCCTCGAGGGCGACGAAATCAGTTTTCTCTGCCTCAGCGACGGCAAGCACGTCACGCCGCTCGTGCCGGCGCAGGATCACAAGCGCATCGGCGAAGGCGACACCGGCCCCAACACTGGCGGCATGGGCGTCTACTCCACCGATGCGCTTCTCGATCCTGCCATGTCGGAGTGGATTCTGCGCCACATTGCCGAGCCCACGGTCGCAGGCATGGCCGAGGAGGGCACGCCCTTCACCGGCGTGCTCTATTGCGGGCTCATGATGACCGCACGCGGGCCGCAGGTGCTGGAATTCAACGCGCGCTTTGGCGATCCTGAAACCCAGGCCATCCTGGTCCGCCTCGAAAGCGACCTCGTCGACGCGCTCGAAGCCTGCGTCGACGGCCGCCTGGCCGAGACGCCGCTCGGCTGGTCCGCCGGTGCGTCGGCGTGCGTGGTGGCCAGCTCCGGCGGCTATCCGGGCAGCTACAAAACCGGCCTGCCCATCACCGGCCTCGCCGCCGCGGCCCAGGTTCCCGGCGTGCAGGTCTTCCACGCGGGCACGGCGCTCAAGAACGGACAAATGCTTACGGCCGGCGGCCGCGTGCTGGGCGTCACCGCCGCCGCCGACTCGCTCACCGAGGCGTTGGCTCGCGCTTATCAGGCCATGGCAGAGATTCACTTTGAAGATATGTACTACCGGCGCGATATCGGACACCGCGCACTGAAATAAAAGCAAGTCAGCAACTCAGCCGGTTCGCAAGTCAGCCGGACGCCACGTTGCTGACTCGCTGACTCGCTGGCTCGCTAACTCGCTATTAGGAGGTCCTTATGAGCGTTGGCATCTCGCTGGAAGAACTGCTGGCCTGGCACGAGCAATCGGCCGCCTGGTGGAAGACGCACCTTGAAACCAACCCCGCGCTGCTCGAGTTGCCCTCCGATATCGGCATCGGCGGCCCCGCCACCGTGCAGGGCTTCGTGCGCCACATCTGGGGAGCGGACCTGCGCTGGAGCCAGCGTCTTGCGGGCCTGCCGGTTGCCGACCGGGAGAAGTTGCCCACTGGGCCGCTCGATGCGCTCTTCGACCTGCACCGCCAGGCCGTTGCAAACTTCCGCAACCTGCTCGCCGCTCCGGAACACACGTGGAGCGAGCCCTTCGTGCTCGATTTCGATTGGGTGCCTCCGGAGCAGCGAACCGTCTCCCGGAGAAAGATTGCCGTGCACGCCCTGTTCCACAGTCAGCGCCACTGGGCGCAACTGGCGACACTGGTGCGCAGTGCTGGCTTTCCCTCCAAGTTCAGGGGCGACCTCCTGTTTAGTCCCGCGCTGCGTTAGGACTTAGCCCTGGGGCTTAGTCCTGCGCTGCGCTGGCCTGGGGCGCAGCGGGCGGATTCGCCTGCTGCTTCTGGAAGCACGAGCGGCAGAGCACGGGTCTACCCTGCGTCGGCTTGAAGGGAACGGTGGTCTCCGCGCCGCACTCCGAGCACGTAGTGCGCGTCTCGGGCCGGACGCGTTGCGAACCACGCGTGCGCTTCGCCTTGCACTGCTTGCAGTGTTTAGGGTCGTTTTTGAACTGTTTATCGTGAAAAAACAGCTGCTCGCCGGCCGTAAAAACGAACTCGGCGCCGCAGTCGACACACTTCAGAACTCGATCGGTGAATTCCATGGCCAGCTTGCCTCGCAGGGAATCACACCGAAATCGGTCACAGCTCGATTAAGAACTTGCCGGTCTCGGTTCCCTGTCCTCTTTCTGGTGGCACAACGAGGGCCCGGACCGCACGAAAAGTGGGGCGGCATGTAAATTTCTGCCCGATCCTCAGGGCAGCGTAGAACCTGCACGCACGTCGCGTGCTGTGCGTCCATTCGCGCTTCTCTGATTTCTGCAGGGTTTCAGCATTGCGCGGCGATGCTCTGGGGCTGGGGGCAAGCCACATAGCCGCTAAGGCTTCGATCGACAGAAACTGGAGAAACGCTACAGTTTATTGCGCCGCCGCGCCGTGCCGTTCCAGTCTTCTTTCAGAGTTTGGCGGCTTTCGTTCGTTTCTCTCGAAAGCCACCGGAACGGTCGATCTCGCGGCGGGTGAAAAACTCAATCCTGCTCTTTACGAGCCTTTTTACGATTCCGCTTGCGCGCAAGGGCTGCCTTGACGCGGCGCTTCTCACCGGGCTTCAGGTAGTAGGAGTGACGCTTGACTTCTTTGATGATGTCCTCCGTCTGTACCTTCCGCTTGAACCGGCGCAGCGCGTTTTCCAGCGGTTCGCCTTCCTGTACGCGAACCTCAGCCAAAACTATCCACCTCCAAACCTGCCTGTAAGGCTCCTATGATGATAACCGACTTTTGATCCAGGAGCCAAGACCTGTCTTTTCCTTGATTTCCGCGTATCGGAATTGCAAACAGGCCCCTTCTCCGCCCCTTTGGCCGGGTGGAGTTGCCCGGAGCCGGGGAGTCCTTGCCCACGGAATCGCCGAAGACATCTAAAATTTCCAGAGAGGTCGCCCAAGAGCCCATCATGATCCGAACCTATCAGGGGCACTCGCCCCAGATCCCCTCCAGTTGCTACATCGACGTTTCGGCGCAGATCCTCGGCGACGTGGTGCTGGGCGAGCGTTCCTCGGTGTGGATGAACGCCGTGCTGCGCGGTGACGTGCATTCCATCCGCGTCGGCTCCTGCTCCAACGTGCAGGACTGCAGCGTTCTCCACGGCCAGCGCAACCGCTACCCCGTCATCGTGGGCGACTGGGTAACCATCGGCCATAACGTCACCGTCCATGGATGCGTCGTGGAAGATATGTGCGTCATTGGCATGGGAGCACGCGTCCTCAACAACAGCCGCATCGGCGAGGGTTCGATCATTGCCGCCGGTTCGGTGGTCCCCGAAAACACCGTCGTTCCGCCGCGCACGCTTTGGGCCGGTGTTCCCGCCAAGCTCCGCCGCCAACTCACCGACAAGGACCGCGATCTGATCCGCGAATACGCGCAGAACTATCTGGATTACGTCCAGATCTACCGCAACGAACCGCCGCAGATTCTCTAGGGTCCGCTCATACACCCCACGCAAGCCCACCTAAAATGACAAGGTTGTCATATTCGCGGAAATAATCGAGAAGCAGTCTCAATTTCGTTGACATTTGCCGGCATAAAAGAGTCCGATTATATCAATCTGGTTCCTCAAAATCTCCATTTGCAAGCCCATGCCGAAGGATTTGATTCGACCCCGTCCGCAACTCCTTTGCAAGATCGTCGTACGCCTCTTCTTGATCGCGGCCGTTGCCCTGAGTTTTTGCGCGCTCGCGCCGGCGCAGGAGCAGGCGGCCAGCATCTCCGCTGCGCTTCCCGATGCGCCCGCGCCGCAAACTTCCACTCCGGACGATGTGACGATGCGCAATACGCCGCGCCATCTGCTGCACGATCAGGGAGCCATCTGGAGCAGCCCTGCCCGCATCCGCACGCACGACCTCCAGTGGCTCTTGCCACTTGCCGCGGCGGCCGGAGTTGCCTTTGCCACCGACCAGCACACCATGACCCAGGTCGCCTCGCACGATGCCTCGTTCAATCAGGCGAGCATCAACACATCCAATGTGCTGATCGGCAGTTGGATCGCCGTCCCGGTTGCCGTTTACGGCTTTGGCCACGCTCACCACGACGAACACGCACGCCAGGCGGGCATTCTCACGGGCGAGTCGATGGTGGACGGAATCATAGTCGACGAGGCGCTCAAGCTTGTCTTCCTGCGCGAGCGGCCGAACGTCGATAACGCGCGCGGGCATTTCTTCCAGACAAGCGCTGCCGCTAATTCATCCTTCCCGTCAGCGCACAGCCTCATCGCCTGGTCCGCCGCATCCGCGCTTGCCGCCGAGTACCCCGCGCCCTGGACGCAGTTCGCGCTCTACTCCGCGGCAACCAGCGTAAGCCTCACGCGCGTGATGGGGCAGGAGCACTTCCCCTCCGATGTGCTGGTGGGCAGCTCGCTGGGATGGCTCATCGGCCACAATGTCGTAAAGCGCCACCACAAAAGCAGGGAACAGGCAACAGGGAACAGGGAATAGAAGGCGGTTTCTTGCTCTCTCGCTCCCTTGTTCTCTTGCTCCCTTGTTCCCTGTCTTTCTACTCCCTGTTCCCTAATCCCTGGTCCCTGTTTTTACCGGGTTCCGACCCGAGAAAAACTTCCGTTGGTGCCAGTACGGATACACCGGCTCGACCGCGCTCGCCTTGTCCAGCGCCGCCACCTGCGCTGCAGTCAGATTCCATCCTGCGGCTCCCAGGTTCTGGCGCAACTGCTCTTCATTGCGTGCGCCGATGATCACGGACGAGATCGTCGGCCGTTGCAGGAGCCAGTTGAGCGCGATTTGCGGCACGGTCTTGCCGGCCTCCGCTGCCGTTGCGTCGAGTGCGTCCACCACCTTGTACAAATGCTCGTCCGGCACATTCGGCCCGGCATCGGCGATGGTGTGCAGGCGGCTCACGTCAGGCAGCGACTGCCCGCGGCGAATCTTCCCGGTCAGGCGCCCCCAGCCCAGCGGGCTCCAGATCAGCGCGCCCACCTTCTGGTCGAGCCCCAGTGGCATCAGTTCCCACTCGTATTCGCGGCCCAGCAGCGAGTAGTACACCTGGTGCGCCACAAAACGCGTCCAGCCGTAACGGTCGGCCACCGCCAGCGACTTCATCAGGTGCCAGCCGGAGAAATTCGAGCAGGCGATATAGCGTACCTTGCCCTCGCGCACGAAAGTATTGAGTGTCTCCTGCACTTCCTCAATCGGCGTCAGGGCGTCGAAGCCGTGCAGGTGATAGATGTCCACGTAGTCGGTGCCCAGCCGGCGCAAACTACCCTCCAGCGCGCGCCGCAGATGATACCGCGAGGAGCCCTCGTCATTCGCACCGGGGCCCGAAGGAAATCCTGACTTTGTTGAAATGAGCGCCCGATCGCGCTCGCCTGCAAGAGCCTTGCCCAGGATCTCCTCCGAGCGCCCTTCGGAGTAGCCGTCGGCGGTATCGAACAGGTTCACCCCGGCTTCAAAGCAAATGTCGATCAAGCGTCGCGCTTCTTCGACTTCGGTTGCGCCAAAGCCCTTGAAAAATTCATTGGCCCCGCCAAACGTCGCGGTGCCAAAACTCAGTGCGGAAACTTTGAGGCCGGAGCCTCCCAGAAGTCTGTATTCCATGGCTTTTTCGATGCGCTCCTTTACGCGAAGTTGCAATCGCGCATTTCAAAAGTAGGTTTTGAAAGGGCACGATTTCAGCCGTACCGAAGGCTTTTCTCTGTTCCCTGATCCCTGTTCCCTATTCCCTGTCTTTATTCCGGCCGCAGATTCAATCCAAAATCCGCCGGATCGCCTAGCAGGGTGAAATAGTAGTCATCCCTGGGATAGGGGTTGTAGACATCCATGCCGCTCACCTGCGAGGACTTCTTCCATCGCGGATTGGTGTGGTCGTTCCCCGTCAGGTCCATGAAGTTGAAGGTGCGCCACGGCCACACCCGGATGTAGTCCACCCGCACCTCGGGCACGCTGAGCTTCTCGCCGGTCACCGTCCCGTACACGCGCACCAGCGACAGTGCCGGAATCGCCGCGGGATCCACCTTCAACCTGGCCGTAAAATCCCCGCCCCCCGTCCACTGCACCAGCATGATGTGGCAGTCGGTCATGCCGTCGAAGTACTTGTGCTCCACGAGCAGCGTCACGTCGCCGTCCTTCTCAGCCGGCGGCGTAATGCCCCGCACAATCCCGAACCACGCCACGTAGGTTCCGGTCTTCCCGTGGATCGAGTAGCCGTGAAGCATTCCTCCATTGGTCTTCTCAGCGCCGCTGACTCGCGCAAGATACGGCGCTTCCGTCTCCGTCGGCTTGTAGGAACAGGTGCCCAGCGTGCCGGTCGGCTTCAGCTCTTTCACCGGCTGGATTTCAATCGGCGTCTGGGCCACTGCACTCAGGGCCGAAACGACGCAAAACGCAATTGCGAGTCCACGGAGTCTCATCACACCCTTCTTTCCGGAAAGCGTTAATGATTTAGACGCGGCGCTCGTGAGGAATGTTCCTGGCAGATTCCTGAATATGCTCTCAAAATCAAGAGCCCCTCAACCTTATCGTCGAGGGGCTCTTCAATTCTGCCCGGAACTCCCGCCCGGTTCTGACCACTGACAACTGATCACTGACAACTGTCTTTAGCAGTTCAGCACGTCCTGCAGCTTGCTCAGGGTACGGTGCAGGTCCTTGTCGGTCCGCCGTTGTTCGTCGATCTTCGCGATCGAGTGCATCACCGTGGTGTGGTGCTTGTTGCCGAACTGGCGTCCGATCTCCGGCAAACTCGCCTCGGTCATCTGCTTGGCCAGGTACATGGCGATCTGCCGCGGCACCACCACGTTGCGCGAGTTGTTCTTCTGTTTCAGGTCGCTCACGCGCATGCCAAACTGCTCGGCCACGGCGCGCTGAATCGCTTCGATGGTGATTTTGCGCACCTGCATGTCAATGAACTGCTTCAGGCACTGCTGCGCGGTCGAGAGCGTGATCTCCATGCGGTTCATCTGGCACCATGCAATCAGCCGCACCAGCGCGCCTTCCAACTCGCGCACGTTGGTGCGCACATTCGAGGCCACGAACAGCGCCACATCCGTCGGCAGGTGTGCCTGCTCGCTCTCCGCCTTCTTCAAGAGGATCGCCACCTTGGTCTCGAGATCCGGCGGCTGAATGTCGGCGATCAGGCCCCATTCGAAGCGGGAGCGCAGCCGCTCCTCGATCTCGGTCAGTTCCTTGGGCGGGCGGTCGGAGGCAATCACCACCTGCTTCATCGCTTCGTGCAGCGCGTTGAAGGTGTGGAAGAACTCCTCCTGCGTGCGCTCCTTCTGCGAAATGAACTGGATATCGTCGATCAGCAGCACATCCACGGTGCGGAAACGGTCGCGGAAGCTGGTCATGCGATCGTTGCGGATGGAGTTGATCATCTCGTTGGTGAACTTCTCCGCGGAGGCGTAGCAGATACTCGCTGACGGCTGCCGGCGCTTCACCTCGTGGCCGATGGCGTGCATCAGGTGGGTCTTGCCCATGCCCACGCCGCCATACAGGAACAGCGGATTGTAGGCGCGCGAAGGCCGCTCGGCCACCGCCAGCGCCGCGGCGCGCGCAAACTGGTTGCCGTTCCCGATGACGAAGGCATCGAACGTGTAGCGCTGGTTCAGTTGCGCCGCAGTCGACCAGTCGAATCGCCCCTGCTCCGGCGTGCGCGCTGCCGGCGCCGGCGGCGCCGTGGGCGCGTGGCTCGGAATCGGTCCGAATCCGCCATCCTTGCGCAGCGGCGGAATCGACGGGTCCTCCTCGGCCGTCACAAAGCTCACGTCGTCGAATTCCAGCGAGTAGAGATCGATCGCTTCCTGGATCAGGTCGCCGTATTTCTCGCCAATGTGCTGGAACTCCGTCGAAGGCACGCGCACGTAGAGCGTGCGCCCTGCGGCATGGCTAAACCGCGTGGGCTTGAGCCAGGTTTCGAATGATTGGCGGATTACCTTCTTCTCGAGAGCCGAAAGAATCTGGAGCCAGGGGTTAAGTGCCGTTGCCGGCGAAGTTGCAAATGCCATCGTACAATCCTTATTTCTTCCGCCAGGCATCCGCCTGACGGTTTCATTGCGGCTTTAAGGCAACAGCCCCGCGACGCGAAAGCTCTTTCGCTTTCCGTTCCTTGACCGGAGACCGGTTGCCTGTCCGCAGCTGATCTGCCCCTCAAGAGTCGACCCCGGGGCGTTTTGAGTAAAAAGCCGTAACGCAGAATGTCGGAAACTTCAAATGAAATTTCGTGAACGGTCCCGATAGTAGCACATCTCGCGCCTGTTGCAATGCATCTTTCACAGAACTTTTCTTGGCCCTCGGAAAGTTGCACCAAGGATGGTGAAACTGACGGAGCTTCGTCTCGCCCTTGCGAAAAACGTCTCAAAATCGCGTCAGAATGCAGCGTCGCGTCTCACGCAGCCCATCTCTCATGCCATGCCCCGCGCTGGATTCTCAACTCCGCCTACGATATACTCAAAAATGCTGTTCATACGCAGATTTTTTGAAGGTATAGGAGCGGGTAACGATGCCCAAACGCACATTTCAACCTAACCGCCGCAGCCGCGTGAAAAAGCACGGCTTTCGGTCGCGCATGAAGACCAAGGCCGGTGCTGCCGTGCTCAGCCGCCGCCGCGCCGCGGGCCGCAAGCGCGTCTCGGTCAGCGCTGGGCACCGCGACTAACTGCCGTCCGGTTCCGGTTTTCTCGCCGGATTGCGTCGCGCCGTGGGGTCGTTCTTCCTCGAGCTTTCCTCATGAACTCTTTTTCCAGGCCCGCTCCACGCCAATCGCTGGCGGGAATGCGTCTGCGCAAGCACGCCGACTATCAACGCGCCTACGCGGCGGCCCGCAAACGGCAATCCGCGTCCATGAGCTGGTTCCTGGCGCCGCAGACTCTCGAACCGCAGATTCCCGGCGCGGCCGTTCCGCCCCAGGCGCACGGATCACCGCGCGTTGGCCTCACCGTGGGCAAAGTCGTGGGCAAGGCCACCGAACGCAACCGTATCAAGCGTCGCATGCGCGAAGCGCTGCGCCGCCACGTTGACCTGCTACCCGAGGGATTCGATCTCATCTTCCATCCCCGCCGCAGCGTGCTCGCCATGGAATTCGTGCAACTTGAGGCAGAGATCGTGCGTATCCTTGAACAGGCCCGAGCGGAGGCGTCGCGCCTGGCCCATTCGCCCGCGGCCACGCCCCTGGGAACACCTGCACCATGACTCGCTTTCTGCTCGCACTTATCGCGTTTTATCGCCGCTGGATTTCTCCGGCGCTGCATGCGGTGAGCACCAGCCGGTGCAAGTTCATTCCTACCTGCTCTGAGTACGCGGCCGGCGCCATTGCCGCGTACGGTCCATTGCGGGGCTGCGGGCTGGCCGCCTGGCGTCTGTTGCGCTGCCATCCCTTTACGCCGGGCGGTTTTGACCCCGTTCCGCCTGCTCGCTCCGGCGGGGATTGCAGCTGCGGTCGGCAAGCCCAGCCCCGCGAACCGTTACCATAGAGGAAGCGGCGGCCCGAAGGCTGCCTTTTCCGAACGATAGGAAGTATCCTTTGCCCGAAATACAAAATCCCAATCTGCAATCGCAGGGGTCCGGCGGCGGTGGAGGCGATATGCGCTCCACCATGGCCTTCATGCTCCTGGCCATGGCCGCCATCTTCGGCTACCAGTACTTCTTCGCGAAGCCCAAGCCGGACCAGCAGCCGCCCGCGCAAACCCAGTCGCAGGCCACTGCTCCGGCTGCTTCTGCAAATCCCGCCGCGCAGGCCCCCCCCCAGGCCGCTGCTCCCGCCCAGGCGCCCACTACCACCCCGCAGGTTTCGGCGCCGCAAGAGACCCCCACCACGATCGAAAACGAGTTTTACAAGATCGTTTTCACCAACCGTGGCGCGCAGGTAAAGAGCTGGACCTTGAAGAAGTACTTCGACTCGGCCGGCCAACCGCTCGATCTGGTGCAACCGCAGGCCGCCGCGCGCTTCGGGCTGCCGCTCTCGCTCTTCACCTATGAGCCGGCGCTCACCACGCAACTGAACGACGCACTCTACCAGGTGAGCTACAGCGCGCAACCCACGGCCACCGGTTCGCTTCTTGCGCCGGCCACGATTACCTTCCACTATTCGGCCAACGGCATCGACGCCGTAAAAACCTTCCGCTTTGACTCCAGCTACGTGATCGACGTCGAAACCGAGGTCAAGCGCAATGGCGCGCCCGTGCGCGCGCTGGTCTCATGGCCCGCCGGCCTGGGCGACATGGAGGAGCTGCATCAGACCTCCATGCTGCGCGGGCAGATGCCCACTCAGTCCTCCTTCGCCTGGTCTGTCGAGGATCGGCAGGATGTGCAGCCCGCCGCCAAGGTCAGCGGCAACAACACGCTGGAAGCTTCGTACCAGTACGCGGCCGTCATGGATCTTTACTTTGCCGCCGCGTTCCTGCCTGAGGTCCCCGACCGCGCCACAGTCGTCACTCTGCACAACTCCATTGAGCTGCCGGCCGACCCCAGCGATCAGAACGGCAAGAAGATTTCTGTTGACGTGCTCGGTCTCGCCGTCGGCGACACCAGCGGCGATACCCACCTGCGCCTGTTTGCCGGCCCCAAGGCCACCGAGCTCCTCAAGTCGATTCACGCCATCGGCACTGATGGCAAACCCGACGGTCCCGGACTGGAATCGCTCATCCAGTTCGGCAGTTGGCTGGGATACATCGCCAAGCCCCTTTATCTCGCCCTGCGCTTTCTGCACAACATTCTCGGCGCCGGTCCATACAGCTGGGGCTGGGCCATCATCCTGTTTACAGTGGCCTTCAACCTGGCGTTCATTCCCTTGCGCTTCATGATGATGAAGTCGTCGCTCAAAATGATGCGCATCCAGCCCAAGGTCGACGCCATCAAGAAGCGCTATGCGAACCTGAAGATGAACGACCCCAAGAAGACCGAGATGAACACCGAGGTCATGGCGCTCTACAAGGAGGAGGGCGTCAACATGTACGGCAGCTGCCTGCCCATGCTGCCCCAGCTCCCGCTGTTCTACGGCTTCTTCCGCGTTCTCTACAATGCCGTGGAGTTGCGCCAGGCGCACTGGTTCTGGCTGTCCGATCTTTCGCAGCCCGATCCCATGCACATTCTGCCCATCATCATCATCATCTCCATGTTCCTCACGCAATACATCACGCCCTCGCCCGGCATGGATACCATGCAAAAGAACATGATGGCCTTCATTATGCCCATCTTTATGGGCAGCTTCCTGTGGCACTATGCTTCGGGACTCGCGCTCTACTGGGCTACGGGCAATGTATTGAATCTCGCGTTGCAAATCTTCATCAACCAGTCGAGTTACGGCAAGGAGATGCATGCCATCGCGGCCCGCCGAGCAGCCAAGAAAGCCGGCGTGAACCCCAAGACCATTCAGGGCAAGCGGTAAGAACAGTGTGAGTGCGAGTGTGAGTGTGCCGGACGGGTGCAACCACACTCACACTCGCACTCACACTTTTCCCTATTCCCTCCCGCCTACTCCCTGCTTTATCGTCTCTGGTATGGCCGCCCCTGAAAGCCCCGCTCCCCGCCCCACGCCAGAAGCCGAAGAGATCTATCGCCGCTGGATTCAGTTTCTCGATGACGAGTTCGTCCGCCACAGTTCTCCGGAGCGCCGCGGCGAGATTGTGCGCGATCAGCTCTACCAGCTTTATCTGGGCCGTCCCTACAGCGGCAAACTCAATCTCAAGCTCACTTCCGAACTGCCCGGCAACGTGGTCAGCCTCTC
>Ga0326728_10013029_pt1 | contig 18230 bp, 16 predicted proteins | sample MB3enrmetagenome_FD_207602 | JGI IMG/M metagenome (GOLD analysis project Ga0326728, IMG submission 207602) | Lab enriched peat soil microbial communities from McLean, Ithaca, NY, United States - MB31MN | ecosystem: Environmental > Terrestrial > Soil > Wetlands > Peat | place: USA: New York... | reverse complement strand
AAGCAATCGCGCGCCGATGTGGGCGACGCTCTCATCCGCGAGTCCGGTTTCGCGGATTGGGCAGAAACGAACAAAATCGTCGTCCTGTTTCCGCAGGCCGCAGCCTCAACGCTCAATCCCAGCACATGCTGGGATTGGTGGGGCTATACGGGGCTGGATTTTCTGACGCAAGATGCGCCGCAGATAAAAGCAATGGAGGCGATGCTGTTGCGCCTCGCAGAAACTCCGGCGGCCAATCCCTCGGGTTAAACCATTGCGTTAAATTAACGGTAAACTAAGATTCGATTCGGCATATGTCCGGATTGCGAGGGCGTCTCAGGCAGGAGAATCCGATGAAAGCTGCACGAGAGTTATACCGGCCTGCCGTGGCGGTTGCGGCTCTCACAATCGCCTCACCCGCTCTCGCAGCTGCACCGGCAAAAGCTGCCGGCGGCTGGCTCGCTTCAGCTTGCGGCTTTACCGGAGTCGATTCCGCTCTTCTCATCGCGGTGCTTGCGGGCCTAAGCGCAGCCTTTGCGGCGCTCGCCATGATTTTCCGGCAGAGAGTCCGATTTCTCGAGCAGCAATCGCTGTGGACCGCGGGGCGGCTCGACACGCTCTCGACGGCCGAAGCCAACTACCGTTCGCTTGCCGCCCTCGAGACGCAAGCCTGCGTGATCTGGAGCGCCGGCCAACCCCGCCTTGCGCTGCACACGCTGCAAGGTACGCTCGGCGTGCCCGCGAAGCTCACGCAACTGTTGCGCTTCAGCTCCTGGCTCCATCCCGACGACGCGGGCGGAGCGTCTGCCAGCCTGAACCGCCTGCAAACTCGCGGCGAGGCCTTTGTTTCCAATGCCAGCACACTGGAAGGCCATGTCATCGAACTGGCTGGTGCGGTATGCGGCGCAGATACGGTGTTGCGCATCAGGCCTTTTTCACCGGTGAACAAAGAACTCGTCCGCTTGATCGGCGAGAACAAGCGCCTCAAACAGGCGGTATACGACCGAGAGAAGCTTCTCGACAGCTTGCCTGTGCCGGTGTGGCTTCGCGATGCCAAAAGCGCGCTGAGCTGGGTCAATTCGGCCTATGTGAGCGCGATCAGCGCGAACTCAAGGGAAGAAGCGCTTGAAAAGCAGATCGAGCTCTTCGAAACGAGGCAAAGGTCGGAGCTTCACCGGCTGAGCCAGACCAAGAAATCAGGACGCATTAAGCTTCAGACCGTCGTCAACGGCCGCGTGCAGATTTATGAAGCCATTGCCGCGCCGCTTGAACGGGGCAGCGCGGGAGCAGCCTTCGACGTAGCGCCTTTGGTCATTGCCAAGGATGAGCTGGAGCGCCAGATGGCTGCCCACAGCCGCACGCTCGACAAGGTCTCGACCGGCGTTGCCATATTCGGCGCCGACAGGAAGCTCGTTTATGGCAACGATGCCTTCGCCCGGATTTGGGCGCTCGAAGATAACTGGCTCCAGGAGAAGCCGGGTGCCTCGGAATTTTTCGACCTGCTTCGCCAGCGAAGGCTGCTGCCGGAGCAACCGAACTACCGCAGATGGAGGGATGACCGGGTTCTCAACTGGGACCGGAACCGCACCCTCGATGAGATCTGGCACCGGCCGGATGGCAGAACGGTGCATGTCGTCACCGATTGCCGGAGCGATGGCGGCGTCACATTTCTGTTCGACGACGTGACGGAGAAACTTTCCCTTGAGCGTCAATATCATAGCCTTATCGAAGGCCAGCGGGAAACGCTCGATCACTTGAGCGAAGGCATTGCCGTTTTCGGCGCCGACGGACGCCTCGCTCTCTTCAATCCGGCGTTTCAAACCATGTGGAATCTGGCGGGCGCAGCGCTTCACGAGACACCGCACCTCGAAGAGATCGTCGCTCAAAGCGAGCCGCTGGTCCCGGACCCCCAGTTTTGGCAAACGCTGCGCGACGCCATAACCGGCATGCCGGATGCCCGGGACACCTTCAGGGCCACTATCGGAAGGCAGAATGCGACCTATCTCGCCTATACGGTCACCCCCCTGCCCGATGGCGGCACTCTCGTCACCTTCGCCGATGTGACCGACAGCAAGCGCTTCGAAGACGTCCTATTGGAGCGCAACGAAGCGCTCGAGGCCTCGGACCGGTTGAAAACGGCCTTCCTCTCGCACGTGTCCTATGAGCTGCGCACGCCGCTCACGAGCATCATCGGCTTCACCGATCTTCTGGCCGAACCCGTGATCGGGCCTTTGAACAGCAGGCAGCGCGACTATCTGAACGACATCAAGACCTCAAGCCAGGCGCTCCTCAACATTATCAACGACATTCTAGATCTCGCGGTGATCGACGCGGGCGCGCTCGATCTGAAGCTGTCGCCGGTCGATCTCAAGCACGCCATCGAGTCCGCCGAACTGGGTGTGCGCGAGCGCTTGTCGCGGGCCAAGGTCCATCTCGACGTCCATGTCGCCAAGGACGCAGCGACGGTGATGGCAGACGAGAACCGCCTCATTCAAGTGCTCTACAACCTGCTCTCGAACGCCATCGGCTTTTCGCCGGAAGACGGAACCATCACGCTGTCTTGCCGCAGCGAAAAGAACGGCATCGCCATCAGCGTGCAAGATACCGGACTCGGTATCCCCGAGGAGGAGCAGGCGACCGTGTTCGAGCGCTTCGAGTCGCGCAGCAAGGGCTCGCGCCACCGCGGCGCTGGCCTCGGCCTCTCGCTCGTGAAGAGCATCGTCGAGCTGCACAAGGGCCGTATCGATTTGCGCTCGTCGCCCGGAGCCGGAACGACCGTCACCGTTGTCCTGCCCCGCAGCCACCTTGCCCTGCAGCAAAAGACGCAGCCGGCCTTAGGAAATTCCGTTGCGAATGCGGCTACGCAATCTTAGCGGATTCGGGTCCCGGCCGGCCGGCATCGTATGCGCGTCGCCAAGGTTTTAACGGAGCTACGCTGGCTAAATAATTGTCGAAGAAGTTTGAACGCAAGCTTCACCTGTACTATTTTTGTAATGTCCTGGAAGCCAAGTTTTTACCGGAGTTTATATATGAAAAAGCTAGTTGTCCTAAGCTTCGCTCTCATTTTGGGAGTCTTCGTGTCCGGCTTTGCCGGGCGCGCGCATGCCGGCGCCGCAGCTGCCGCGATAAATGCAACGCAAGTCCAAACGATCAAATCAGACGCCGTGCGCGTATGGTGGCATCGCCGCTGGCATCACCGTTACTATTGGCGCCATCACTACTGGGGTCATCGCTGGTATTGGCGTCATCGTTACTATCGCCATTACTATTGGCGGCGTTGCACGCGGTGGCACTACACTGGCTGGCGCCGTGTCCGCCGCTGGTGCTGGTAATATTCCGCGTATTGAGAGAGAGATGGCAGCGATTGCTGCCATCTCTCTTTCTTTTTCGCGGCAAGCCAGCGCCACTTGCTGTTTACGCTGGTATTTGCAGCTTCTGGATTGCTTCGGGGCAAAAGCCCCTCGCAATGAGGGATGTGAACGCCCCAACCGGATCTCGTATTATGCCGGCGCCGGAATAATGCGAAGCGGCCCTTAACCTCTCTTCTGGCCGAGCAGGGCTTTGTGGATGGTCTCGAACTGCTCCATACTCTTGTAGCGGACGACAACCTCGCCAGCCTCACCGCTGCCGGGATTGATAATCACTGAAAGACCGAGCGCGTCGGACATCTGCCGTTCGGCAGCGCGCGTGTCCGGGTCCTTCTGCGGCGCGGGCTTCGCTGAGCCTGCTGCGGCGGCGGGCTTGCGCCCCATCACCAGCGCTTCGACGTCGCGGACATTCAGCCCTTTCTTTACGATCTCCTTGGCGACCGTCTCGGCATCCTCGCGCCCGATCAGCGCGCGCGCGTGCCCCGCGCTCAGCGAACCGTCGCGGACGAGCGCTTGCACGCTCTCGGGTAGCTTCAAAAGCCGCATCGTATTGGCGAGGTGACTGCGGCTCTTGCCGATAATCTGGCCCAGCTCCTCTTGCGTATAACCGAAGCGCTCAACAAGCTCGCGGTAGCCGCCCGCCTCCTCGATGGCGTTTAGATCGGAGCGCTGGACGTTTTCGATAATCGCAAGCTCAAGCGCTTCTGGATCGGTCAGCGAGCGGACAATGACCGGAACGAGATGGAGCGACGCTTTTTGCGCAGCCCGCCAGCGGCGCTCGCCCGCGACGATCTCGTAATAGGTTCCCGCAACATCGGCTGGCCGGACTACGAGCGGCTGCACAAGGCCCTTCTCGCGGATCGAGGCCGCCAGCTCTTCCAACTCCGCTTTGGCGCGCTCTGTCGTCTCGAAATTCTTGCGCGGGTTGAGCGTGCTCGGCCGTACGCGATCGATCGGCACCATCCGGCTTTCGCCATTCGCCGGCAGCACCCTCCCGGTCACCGGCATGTTTTCACCGATGAGCGACGCAAGGCCCCGGCCGAGGCGGTTTTTTTGGACGGGTGATGGCCCCATTGCCATGGTGCCCGATCTTGATTCCATCTCGCTTCTCCAGCTCACAAATCATCGTTATGGCCGCGCAAGCGGACCATCTGCAGGTTCGAACTCATGAAACGCGCTTACAATGGAGCGAGCCTTATGCAGCTTGAGCCGCAGCCCGGTTGATCATCTCCGCCGCGAGATCCATATAGGCGCGGCTGCCGGCGCTCTTGTGATCGTAAAGGAGGAGCGGCTTGCCATGCGATGGCGCTTCGGCAACGCGCACATTGCGCGGGATGACCGTCTCGTAAACCTTCTGCCCGAAGAATTCTCGCACTTCGTGAGCAACCTCGTCGGCGAGTTTGGTCCGGCTGTCGTGCATGGTCAGCACCACGCCATGGATTTCAAGAGACGGATTGAGGCTCGACCGGACGAAATCGATGGTCTCTTTGAGCTGGGTGATCCCTTCGAGGGCGAAGAATTCGCATTGCACGGGCACCAGCGCCGCGTCCGCCGCCGCGAGCGCGTTCAGCGTCAGGATGCTAAGCGACGGCGGACAATCGATCAGTACATAGCCGAGCCGCTCTTCGGGGGGCCGATCCCGCTCGGAGGCGCGCAACGAGTTAATCGCGTCACGTAGGAAGTAGGCGCGGTTCGGCGCAGCCGAAATCTCGGGCTCAAGGCCCGCAAGGTCCCGCGTCGAGGGTGCCACGAAAAGCCCCGGAACCGCCGCGGGCGTCATGGCCTGCTCGAGGGCTGCCGCGCCCGCGAGAACGTCGTAAGTCGACACATGCCGCGCCTCTTCCGGCACGCCAAGCCCCGTGCTGGCATTACCCTGCGGATCGAGGTCGATTACGAGCACGCGCTCGCCGACCGCCGCCAAAGCCGTACCGAGATTGATTGCTGTCGTCGTTTTGCCCACGCCGCCCTTTTGATTGGCGACCGCGAACACTCGAAGTTCTCTATGGTTTCTGTTTGTCACTGCTCGCCACCCCGTATGAGCACCGGTCTCCCGATTTCCAAAATCTGTCCTTGCGGATCGCTGATGCTGGGATGGATTTTCAAATCGAAAACCCAGCGTTTCCGGGCGTCAGCGATTTCTACTCCAGCCTCACGGCCTTTCAAAAACAACCCGGCTGACGCAGTACCGAAAAACGGCAGGGCTAGCTCCAAGAGCGCATCGAGCGGTGCCAGCGCCCTAGCGGTCACCACATCGGCGGCCGGAACCGCGCCTTTTGCCGCGGCATCGGCAATGCGCGCGTTATGCACGCGCGCGGGAGCACCTGTCTGCCGCGCCACCTCCGCGAGAAAGGCGCATTTGCGGGCGTTGCTCTCGATGAGGTGCACGAAGCACTCTTTCTGATTCGCAAGCATAATAGCAATTACAAGCGCTGGGAATCCCCCCCCAGATCCGAGGTCCACCCATATTTTTGCGCGGGGCGCGAGCGCGAGGAGCTGCGCGGAATCCGCGAAATGCCTTTGCCAGAGTTGGGGAATTGACGACGGCGCGACGAGTTTGACAGCCTTTTGCCACTGGATTAGCAGGCGCTCGTAAAGCTCAAGCTTTTCCACTGTTTCATGTGAAACGGCAAAGGCTCGAGCAAAATCCGCCGGATTTTCTATTTTCCCTGGTCTCCGCAATCGCTTTCCGCCTTTGACTGGCCGCTTACCTGGGCGCGCCTTCTCAGCTATAATGCCAAAGTCATCTGCACAGCGACGCGGCATAGCGCAGTTCGCTCATTCATAGATAGGGGGCACCATGCCAATTTCCCGCGGATTCAAAGCCTGCCTGCTTGCCATGACTGTTCTTCCCGCCTTGAGCGCCGCCCCGGCCGCCGCCCAAGATTTTTGGTCTCTCTCCTGCGGCGATCTCTGGTATCAGCGCAACGCGATCTTCGCCCGCAATGGCTATTGTTTCAAGACGGACCGCGGCCTGCGGGTGTTCGGCAACGCGAATTGCCGCTTCTGGGTCGAGGCCGACGTCCCCATGTCGCGCGGCGAGCGCCAGCAGGTGGAAATCATCCGTGACGTCGAACGGCAGAAGGGCTGCCAGAATTGACGATGCGCGCATTTTGGCTTTGCCTGTGCTTCTGGCTTGCGGCGCCGGCGTTTGCGCAAACGCTGGAGCAAAAAGCCCAGGCGCTCATCGATGCCTATCCCGATTGGCTCGCGGGCTACAACGGCGCGGACCTAATCTGGAAGGACGGGAGCAAGATGCGCTTCGGCGAAGGCCGCGAGGACAAACCGCTGGACGAGCTGCTCGACCGGCCGGACATCGCCGACATGTTCCGCTGGCACTATACGTTCGGCGCCGGCGGATTTCCGGCTGCACCCGAAGCCGATCCCGGCCGCGTTCGCAACGAAGCTTTCTTTGAGAAGATGTATGGCCAATGCCAGAAACGCCCGGCCGGCGGCTGCGCGAGCGTGACTTGTTCATCCGCGCATCTTGAACGCGTCGCCTGGCTGCCGAAATTTGGCGGCGGGGTCATGCAAGCCTCGTCCGTGAACGGCGCCACCGCCAAGCTACGCCTCGTAGCGGCCGAGCTTGAGGCGCTTGGGCCAGAATTCTCGCGCTACCTCGCTCCCAGCGGCGGCAGCTATGTCCCGCGCTGCATCGCTAGGACCACGCGGCTCAGCGTGCATTCCTTCGGCATCGCCTTCGACATCAACCCGCAATACGGCCAATATTGGCAATACGGCTTGCCGGGCGCGCCCGGCGAGCGTCAGGTGCGCGAGCGGAACATACCGCTCGTTTATAAGAACAAAATCCCTATCGAGATCGTGAAGGTCTTCGAGAAGCACGGCTTCATCTGGGGCGGCAAGTGGTATCACTTCGACGGCATGCATTTCGAATACCGCCCCGAATTCTTGGCACTGAAGGCGATCATGGAGAAATGAGTTGAGGGACTGCGGGCGTTTCATGTGAAACGGAAAAAGCCCGCGCGAAGTCCGCCGGGCCATTTATTCGCTGTCTCATGTTGAACAGTACTTGAAATGGAGGGGCATCCGGCTTGACGGCTCTATGCCTATTATGCGCCTAACCGCCGCCGGAGCGTGTCGAGGTCGGCGATGCCTGCCGCCTTTCCATCGTCTGGCAGATTACGCAGCCTCCGCCAAGACTTGAGCGCTTTATCGCGGCGCTGATCGGCCGAGCAGTTCTTGCATGCCACGTCTTTGAGCAATTTCTGGGCGATCGCCTTATTGAGCAAGTCCGCCAGCTCTTTCATCTCGGAGTCGTCGAGGGGGGCGTTAACATCCTTATTGAGCGCATCCAATTGCGCTTGTGTGACTTCCGGCGAGCATGGGAAGGCGGAATAGGTGCATCTTGTGCCGACACCCACCTCGCCGGCCTTCACGCATTCCTCATGCACGCAAGCCGCCTGTTTGAAATCCGCAAAGCGCTCGCCGAACCGCGTCTTCGCCTGAGCCTCCCAGGCGGCCTTGCCAATTTGATGCGGGCGAAACCACGCGATCTTGCCCGCGGCTTGGATGCGCTCTTTTTTACAGCCGGCGGGCAATGGCGGCTCAGGCAGACTGCATCGCGTCTGGGCGTGCAAAGGTGCGCAGAGCGGCCCGCCGAGGAGGACTATCGCGGTAATTTTCAGTAGCCGAAAGCGTATAGAGTCCATTGTGATTAGCTCCGAGGACAAAAACCATCGAACAATCTGCGGGTCTAAAATCGCGCGGCGATCGCGGGGGACGCCTCCTTTCGCGCATTGGGGCATGCCTTCATTGAAGCTGAGCGTGCCCGGCCGGTCAAGAATGTAGTCAAGTTTTCGCGGCAATTTGCGGCAATGTTATAACGGTGCCGAGCCGCTTCTTGAGGGGCAGCGGATGTGCAGGCGTGAGCACCGGCGGCGGACGTTTCATGTGAAACGCAAAGGCCGGGAACTCCTTGCCGGAGCCCGGCGCGTGACTTAATCTGAAACTATGAACACGCTTGCCAAGCAAAAGATGACGGTGGACGAGCTTCTCGCCTGGGCCTATGGCCGCGAAGGGCGATGGGAGCTCTCTGACGGTGTGCCGGTCTGAATGTCGCCAGAGCGCGCTATTCACGGCGAAACGAAAGTCCCGGCGGGAAGCGCGTTCAAGGCTGCGATAAGAATGGCGGGTCTGCCCTGCGAGGCCTTCATATTGCCTCGCAATTCGGGTCGATCAACGGACAACATTCCAGCCGGATTTGCTCGTGAATTGCGGAGATCCGCTGAAGCCGCACGTGATTGAAGCGCCTAACCCGATCATCGCGGTTGAGATTTTGTCGCATTCCACGCGCGATCCACATGGGCTTGAAGGTGCGGCGCTATTTCGAGCTGCCAAGCCTCCGCCACTATCTCATTCTCGATGCGGACAACCGTTCCGCCATCCATCATGCGCGGAGCGAAGGTGATGCGCTTTTGACGAGGATCGTGAGCGCAGGCGAATTGCGGCTCGATCCGCCGGGGTTTAACGTTGAGGTTCAGTCGCTCTTCCCGGAGCGCTACGAAGGTTAGCGCCTCGTCATTGCGAGGGGGCGTTGCCCCGAAGAGCAATCCAGCGCTACAAATTCGAGCGCGGTGCAAGTTTCACTGGATCGCCACGGCCGCGGGGGCGCCTCGCGATGAAGCGGCGAGCTATGCGGCGCGGGACGCCTTGCGGATATGCGCGAGCACGAGCATGAGCGCAGCGGGCGTCATGCCGTCGATGCGCGAGGCCTGTGCGAGCGTCGTGGGCCGGTGGCGTTCGAGCTTCTGGCGGATTTCATTCGAAAGGCCGGCAACGCCTGCGAAATCGAGCGCTGGCGGGATGGCAATGGCCTCATCCTTTTTGAAGGCCGCGATGCTCGCCTCTTGCCGGTCCATGTAGACCGCGTAGCGTGCATCCACCTGCAGCCGCTCCGCCGTGGCAGCTGGGATCGCAGCGAGTTCGGGCCAGACGCGGGCGAGCGCGGCCACGCTCATATTGGGGAACACGAGTAGATCGAAAGCGGAACGGCGCCGGCCGTCGCGGTTGAGCGCGATGCCATGGCCGGCGGCCTCGTCCGGCGTTAGCGTCAGCCTTTCAAGCAGCGAGCGCGCCCAAGTCAGCGCCTCCGCTTTGCGGGCAAAAGCCGCCCCGCGCTCAGGGCCGATACAGCCCACGCGCTGCCCGAGCGGCGTCAGCCGCTCATCCGCATTGTCGGCGCGAAGCCGCAGCCGGTACTCGGCGCGGCTCGTGAACATGCGATAGGGCTCGGACACGCCGCGCGTCACAAGGTCGTCGATCATCACGCCGATATAGGCTTCGGTGCGTGAGACCACGAAATCTGCGCGCCCGCCGCCAGCCTTCAGCGCAGCGTTGATGCCAGCAACGAGGCCCTGGCCTCCCGCCTCCTCATAGCCCGTCGTGCCGTTGATCTGCCCGGCAAGGAACAGCCCAGGCAGCCGCTTGACTTCGAGGGTGGGCAGAAGCTCGCGCGGATCGACGTAATCGTATTCGATGGCGTAGCCGGGCCGGACCACGGCGGCGTTCTCAAGGCCCGGGATGGTCTTCAGGAAGGCGCGCTGAACCTCCTCCGGCAGTGAGGTCGAGATGCCGTTCGGGTAAACCGTGTGGTCGTCGAGGCCCTCCGGTTCCAAGAAGATCTGGTGGCTGCCGCGATCCTTGAAGCGGACGACCTTGTCCTCGATGGATGGGCAATAGCGCGGCCCCACGCTCGCGATCTGGCCGGAATACATCGGCGCGCGATGGATGTTCGCCGCGATGATCGCGTGTGTCTCCGCCGTGGTGTAGGTGATATGGCAGGCGACCTGCGGCGTCTCGATCCGTTCTCTCAAGAACGAGAACGGCACAGGCGGCTCATCGCCCGGCTGCGCTTCAAGCTGCGAATAGTCGATGGTGCGCCCGTCGAGCCGCGCCGGTGTGCCGGTCTTGAGCCGGCCCATCGCCAAGCCCAGCGCGTAAAGCCGGTCGCTGAGCCCGATCGCGGGCGCCTCGCCCACGCGCCCCGCCGGAATGCGCGTCTCGCCCATGTGGATGAGACCTTTTAGGAAGGTGCCCGTCGTGATGACCGCGGCGCCACAGCGCAGCTCGCGCCCGCTGCCAGTGACCGCTCCGGCGACCCTGCCGTCCTCAACCAGCAAATCCTCGACCGGCTCTACGATAACTTCAAGATTGGCCTGCTCGCGGATCGCCGCCTGCATATGCCGGCGGTAGAGCTTGCGGTCGGCCTGCGCGCGCGGCCCCTGCACGGCCGGCCCCTTGGAGCGGTTAAGCATGCGGAACTGAATGCCGGCCTCGTCGATGACGCGCCCCATCAGCCCGTCGAGCGCATCGATTTCGCGCACGAGATGGCCCTTGCCGAGGCCGCCGATGGCTGGGTTGCACGACATCTCGCCGATGGTCTCGAATTTATGCGTGACGAGCGCCGTGCGCGCACCCATGCGGGCAGCAGCAGCCGCTGCCTCGCAGCCCGCGTGCCCGCCTCCCACAACGATGACGTCGAAAGCAACGCGATCCAAGCTCGTCTCCATAAGATGCGCAATATGCGTGCGAGCCCCGGCGATGTCAAAGCAAGTGGCCTAACAGTGCGACCTTTGCCGCCTTTAAAAAAAGTCCGCTAAGAACTTTATTTGAGCAGAAGCTGCGTAAGATCGCAGCCGCACTTCGGACAAGGTAGCTTTTGCCCCTTAATCTCACACTTTGAACATTCAGGAGTTTTTGCCGCTGAAAACTTCAAGCTCTTGTTACCGCAATTCGAACAAGCAATGTCCTTCAAGGTGCTTGCAGCAAAGCATTTCGGGCACTTCACCTCTCCCGGCGAGGGACTCTTCTTGGGCGGGACCTTTAGCAGGATCAACCCGGTCACCCCCATAATCACGAGGATGAAGAACGCAATAACTGCACCCATGGTTGCTCGATCGGACGGTTTGGCAGGTTTAAGAAGCAATAATCCACTTATCGGCTTAACATGAGGCGGCTTTATGCCGGCCGCTGTCCGCCATCGCGCCCGCCCAAAGCTCAGCCCCAAGCGCGCCAAACAGCAAAACAATAAGCGGCTTGAATAGCGGCTGGGATAGGATGAGCTGCCCCGTCCGGCCGAAGAGCAGGAACGAGGCGGCGAGGAGGTTGAGCCAGAAGACGAGGCCTAGGATCGTGGTGCGGCGCGTGATAGTTTTTCCCATGAGAACCGCCTAACATAAACCAAAGGCTGAGTTTAGTTTCGCGTGAGCTACCTCACCTATCTTCCTCGCCGCACGAAGCTGGAAGGGGCACGAAATGGATGCTTTCGACGTCATGACAACCACGGTGGTTACGGTGAGCCCGGAGACGCCGATGCGCAGGATTGCCGAGCTGCTGCTCGAACACAGCATCAGCGCCGTCCCCGTTGTGGATGAGGCGGGCGCGGTCATCGGCATGGTCAGCGAGGGCGATCTCTTGCGGTTCAGCGCCGAGGACCGCGGAGCGCGACGGGATTGGTGGCTGGCCTTGCTGGCCCAGGGCGAAAGCTTGAGCCCGCAGTTTCTGGCCAGCTTGCGCGCCCCCAATAGCACAGCGCGAGAGTTTATGTCGGCGCCCGTCGTGACGGTAAGCGAGCACACTGACGTGACGGAGATCGGCAAGCTTCTCGCCACACACCGGATCAAGCGCGTGCCCGTTATCCGCGACGGGCGCATCGCCGGCATCGTGAGCCGCGCCGACCTCATCCGCGCGCTGGCGATGCAGGAACCCGCGCCGGGAGAGCCTCACACAGGCGGGCTCTTTCATTGGCGCACCCACCATGAGAACGACAACGCCCACGCAGTTGCGAAGGAGCAGCACCCCGGCACAGCTCCCGCCGCGAGAGAGAGAGCTTTCACGGCGTCGGCCTTCCGTTCGCTCGTTGGCGACGCACTCTCGAAAAAAGCCGCCGAGGCCGAAGCCGCGCGAAGGACCGAAGCCGGCCAGCGGGCGACGATGATGAAGGAATCCATCGATCACCACATCACCGATGAGCATTGGCGCGGGCTCCTTCATGAGGCGCAGCATGCGGCTGAGCATGGTGAGACCGAGCTTTTGGTGCTGCAGTTCCCGGCGGAGCTTTGCAGCGATGGCGGCCGCGCAATCAACGTGCCGGAGCCCGATTGGCCGTCCACGCTTCGCGGCGAAGCGGCGGAAGCCTTTTTGCGCTTCGAGCGCGAACTGAAGCCGCTCGGATTTCATCTGATCGCGCGGGTGATGAATTTCCCAGGCGGGTTCATCGGCGATATCGGCCTGTTCTTGCATTGGGGCGGTACCGCTTAGGGGCGCTCTTGTTTCATGTGAAACAACGCCCGCGCCGCGCACATTTGCGCTGAGCGCTGCGCAAGCTGCTCTGGATCGCCGCGCCGGCAAGGGCCGCCTCGCGATGACGAATAAGCGTTTCAAGCGGATATGGGACCATGACAGACCTCGACGACAAAGCGTTTCGCGGACTTCTGTGGCTGCTCGCCACCATGGCCGCGTCGATCTTCATCCCGGCCGGCACGCTCGCTTACTGGCAGGCTTGGCTATTCCTGACCGTCTATTTCACGCTCTCCTTCGCCATAACGCTCTATCTCATGAAATTCGACCGGGAGCTGCTGGCGCGGCGCCTGCGGGGCGGCCCTGGCGCCGAAAAAGAGAGGACGCAGAAGATCGTCATGGCCTTGGCCTCGGCCGGGTTTATCGCTCTCATCGTTGTCTCCGCGCTCGACCGCCGCTTTCATTGGTCCTCGCTGCCGCCCTTCGTTGCGCTCGCGGGAGACGCACTTGTGGCTCTTGGCTTCCTCGTCATTTTCCTCGTATTCAGGGAGAACAGCTTCAGCGCAGGCACCATCGAGATCGCCCCAGACCACGAGGTGATATCCACGGGCCCTTACGCGCATGTGCGCCACCCCATGTATGCCGGCGGCCTGCTCATGCTGTGCGGCATCCCGCTCGCGCTCGGCTCGTGGTGGGGATTGCTCGCGATGATCCCGCTGCTGCCCGTGCTGCTGTGGCGGCTTTTCGACGAGGAGAAGTTTCTCGCGATCAATCTGCCGGGCTATGCGGAGTATCAAGCCAAGGTGCGCTACCGCCTGCTGCCGTTCGTTTGGTGAGTTTGGCTATCGAGCCTGTCATGCGGCGGCAGCGTTCCATCCGCACCGTCATTGCGAGCGAAGCGAAGCAATCCAGCGGCCGCAAATTCGAGGATGTTGCAAGCTTCCTGGATCGCCGCGGCGGCTGTGCCGCCTCGCGATGACGCGAAAGCGACGTGCCGGATTCGGTATCGCGCCACAGCAGCGTGAGGGGAGCTGCGGGGTGCATAGTTATGTGCTAACCTCCGCGAAATGTTGTACGGGGGATTTCGATGCGGCGGATTGCGGTTTTCCTCATTTGGCTGGCTCTGGGATGCGGAGCTGCGGGCGCGGAGGAACAGGCCAAGGGCTATCTCGGGGCGCAGCTCGCCGATGTCACCCAGGAGGAGGCGGCCAAGCTCGGCTGGGAGGCGCCGCGCGGGGCGAAGGTGGTGAAGCCCGTTGAGGGTTCGCCTGCCGCAGCGGCGGGGCTTCAGCCGGGGGATATCGTTGTCACGCTGGACGGGCAGGAAATCGAGAACGCGGCCGGGTTCGATGCGGCCATCGGCGGCAAGGGGCCGGGCGCGGCGGTGAAGCTGCGGCTGCTGCGCGGCGGCAAGGAGAAGACGGCCGGCGTGACCCTCGCCGCAAGGCCCGCCGAACCGAAGGCGGCGGCGGACAGCCCGCTGCCGATGCTCGACACCGGCGGGCATATGGCGCTGATCCGCGGCATCGCGTTTACGCCGGACGGCAAGCAGCTCGTCTCGGCCTCCGAGGACAAGACCATCCGCGTGTGGGATCTGGCGAGCGGCAAGACGGTGCGCACCATCAGGGGCGAGAGTGCGCCGGGCAATGCGGGCAAGGTCTTCGCCATGGCGCTGTCGCCGGACGGCAAATGGCTGGCGGCGGGGGGAATGTTTCACCCGAGCGATGCCGAGGCCGGATCGGTAATCCGCCTCTACGAGTTCGCAAGCGGCAAGCTCGTGGCATTGTTGAAGGGGCATGCGAATGCGGTCCAGGGCCTCGCCTTCTCGCCCGATGGCAGCCGACTGATTTCGGGCAGCCACGACACCACCGCCATCCTCTGGGACACCGGGATACGCGCCGGCGTTCGCGTGACGGAGCCGAAGCTGCTCCACCGGCTCGAAGGGCATAAGGACTTCATCTACGCCGTTGGCTTCAGCCCCGATGGCAGCCGCGCGGTGACGGGCTCCCAGGATCATGATCTGAGGCTCTGGCGCATGGCCGATGGCAAGGAGATCGCGCACATGACCGGCCATGGCGATAAGGTGAGAAGCCTTGCCGTGGCCCCGGATGGCACCATCGCTAGCGGCGATCTTTCCGGCGAAATCCGGCTGTGGGACGGCGAAACTGGCGCGTTCAAAAAAGTGCTCGCTCATCAGGGAGGGTCCGTCGCGTTGCTCCGCTTCTCGCCCGATGGCCGCTCACTGTTATCAACCTGCGGTTACACTGGGTGCAATTTTGCCCCGCACATTTACGACACGGCCAGCGGCAAGGAGATCATGACCTATGCCGGCCACGACAATATCGTGCTCGCCACGGCTTTCAGCCCGGATGGGCGCTGGGCGGCGACCGGCGGTGGCGACAACGAGGAGATCCACCTCTGGGACTCGCATTCGGGCAAGCCCAGGCCCGGACCCGATGGCAAGGCGTTGCGGCTCGCCGGCCAGGGGCAGGCGGTCTGGGCGGCGGGGTTCTCGGCCGATGGACGGCGGATTGGCTGGGGAAACTTGTTTGGTTACAAAGGGCATAACCACCGCGGTCCGCTTGAGCAGGCATTGACCCTGCCGCTGAGCGAGGGCGCGCTTGGCGCGCCTGTTGCGCTGGGCGAGGCAGAGGCCGGCGCGTTCCTCCGCGCGCAGGCCAGCTTTGGCGGCTTCTTGCTAAGCCATAGAAAGGGCGGCGCCTATGGCTACGACGCCATTCTCGACATCTCGAAGGACGGGCGTGCGGTTGCCTCCATGGAGCGCGGCTCCACGAATGGCTACGCACACCGATCCTACAGTTTCACCTCCGATGGCGAAACCGTCATCTCGGGTGGCGGCGGTGGCTCGCTCACAGCCTATGACCGCTCGGGCCACGAGCTCGGTGATTTCGTGGGCCATGAGGGCGATGTCTGGGCCGTCGCGGCCTCGCCCGATGGCCGCTTCCTGGTCTCGGGCTCGGACGACCAGACGGTGCGGCTGTGGAACCTCAAGACGCGCGAGCAGCTCGTCACCCTGTTCCGCGGGGCGGACGGCGAATGGGTGATGTGGACGCCGCAGGGCTATTACGCCGCCTCCGGCCCGGGCAGCGAGCTGATCGGCTGGCAGATCAACCACGGCCCGGAGCATGAGGCCGAATACGTCACCGCTGCCCAGCTCCGCAAATCGCTGAACCGGCCCGATATCGTCGCCCGCGCCATCCAGCTTGCCTCTGCCGAACAAGCGGTGAAGGAGGCCAATGGCACGAACTTCAAGCTCTCCGATCTGCTCACCAAGCCCGTGCCGCGCTTGCGCATCGTCTCGCCCGCGCCAAACGCTTCCTTGCACGGCGGCAGCGCCACCCTTGAGATCGCGCTGGAAGCGACGCCCGACCCGGTGAAGCTGATCCGCATCCAGGTGAATGGCCGCCAGGTTGCCGAGGAGCAGCCCAAGCAGGGCGGCGGCTTTGCGCCGGGCAAGCTGACCTTCCCCGTGCCGCTCGCCAAGGGCCGCAACACCATCCGCGTAGTCGCCGTCAACGAAACCGGCGAGACCCCCGTTGAAGTTGCGGTGACGCATGAGGGCGAAGGCGCCCTCGACAAGCGCGGCACGCTCTACATCCTCGCCATCGGCGTCGATAAATATCCCCATCTGGGCAAGGCCTGCGTCGCGCTCGATGGCAAGACGCCGAGGGACTGCGACCTCACCGTGGCCGGCGCCGACGCCAAGGCCTTCGCCGGGACCATGGCCGCGCGCCTCGGGCCCCTGCATGAGAGCACCGTCTCGCGCGTCCTCGTCAACGGCGCGAGTCCGTTGGACACCCCCACCGCCGCCCATATCCTCGATGCGCTCGGCGCGCTGAGCCACAGCCAGCCCAACGACACGATTGTGCTGTTCGTCTCGGGCCATGGCTTCAACGAGGGGCAGAACTACCGGTTTCTTCCCACCGACGCCGCGTTCAGCGAAGGCGCGCTGCGCAGATCGACCGTGGTGCCTTGGGTGGTTTTCCAGGAGACCGTCGAAGCCGCCAACGGCCGGCGCATCCTGTTCCTCGACACCTGCCATTCCGGCAACAGCTACAATCAGCGGCTCAGCAACGACAGCTATGCGGCGAACATCATCGTCTATTCCGCCGCGCGCTGGGATCAGGAGGCGTTGGAGCGCGGCGATCTCGGGCACGGGCTGTTCACCTACGCCGTGGTCGAGGGCGTGAACGGTGCCGCCAAAAATCCGGCCGGCGAGGTCAAGACGGAAGGGTTGCGCAATTTCTTAAGCAAGCGCGTGCCAGAAATGGCCAAAGCGCTGAAGCGCGAGCAGGAGCCGCAATATTTCCGCGGCCGCGATGCGCAGGATTACCTGCTGGCGGTGGGGAAATGAGGGGACGCAAATGTTTCATGTGAAACAGGGGCGGCTTAACCGCCCCTGTTTCTCTAGCTGGCCTTTCGACTACTATTAATTTCTAGGGCGATGAACTTGGCTTTTGGATGCAACCTTCCCGCCTTCACGTCAGCGATCCGGCCTTGATTGTATCCGTAAGCCGCAGCGATATCATGCTGAAACTCTCCGGCGAGCAGCCGGAGCCAGATCTCGATCGCTTCATCGTAAGAAGGTGAACGTCTTTGGAACTTCGATTGAGTCATGTGCAATTGTCCTATTTCTGTTGAAGAAAAAGGACAGTTCTTGACCGCCGACTCCTTAGGACTCAAAGTCCTCTCGCATCGCTGCTTCGCCGACAAGAGACTGTCCGGTACGCAGCACAAGACGCCGTCAATGTTTGCCCATTGACGGCGTCAGATAATCGTCGTTTTGCCGACGAGAGTCCCAGGGCAATCCCGGTTTTCCACATAGAAAATCTTCACTCATTTCCCGATGCAGAACTCGGAGAAGATTTGCCCGAGCACATCCTCCACGTCGAGCCGGCCGGTGAGCCGGCCGAGCGCATCGGCGGCCTCGCGCAGGTGCTCGGCCGCAAGCTCGGTATGTTCGCCTTTATCCGCGCAGGCAAGGAACGACGCAAGCGCGCCGCTCGCGCACTCGATCTCCTGGCGATGCCGGGCGCGGGTGATGAGCGGGGCTTCGCCGGCGCCGAAATTGTCGCGGGCGAAGGCAACGAGCGCGGCTTTGAGGGCGTCGAGCCCCTCCCCGGTTTTGGCGGAAATGGCGATGGTTCCCGCTTCTGCCTGCTTCGGTGGCGCGAGATCGATTTTGTTAAGAACGGCGATGGTCAGAATATTTTTGAGGTAGCGCCCCCTCACCCCAGCCCTCTCCCCGAGGGGAGAGGGAGTTCTGGCGTCCTCTCTCCCCTTGAGGAGAGAGACAGAGTGAGGGGGTCTTGGCAAACTGGCATCTTCGAGAAGAAGCACAACATCCGCATCCTCCGCGGCCGACAGCGCGCGCCGGATTCCCTCGCGCTCGACGGCGCTGGCGGCCTCGCGCAAGCCCGCGGTATCGCGCAGGACGAAGGGGAAGCCGTCGAGATCGAGCGTCACCTCGATGATATCGCGCGTGGTGCCCGGCTCATCGAAGACGATGGCAGCCTCGCGGCCGAGAAGCGCATTCAGCAAGCTCGACTTGCCCACATTCGGCGCGCCCACGATCGCCACCTGAACGCCTTCGCGCACGATCTCGCC